>JGI996J12353_1000247_pt1 | contig 14962 bp, 8 predicted proteins | sample IntmicLarv5ML5BL_FD_12353 | JGI IMG/M metagenome (IMG submission 12353) | reverse complement strand
GTACTCTTACTCCAACTCGGAAGACTTCGCAATGCTGAATATTATCAATTAATGTCGCGTACTAAGCATTACTTCAGCGGTGAATTAAGAACGAAGTACAATCTCATAGATCGTTTTCAAGTTTTTGACGATTGTATGACTTTGTTCGATGGCCTTTTTGCTAAAAACAAAAAAGCTGAAGAGACGCCCGAAGTGCAAGCTGCCGGCAAGTCTCGTAATTCTATGTTTATTGGTATTAAGGAGATGCTTCGAGGTTTATTGCGTTCCGGAACTCCTGCTCAAAGGGCCTCTGCTGAAAAGATAGCATTCCTGCTCGAACCATATAAGGGCGCCAACGCTGACGGTCATGGTTCGAACTCCGGTTATATTCACAAATTCATTGCTGATGTGATGGAGGAGGATACTTATTTTTATATAACAAACTTGAATCTGAACAATCAGATAGACGAATTAATCACTCTAAGTGATGCTTTTGATGACATACTTTACAAGCGTAGCCAAAAATACCAAGCTGCAAAGGAAGCCGACAGTTTGGTTGAAGTTCGTAAGAAAATGAACGTTGCCTACCGTAATTTAATCGCAAAGGTAAATGCTTTATACCTAATCGCTGATGATGATAACGTTGAAACAACAAAGGCTGACATCGGCAAACTAATCGACGATATAAACGGTGTTATTTTCGAAATGAGCCGCACAATCTCCCGCAGAAGGGGAGTCAATATAATAGTTAAAGATGATGATGGTGATGCTCCAATCGAGCTAAGTGGCGAAGATCCACACGAATAATTAAAATATATATTAAGTTCACCACAAAGTGTGGTGGGACTTTTTGTAAAATGTGTTCGAACCCTGTTGGCCGTGAGGTTAGCGGGGTTCCCTTTTTTTTATGATAGTGGCGACCAACCCGATACGGGTTGCATATCAATAACCGCCCGAAATGCGGAGAGAGCGCAGCGAACGGAGCCTTCGGGCGGCTGACGTCCTCCTTCCTTTTTCAACGCCGTAGGTGTTGCACAGGGGCATCTTGATTTTGACACACGTGTGCAACCCGTACACGGGTTGGTCGATGTGTGGAGACACTAGTCCGCCCGAAGACTCCGTTCGCTGCGCTCTCTACGCATTTCGAGCGGTTATTCTTATGCAACACCTACGGCGTTGGACACAAAAACAGGAACACTTTACTGAACACCCTACTGGCATGGGTTGCATAGGAGTGTTGGTTGTGTTTTATTGTTATGTTTTTTCTTTAGTTGTTGTAATGTCTCTAATTTTCTGTATTTTACTGCTTCAATTTCCAACATATTAAATTAAGAATAAATGAGAGATTTTTTTATTGCCATTCTGGCGTTGTTAATTTCGGTTTCGTGTACGGAACAAGAGAAGGGGATTATTATGACGGTAAACGGACCAATCTCGTCTGACGACTTTGGTATAACATTGATGCACGAGCATATACTTGTTGATTTTGCAGGAACTGATTCTATCAATGTGCGAAGATGGGATCTTGACGCTGTAACGGCGCACGTGCTACCTTATTTGTTAGAGCTAAAGAAGTATAATTGTCAGGCTTATATAGAATGTACTCCTTCCTATTTAGGGAGAGATCCTGAGTTGCTTCAGCGATTGTCCGCTGCTTCGGGAATGCATATTTTGACAAACACAGGGTATTATGGAGCCGGCGGTAATCGTTTTGTCCCTCCTTATGCGTTTACCGATACTGCGGATGAACTGGCGAAGAGATGGATTGCCGAATGGGCAGATGGGATAGGATCAACAGGTGTAAAGCCGGGATTTATAAAGATTGGTGTTGACGCAGGTCCATTGTCCGAGATGCATCAAAAACTGATAACTGCTGCTGCCAAGGCTCATTTGGCAACGGGACTTGTTATCATGTCGCATACAGGCCCCTCTGTCTCAGCGTTTGAACAGATTGCTATTCTGCAGAAAGAAGGAGTTTCTCCGGAAGCATTTATCTGGACGCATGCCCAAGCCGACAGTGAGGAAACGCATATAAAAGCTGCAAAGTTGGGTGCATGGGTTGCGCTGGATGAAATAAGAGATGAGAATGTAGATGAGTATCTCAGGATGATACAGAATATGAAAGACAATGGACTACTACACAAAGCTCTGATATCACATGACGCAGGATGGTATAAACCCGGAGAGGAAAACGGAGGAACATATAGAGGTCATGCGACTTTGTTTGAAAAATTACTTCCATTGCTTCGCGAAAATAATTTTACTGAAACGGAAATACAACAATTATTATCAAAGAATCCCGCAAAGGCTTTTGAGGTAAGGATTAGGAGAAAAGCTGTTTCTTAAACAGAATTAGCAATAGATAGAAACAAAAATAAGCCTTGCCTATGCTACTTCAGCATAGGCAAGGCTTTGTTTTTTACTGCTATTAAATAAACTCGCTGACAGACGACACTACTTGTCCGTCGAACAGATTAATTACTCTGTGGGCGAATGTGGCATCATGCTTTGAGTGAGTTACCATTATGATAGTAGTTCCCTCTTTGTTTAGCTCTGTTAATAGCTCCATCACTTCGGCGCCGTTCTTACTGTCAAGGTTACCTGTCGGCTCATCGGCAAGGATGATTTTAGGATTGGAAACGACTGCGCGGGCGATGGCTACACGTTGTTGTTGTCCTCCGGATAGTTGTTGTGGGAAGTGTCCGGCGCGGTGACTGATATTCATTCTCTTTAGAATGTCTTGTACCATTTGTTTGCGTTCCGATGCTTTTATATTCAGATAAGTAAGTGGCAGCTCAACGTTTTCTGCTACGTTCAATTCGTCGATGAGGTTAAAGCTCTGGAACACGAAACCGATATTCCCCTTACGCACATTTGTGCGCTCTTTCTCCTTCAAATGTCCGACCTCTAAATCTCCAAGATAGTAGTTGCCTTCCGACGGATTATCCAACAATCCCAAGACGTTCAACATTGTTGACTTACCACAACCTGATGGTCCCATGATTGCAACAAACTCACCATCCTTTACTTCTAATGATACTTTATTCAATGCGATAGTTTCCACTTCTTCAGTACGGAAAAACTTACTTAAACCTTCAATTTTAATCATGACTTTAATATTTTAATTTGTTTGTTTTTAATATGCTAAATGTTATTCTGCCTTCAATCGTTTTATCGGATTCTCGTTGGCTGCTTGCCAGCTTTGTGTGAATACTGTTACTAATGAAATCAGTAAGCAGAATAGTCCGGCTATTATGAAATATACAGGCGTTAGTGTGATTCTATAACTGTAGTCCGACAACCAGTCGTTCATAACATACCATACTATAGGCGTAGCTATCACGAAGGCTATCAACACGTAGTTCAGAAATGTTATTACCAATGTTTTCAATATCTGGCTCTCTGATGATCCGAATACTTTTCGCACAGCTATCTCACGCGAACGTTGTTGGATGAAGTATGTCGACATTGCCAGCAGACCAAGAAATGAGATAAGTATGGCAATCAGCGTAAAGATTGACACAATCTTTGCTGTACGGCTCTGTATTCTATATGACAGCTCTATCTGCTTGTCGAAATATTCGCCATTAAGTTCGAGTCCTGTTATGCGATTAAACAATGCTTTGATTTCGTTGAGCGCGTCAATCGGATCCCCTTGAACCTCTATAAGGACGCTCCATGGATATATATCTTCTATCTTTACTACTTCGTAGAGAGTAAGTGTTCTGTCGGAGGAGATGTTGCCTAATACGAAATCCTCGAGTATGCCGGCAATCATCACTTCTTCATCGCCCATACTGAAAGAGGGCGAATCCTCTGTCAATCCCAAATCATTCATGGTATACTGTGTCATATAGTATCCCTGCGATGCAATATTATTGTCCCTTATCTTCTCTATTTGGAGCATATCGAATGCAGCCTGGTCGCTTTTCAATATCTGGAAGCTTAGATTCCGACCTCCATCTTTGCTTGGAGCAGTAAAATTGTTTCCTCTGTTAAAAGGAGTTCCTTGCGTATATCCTACGCTTTTAACGAAAGCCAAATTACTTGCTTCGTTACCGAATTTCTGAAGCTCTTCACGTCCAGCCCATGCAAAAACATCCAGGATGTTCGTCTTATTATAGTTTAGAGGAGCATTGATAAGATGATTCACTTGTGTGATCATGATTAACGCAGCGGCTATCATTGCTATTGTGATTATATTCTGGAAAGTGATAAAGACTTTGCTAAATACCATCTTTGTTTTCTGGCGGAAGGTGCCACGAACCACATCAATCGGCTTCGAACTTGACATCACCATTGCAGGAAGGAGACCGGAAATGAAACCGATCAAAAGAATTAATAGTATAAACAGTCCGATGTTTCCAATCGACAGATTATCGACAATAAACAGTTTTGTATCTAACAATTCATTTGCAAATGGAACAGCAGCATAAGCAAGTAGTAAGCCAATGGTAAAAGAAATAAACACCACTAAGGTTGACTCTAAAATAAGACGAAAGAATAGTTCCTTGCGCGATGACCCTAAAAGGCGTCGTGTTGCCATTTCTTTTGCTCTAAAGCCGGCTTGTGCAACAGTAAGATTTATGTAATTAATGATAGCAAAAGCTAGTATCAATAATCCTACGGACAAAAATATTAATACAAATCGTTTGTCGCCATGCTGCATCTGCCACGTTCTGGTCTCTGAAAAATATATTTTGTCTAACGGTGTCAACGTCACCTCTTTCCACATATTATGAAAATAAGGCCAGTATATTATTTCTGAGAAAAGCTCTTTAATATCGTCTGTTCTCTCCTGGAAATTTGTCCCTTCTTTCGCAAGGAAAAACACAACTGCACCTCCTGCATTATGGAATTGCTCGCTTATAGCACTAGGGTTGAAATGCTCCATACCTGCTATATTCAGCGCGATGTCGGCATAAGGAATAGTCGAGTTCCTAATGTCTTTCATTATGCCAGTCACGGTTACGGTATAATCCTCTTTTATTTGAATTGATTCGCCGATAGGATTACGACCTGAAAACGCTTTTTTGGCGAATGATTCGGAAACGACAGCATAGTTTTTCGTTTCAATTGCGCGTGCCTTGTCTCCATCCACCAAGTCGAATGAGAAGAAATTGAAGAAGCAGGAGTCTGCGAGCACAAGTCCGGCATTATACCTTACATTATTAATTGTTATAGCTTCATTTCTGTGGTTAGACACTACCGGACAAACTTTCTCTACTTCCGGAAACCTATCCATCACGGGATAGCCTACGAGCCCAGCACTCATTATCATATCCTCACTACCCAGCGCGTAGATACGATCTGCGTTGCGTTGGAACTTGTCCGTCGACATTTCCTGCCCGACATAGACGCCGATCAGGATAACGAACATAAGTGAGATCGACAAACCAAACACATTGATTGCTGTGTATCCTTTATTCTTACTTAAGAAGTTAAAGAATGATTTGATGTTAATTAAGTTATTCATTATAGTATGTTTTATTAATTTAATATTAAGATTTCTCTGTCCTTATAGTTTTCGTAGTTAGAAACGATTACCTTTTCGCCAGGTTGAAGTCCTTCGAGAACTTCATAGAACTGTGGATTCTGGCGTCCGATTCTGATTTTACGTCTGGTTGCTTTCTTGCCGTCTGCATCGAGAACGAAAATCCAGTTGCCACCTGTTGTCTGGAAGAATGTTCCTCGAGGAATCATTATGCTTTCTGTAGGTAATCCTAATTGCATATTGATATAGTATGTTTGTCCGCTACGGATGTTTTCAGGGCGTTCGCCTTCGAATGTTAGTTCTGTACGGAATTTTCCGTTACGTACTTCAGGGAATACTCTGCGCACTTTAAGTTCGAATTTCCTATCCTGACGTTCGAATGTTGCCTCTAAGCCTTGTTTTACGCGGTCAATATAATGTTCATCTATCATTGCTTCAATCTTATAATCCGACAAATCGTTTATCTGACCGATTTTTTGTCCTGAGGTAATGTTTTGTCCTAATACTACTTCGAGAAGACCAAGTTCGCCGTCTATTTGCGAACGGATGTTAAGGTTTTCCTTGCGTTCGCGAATTAATACTACGTTACGTTGCATATTGTCAAGGTTGTCCTCCATTTGATCTACTTGTATTGAGCGGAAAATAGAATCCTGACGAAGGCGTTCGGTGATTAATGAGTGCTTTTGTTTTGCCAACTCATAATCTTCTTGCGCTTGAAGGTATTCTTCCCTTGCAATTAAGTCCTCTTTATATAATTTCTCCTGTTGCTCGAAGCCGCGTTGTTTGCGCTTGATGTCTAAGTCGAGTTGCAATTTCTCTGTACGGTTGTTCAATTTGTCTTGTTCCATAGCAACCTGTGTGTTACGAAGGAAGTTTTGCTTTTCTGCAAGATCGGCTTCTGCATTAAGAATTTGAAGATCAAGATTCGAATTGCTCAAGCGTAGGATAATCTGTCCTTTCATTACTTGTGCACCTTCTTCAACAAGACGTTCCTGTACTATACCGCCTTCTTCAGGACTAAGCTGTACAACGGTGATCGGTTGCACTTGTCCGTCTACGCGAACGAAGTCGTTGAACTCTCCCATTGTCACGTTTCCTGTGTTTACACTGCGCATATCAACTTTAAGAGTGGAAGCATGGTTGCCGAAAAGTATCCAACCAATTAAAACTAATAATATCGCACCGCCTGCTAAATAAGGAATATGTTTCTTATTTAAGCCTTTCTTTTTTTCTAATTGAATATCCATGATATATGTTTTTATTTTATTTCTACTTGTGTAATGTTTTCTCTTGATAATACTCCCTTACAGAACTAAGGGCTCTCCTTTGTAATATTGTACTTGTTTAGTCTTTACTATATATAGAAGACGTTTTTGCAGCAAGTTTACTTTCGATTCAATCAGCAGGTTCGAGCTTGTCTGCAAATCCAGCGGACTGAGCAATCCTTCTTCATATTTACGACTGCTAAGTTTGTATGCCAAATCGTTAGCGTTAGCTTGTTTCTCCATTTGTATGATTTCTTTCAGATATCCATCGCGATCGGTTACTGCTTTTTCTACAGTTGTGCGTAGCTGGCGTAGAGTTTCTGTGCGTCTTTCTTCTGCTATACGTACATTATTGCGTGCCCGACGCACCTCTGTTCGTCTTGAGAATCTGTCGAATAGAGGGACGCTTACGCTTAGTGCTACATACTGACCTCTGTTGTTGTTAAACTGAGAGCCAAATGATGCAGGATCGTTTTCAGACTTGAGGTTATCAAAGTAATTAGTTGAAACACCTGCATTGAGTGAGATTGTTGGGAAATAAGAACCCTTAGCCATAAGATGTCTAAGTTTGTAGCCTCTAAGAGTCAATCCCGACTGAACTGCAATAGGATTATTGTCTGCTGCATATTCGTAAATACTTTCTGCAGACTCTTCTAATGCGAGAAATTCAGTACTAATAGCTGTTGTATCAAGTAGGAAAGGAAGAGATGAATCATAGTTCATAAACTCCTTGAGAGTTAGCATTGCTATTTCGTATAAGTTTTGTTGGCGGGTAAGATTGTAATCATCTGCTGCAGCTTGTGCTTCTATTTGTGCAACGTCTGCCTTGCCTTTCAAACCAAGCTCCTCCAAACGACGGGTTTTAAGTAGAAGTTGTGCGCTTTCTTCTTGCTTCTCGGCAGCCAATTTAACTGTTCCATGGTAGAACATAGCGTCTATATACGCCTGCATTGTATTTATAGCCAATTCATCTTCTGCCTGACGGCTTGCCTCTCTGCCAAGAAGACGATTGACAGTGGAAAGTTTCCACTGATTAATTAATTGTCCTCCACGGAAGAGTGGGAGGGAGCTATATAATGAATAACTATTATTAAATGTAGACGTATTATTATAGGTGTTAGTCTCAGGGTCGATAGAACGCCCGAAACTCCATCTTGCATCTGTGTCTGCTCCGATAGATGGAAGGAAAGAACCGAAAGCATACAATTGTTCTGCTTTGTTTGTGTCTTCCTCATGTTTCGCGATTTTAACCTTCGGACTGTTTTCGACTGCATACTTCATACATTCATCCATAGTCCATAGTTTGTCTTGTGCAAGAGAAAGCGATGAGATGCTTAACCCAATTACTGCTGTATAAATTATTCTTTTCATATCATAAATTGTTTTACACTATATATAAACCAAATGCTGTGCCAAAACAGGTAAGTGTTGTAAAATCAGCCTGTTAATGAAAATGCAACAAAAGGCGTGTGTCCAATAATTTGACACTGTTGTCTAATAATTTGACACAAAATCATACAGTCTTCTGTGGAAATAGCATTCCTGAAAAATGCAAACACCTCGAGAAATAGTGAATTTACTTTGTCATAGAATAAATTATTTATGCTCAAAAACAATTCAGATGTGCAGGCTTTAGGAGAAAAAGTGTTTTAAGTTAAAGAATGTTTGATTACTTTTGCGTTCTTGCTTAAACTAAGGTATTAGGCTATCTATCAGATTTGAAACTAACTGGAAACAGATTAAATATTACTAAATATGAGTTTGAAAATTATTGTTTTAGCAAAGCAGGTTCCCGATACGAGAAACGTTGGGAAGGATGCGATGAAGGCAGACGGAACGGTTAACCGTGGTGTTTTGCCTGCCATCTTTAATCCGGAAGACCTTAATGCATTGGAACAGGCTCTTCGCCTGAAAGATGCATATCCGGGAACTACTGTAACACTACTTACCATGGGGCCGGGACGTGCGGCTGAAATCATTCGTGAAGGCTTGTATCGCGGAGCTGATGGTGGTTATCTATTAACTGACCGTGCTTTTGCAGGTGCCGACACATTGGCTACGTCCTATGCTTTATCGATGGCTGTACAAAAGATTAAGGATTATGACTTAATCCTTGGTGGACGTCAGGCTATCGACGGAGATACGGCACAGGTAGGCCCGCAGGTGGCAGAAAAATTGGGATTAAACCAAATCACCTACGCCGAAGATATTCTTGGTGTGAAAGATGGTAAAATAGTAGTAAAAAGAAGACTTGAAAGAGGTGTCGAAACAGTGGAGGCCAAACTTCCGCTTGTTGTAACTGTTAATGGCTCGGCTCCTGAGTGTCGTCCTCGTAATGCCAGATTCTTGCAGAAGTACAAACATGCAAAAACTATCAGCGAAAAGCAGGATGCAGATACAGACTATCTTGAATTGTTCAATGCGCGCCCATACCTCAATATTACTGAGTTGAGTGCTGCTGATGTAAATGCTGACGTGGTGCAATGTGGTTTGTCTGGTTCTCCGACAAAGGTAAAGACTATTGAGAATGTTGTATTCCAAGCTAAGGAAAGTAAGACTCTTACTCCTGCTGAGGCGGAAATAGACAGTTTGATGAAGGAATTGATTGCTAACCATACTATCGGATAACTTCTGAGGCTACAAATCATTTAAGACAAGAATTATGAATAACTTATTTGTATATTGTGAAATAGAAGACGGCATTGTAGCTGATGTGAGTCTGGAACTATTGACGAAAGGACGAACGCTGGCTAATACGCTTGGGTGTAAACTTGAAGCTGCTGCTGTCGGACATAATCTTAATGGCATAGAGAAACAAATACTTCCTTACGGGGTAGATGTGTTGCACGTCTTTGACGATGCTCGCTTGTTTCCTTATACTTCGCTACCTCATACATCTGTATTGGTAAATCTTTTCAAGGAAGAGAAACCTCAGATTGTATTTATGGGAGCAACAAGTATTGGTCGTGACCTCGGTCCTCGTGTTTCGTCTGCTCTTAGTAGTGGATTGACAGCGGACTGTACTTCGTTAGAGATTGGTCCTCATGAAGACAAGAAGGCGGGTAAAGTATATGAAAACCTGCTTTATCAAATACGTCCTGCTTTTGGTGGTAACATCGTAGCAACGATTATCAACCCTGACTGTCGCCCACAGATGGCAACCGTTCGCGAAGGTGTGATGAAGAAAGAAATCGTTGATGCTGCATATAAAGGCGAAGTGGTAAAGCACGATGTTGTAAAGTATGTAAGCGAAACTGATTTTGCTATAACGGTAATTGACCGTCAGATGGAAAAGAGCAAAGTAAACATCAAGGGTGCTTCTGTGCTTGTAGCCGGAGGTTATGGTGTAGGCTCAAAGGAAACCTTCCAATTGTTGCATGATTTAGCTGCAGTTCTTGGAGGTGAAGTTGGTGCTTCTCGTGCTGCGGTGGACGCAGGATATTGCGAACACGAACGCCAGATTGGTCAGACAGGAGTAACAGTACGCCCGAAATTATATATCGCTTGCGGTATTTCAGGACAAATACAACACATTGCAGGTATGCAGGAAAGCTCAATCATTATTTCTGTAAATAATGATCCGGATGCTCCAATCAACACCATTGCTGATTATGTTATCAATGGAACAGTTGAAGAAGTGATACCAAAGATGATTAAATACTATAGGAGTAATACAAAATAATTATGGCAAACTTTTATACAGATAATCCCAGTTTGAAGCACCACCTGCAACATCCTTTGATGAAGCGTATTGTGGAATTGAAAGAGCGTAACTATGCTGATAAAGACAAATTTGATTATGCTCCGTTTGACTTTGAAGATGCGATGGACAGCTACGACAAGGTGTTGGAAATCGTTGGTGAAATATGTGCAGATATTATAGCACCAAATGCTGAAAGCGTTGACCATGAAGGACCTGTCCTTAAAGATGGACGTGTGACTTATGCTCGCGGTACTCAGGAAGATTTGGATGCTGTCCGTAAGGCTGGTTTGATGGGAATCGCAATGCCTCGCCGATATGAGGGACTAAACTTCCCGATCGTACCTTATATAATGATTGCAAATTTGGTCGGACGTGCAGATGCAGGTTTTGAAAACCTTTGGGGCTTGCAAGACTGTGCCGAAACTCTTTATGAGTTTGGTAGCGAAGACCAACGTCAACGTTTCCTTCCTCGTGTGTGTGGTGGCGAAACTATGTCGATGGACTTAACCGAGCCGGATGCCGGTTCTGATTTGCAAGCTGTTGCCCTTAAGGCTACTTATTGTGAGAAAGACGACTGCTGGTATCTTAACGGTGTTAAACGTTTCATCACTAATGGTGATGCTGACATTCACTTGGTATTGGCTCGTTCGGAAGAAGGAACTACTGATGCGAGAGGTTTGTCAATGTTTATCTACGACAAACGTAGCGGAGGTGTTGATGTTCGTCGTATAGAAAACAAACTTGGTATCAAGGGTTCTCCTACTTGCGAATTGACATATAAGAATGCGAAAGCTGAACTTTGTGGTGATAGAAGACTTGGACTTATCAAGTACGTAATGGCGCTTATGAATGGGGCTCGTCTTGGTATCATGTCTCAGGCGGTAGGTTTAAGTGAAGCAGCTTGCAGAGAAGGTCTTGCTTATGCTCAGGAGCGTAAACAATTTGGTAAGGCAATTATCGAATTCCCTGCTGTCTACGAAATGCTTGCGCTTATGCGTGCTAAAACAGACGCTTCATGTTCAATGTTGTACGAAACAGCTCGCTTCGTTGATATCTACAAATCTTTGGATGATATCTCACATGAACGTAAGCTGACTCCGGAAGAACGTGCTGAAATGAAATATTATGGTAAGCTCGCCGATGCATTTACTCCTATGGGTAAGGGTATCACTTCTGAGTATGCTAACCAAAATACTTACGATTCAATTCAGATACATGGTGGCTCTGGTTATATGAAAGACTATACTTGCGAACGCCTTAGTCGTGACGCTCGTATCACAAACATATACGAAGGAACAACTCAGTTGCAGGTAGTTGCTGCGATTCGTCACGTAACAACAGGCACATATTTGTCTCGTCTGCGTGAGTACGAAGCGGTCGCTTACAAGCCTGAATTGGAAGGATTGAAGAAGAAGCTTGTAGCGATGACTGAAATCTATGAGACATTGGTAGCAAAGGTTACAGAGCCTAAGAACAATGAGTACTTAGACTTCCACGCTCGCCGTCTTGTAGAAACTGCAGCGCATTGTATCTTCGGCTATCTATTACTTCAAGATGCGAATGTAAATGACGACTTCCGTCGCTCTGCTGAAGTATATGTTGGCTACGGTCAGGCAGAAGTAGATAAGATAAACTCTTACATCAACAGTTTTGATATTGAGGACTTAGCTTTCTACAGACCAGAATAAGGAAGTACTTCTAATAAATATGAAAAGCTGTCTCAATCATTGTTTTGAGACAGCTTTTTTGTGCGATTCTGTGAAGGAGTGAAGCGGAAATGTTAAAAAGTTGCGCCCGAAGTTTTGCTTTTTAAAAAGATAAAAATATCTTTGCACTCACACACATGGAAATAAAACAAAAAAATATCACCTTTTTAGCACAATTCTGCTCCTCAGATTTGGTACTCTCGTCTAATTTATTAGAGAGAGAGAGAGAGAGAGAGAGAGAGTATATGCTATAACCCGTATTTAAATTCTCAAAAAGAAGTTGGCGCCCCTGCCGACGTTTTCCCTTTTCCACAACAAACATCTGAAATAACGAAATACAACGACGAGCATACGTCGTCGACGACGCGCGTTGTATCAAAACATATAAAGCTCTGTAAGAGTTTCCCGGCATCGGGAACTTTTACAGGGCTTTTTTATTTACACACATTTATTAATTCAATTATTTACTTAAAAACAACAAAGATTTATGAGAACTAAAATTTACTTATTATTAATTGCTCTTGTTACTACTGTAGGTAGTGTTTGGGGGCAGACAGCTGGGGATACCTTTACTTATGATGGTGTCAACTATAGGGTGCTGACGGATGTCACTACCGTAGAGGTTACTAGAACTTATTATTCTTCGGAATCATTAACGATTCCTTCAACAGCAACAGATGGAACAACGACTTATTTTGTTAAATCTATTAGGGCTAATGCTTTTTCTTATAATGATAGACTGACTAGTGTTATTGTTTCGGAAGGAATTACAACTATGGGGAGGGGTGTTTTCGCACATTGCGAAAACCTCGTTGATGCAGTTTTACCTTCTACTTTAATAGAAGTTCCAGAAGTGGCCTTTTCTCCTAATAAGAATATGCGAAGTGTAACTATTTCGCATGGAACTCAATCAATTGGACTTGAAGCTTTTTTTGGTTGTAGAGCTCTTGAGAGCATTCATATTCCTGCTACTGTGACATCTATTGGAACTTCGGTTTTTAGAGAGGTTCCTAATGTAACAATCACTGTAGCATCGGGTAGCAACCTTTTTCATGAAAACGGAGTATTGTACAATGATACAAAAACGGAAGTATTATACTATCTACCTTCAAAGACAGAAACGTCATATGAACTTCCTGCCTCTATTACAGACATTGACCCATACATATTCTATCAAGCTGTAAATCTTCAATCTTTTACAGTAGAAAGTGGAAATACTTCGTTTGTCGAGATTGGTGGAGTTATTTATGATACTGATACATCTGCAAGACAACTGGTTGTTTGTGCTCCAGGGACTATTATAACAGACTTTGTAATACCAAACGACATTAATGTTGTAAGTCTTTCTTCTTTTGCTTTTTGGAATTGTAGGAATATAGAAAGTATTTCTTTTCCAGCTGCTGTTACTGCAATAAGTGATGGTGATAGTTTCAGACATTGTGTCAACTTAGAACGCTTTGTGCTTGAACCAGGTCATCCGTATACTCTTGATAGCGAGGGTGTGATGTATAGTAATGGTGGAGCGACTTTATATCTTTATCCTACAGGAAGAAAAAACGATACTTATGATATTCCAGCTGGTGTTAATAGAATCGAAAATTATGCATTCAGAAGTGCTTTTCATCTAAGAAGTATCATTATCCCAGATGGTGTTGAAACCATAGGAGGTTACGTTTTCCAAGGCTGTGTAAATTTAGGAAGTGTAACCCTTCCAAGTACTTTGCGAGCAATGGGAGGCTGTGTTTTTTCGTCTTGTCATGCTCTGTCTGAAGTGACATTTGCCAACCCAAGCCATCCGGCACTTACAACCATTCCACGAGAAACTTTTGGTGACACACCTAGCTTAAAGACTATTGTTATACCAGAGTCTGTTACATCTCTTGGCAATGAAATTTTTGCGGGTTCTGGAATAGAAAACATCTCACTTCCAAGCAATCTTCAAACAATAGGAAACAATGCATTCTTAAACACGCCTCTTGAATCGATAACTCTTCCTGAAAGCGTTATTTCAATTGGAGACAATGCTTTTTTATATTCCAACCTTGAAGAAGTCACTTTTTTAGGTGATACCCCTCCAACGGTTGGCATCGATTCTTTCTTTGGCATAGCTGAAGATATATATATGATTGTACCAAAAGGAAAAGAGTCTGATTATGAAGCTTGGGCTACTGCTAACAATTTACCTTCTTCTATGTCTGAAACTATTTTTGAAGCTGCTGAAGTAAATGTTATTGAGCCGGCTACCCCTAATCCTAGCAATCCTACATTCGTTGACAAAGATGGGAATGTTATTGAAAATCTTCCTGGAGCATCTACAGGAGAAGAATATACAATCCTTCCTGAAGATGCTGAAAAGTATGAAGTTGAAAAAGTTATTATTACTCATCCTGATGGCACCAAAGAAGAATTAGTAAAAGGCGAAGATGGTGAATTCAAAATAAAGTTAGATGGCGACATGGACATCGAGGTAATTATTGTTGCTAAAAAGATTGTAACATTTATCAGCGATGGAACTAGCACGCTTCAATATGTTAAGAATGGCGAACGCGCTACTCCTCCTTCTGTATCAAAAGCAGGTCACAATCTTAGAGGTTGGAATGTAGGTAGCTCAACTACTTTATATAATTTCTCAACTCCTGTAACTGCTGACATTACATTGAACGCAAGCTGGGCTGAAATCCCAGCAACATTCACTGTAACAATCACTCCTTTGTCTGGTGTTACTGTAAACAAGACAGGTGGTGCTGTTGATGCAGGTCGTTCTTTCTCTTTTACTGCTGAAGCAAGGTCTGGTTATAGTGTAATTGTTTCAGTT
>JGI996J12353_1000246_pt1 | contig 14966 bp, 11 predicted proteins | sample IntmicLarv5ML5BL_FD_12353 | JGI IMG/M metagenome (IMG submission 12353) | reverse complement strand
ACCTGTCCACCCCGTACGCCTACGGGACGAGCGGGCCGGGATGGTTCGACTCCGCCACGGCGTGGGTCGACGGCGGCGCGGTGGGCCAGAGCATGACCCTCGTGGCCATGTGGACCGCCACCGTGTCCTTCGACTCAAAGGGAGGATCATCCTCGCCTGTCACGGTGCAGATACAGGAAGGAAAATCCCTTGAATCAAACTACCCTGGACCAATAACCAAGGCCAATCTAGACTTTGGAGGATGGTATGACAGAAGTGGGAGCCCATACGTAGAGTATGAGGCCTCGACACCTGTGACAAAGAACATGACGCTGGTTGCATTGTGGAATGCAACCGTGACATTCAATGCCAACGGTGGATCCCCCACCCCTCCGACGATCGTCATCGAAGAGGGAACGATGTTCAGAGCCATCATTCCTACGAACCCCTATAGGGATGGCAGCGTGTTCCTCGGGTGGATGCTCAGCGATGTCATGTACGGTCATGGAACACCTATAACCGGACATGTCACACTTAGGGCGGATTGGCACACGATACCTGTTGTCGGGTACAACATTGTCTCAAGATCCGATGGCAACTCATCGATCTCCCCAGAGGGGATCGTAAATGTCAACGGAGGGGACAGCGTAACCTTCTACTTCAGTGTCGAAAGGGGCTACAACCTTGAGGTGTACATCGATGGTTCGCTTTACCCTGGATTAAGCAATGCCACGTCCTATACCTTCTATGGCATTTCGAAATCCCACACAATAGAGGTTAGAGGAACGCAGGATGGAGACAACACAGGATACCTGCATGTGGACATTGAGGGCAATGGGGAGGTATACTACAGCCTCAATGGCCTTATGTTCGAAAAGTACTCATCACCCATAGCATTGGTGACAGGGTACCAGATACTGCTACGCGCCTCGGCCGACGGGGGATATGTGTTCGACAAGTGGACTGGGTACACGAACAGCACTGGAAATGAGATATCCGTAAGAGAAGGGTATGGAAACATCGAAAACGATGGGGACGTACACGTGACCGCACACTTCTATGAAGAGGCAGTCGAGAAGACTCCGTATTCATACTGGTGGTGGTGGGCATTGATGTTCACAGTGATCGTGCTGTTGGCACTTCTGTTCATAATGGCATACCGCTGGAGGACGGAAGCATCAAGGTAACCTGCGCAATGAAACCCGAAAAACCATTTTCCTATTTTTTGGCCTGCGAAGGCCTTTTTCTTTTTCAATTGACTCATGAAAGGTGACGCTCCAATGCCATGCAACGGCTCAAGGAACGACCCTGGCGTTATGGCGAAGGAACTCGATGAAGGGCCCTTTTCAGAGAGGTATACTTTCTTGCTTGACCTCAAGGGCAAATATTAATACGAACAATGTTCTGCTTCTTTGAATACATACATGAACCATGATTATGTAGCCAAGGTCATTGCCGATTTCATATGCTCATCGGACCTGAACGTCATATCTGCAGATATGGCGAGACATCCCGATTTGATAGGCCTTAGGATATTCGACGGGGCGATCGTAGGCATTGCAGATGCAAATGATCCGGTCTTTGAGAGCTTCAAAAGCCCCGATGTCGTTGGAATGACCCATATGAGCCCCCATGAATGGCTTCCTGGATCCAAATCGACAATCTCATTCTTCCTTCCTTTCACAGAGGCCATCCGAAGGAGCAACTCCATCAGCCCCGATCTGCCCTCCGATGAATGGCTTCATGGACGAATAGATGGGCAATCCCTCATTGCATCCCTATCCAAGCACATCTGCACCGATTTGACTGAACAGGGTTACAGATGCATATGTCCCACCCTTGACCCACGCTTCAAGGAATACAAGCAATTCGAAGACGATTCCCCTCGAGTGGAAAGCTGTTGGTCTGAACGGCACGTCGCCTTTGCCGCAGGTATCGGCACATTTGGACTGTCCTGTGGCATAATAACGAAAAGGGGAATGGCAGGGCGTCTTGGAAGTGTGATCACGACCCTGGACCTAGAGCCCACTGCTCGCCCATATAAGGCCTCACACGAATATTGCACATCATGTCTAGCATGCATAGGAAGATGCCCGGTGAGGGCCATCACGAAGGATGGGAAGAACCATGCCATTTGCAGCAGACATGTATACTGGACGAGGGAGAGGTACAGCCCATACTATGGTTGTGGCAAATGTCAGGTGAACGTGCCTTGCGAAAATGGGATTCCAGGTCGAATCCACTAGAGGGCCTTACAATAATAAGGTTCAACCCCATCAATGCTGAGGGACAGGCGTGTCAAAGGCATCGCACTCACATGGGTCACCTGAATTCATATCAATGGGATCCAAGAAATTGATTAACCTTGCTCGATATGATAAAATTCCCTGTCGATGCATAAAACGATGTCGATGCATTTGCAAAATAATCATACTATGCAATCATGTCAACAGGCACGAACGGCAATTAGAATGACTCGATTGACCTGACAGAGATCAGATATCCGCTCATCGAGAGAAAAATATGACGAAGCGCATATCCTATGAAAAACGAACGAGCCTAAATGTCCCTAAATCTGCTTATCTTAGATTCACATATTTTTCAATAGTTTTTAGGCTGTCAAAACACCAATTTTATCGTACAATAGATGCCGAGAATAAATTGCATGTTAACAATCCGTAGGTCAGATTGTCATTTCAATTCCAACCGATACTCGAGGCTTTCAAAGAATCGAGTGCCATCAACATGAGGTGTGATGTCATCTCTATCGTAGACAAATCCTAATTTTTCAATTACCCTGGCAGAGGCGAGATTCTCCCTTGCATGACCCCCTGAAACTGTCTTGATGCCAAGATCTTCTGCAGCGAATTGCAGGATGGCTTTCATGGCCTCAGTGGTATACCCTCGATTCCAATGACTTTTCATGATGTTATATCCGATCTGGAACAATTGCAGCTTCTCCTCCCAAATAAGACCTCCAGAACCAAAGAGTTCGCCTGTTTCTTTCAACACGAATCCCCAGATATAATAGTCACTTTTGCAGATATTGCCCGAACTATCTACTTTCCATTCGATTTCTTTCAACCATTCTATAGCGTCATCGATCGAATGGTGCGGAAGCCAACTGACATATCTAGCCACCTCTGGGTCGCCAGTCCAACCATGGTATGCCTTCTCTGCATCTGCCATGGTAAGCGGCCGAAGAATCAACCGTTCTGTTTCAAGCATTGACACCTTGTGTTATATCCTTAAATTTTAATAAAGCTTTTTTGTAAAAAGGAGAGTTCGAAGGCCATATCGAGGAGATTCGATGGAATCTAATGAAAATTATACCCTACACATATCACATTTGCCCTTCGAGTCCACATCATTCGCACCGTATCTGCCCCCTCTCATTTGTCCATCATTTCCTTATATACAAAACATGTTGTGAAATGATCGTTAACCATTCCAGTTGCTTGCATAAATGCATAGATGATGGTCGAGCCAACGAATTTGAAACCCATCTTTTTCATATCCTTGCTTATCTTGTCAGAGATTGGAGTTGTTGCATGCACATCTTCAAACCCACGATTGTGGTTTACGATAGGCGTGTGATCAACATATGCCCATATGAATCGATCGAAACTTCCGAATTTTTCAACAACATCCAGAAACAATCTCGCATTGATCACGGCCGAATTTATTTTCAAGCGATTTCTAATGATCCCCGGATTTGCCATGAGCTCTTCGAGCTTGTCTTCATTATAAAGAGCCACCTTTTTTGGGTCGAACCCATCAAAGGCCTCCCTGTAGGCCTTTCTCTTATTGAGCACGGTTTCCCATGAAAGCCCCGCCTGGGCGCCTTCCAGGATCAACATCTCGAATAGCCTGTTATCATCATGCACAGGCCGCCCCCATTCATTATCATGATATTCCATATACAAAGGGTTACCATTGCCAAAGCACCTGAATTTTTCACATTTGTGACAATCATTCTCCATCAGCATTCACCTGTCCTTTCTAACTCTTCGAATAATACCGTTGCAGATCGTGAGTCATTCTTTATTTCCAGTAGTTTTCCAAAGAGTTCAACATCAACATCGGTTTTGATGTCTATCATAAATGATCGCCCCTCCATATAGGGCTTTGCCTCCAATATTGATATCAATACCAATTCGGGTAAATCTGCATATTTGGCTCTCGTCAAGGCTTTTTCTCCAAAAACAAAATTTACCTTGAAGAATCCGTCTAATGGGATGAAATAGGCTATTTTACGTTTTTTACTGCTCGCAACTAGTGTCCAACCTGCTGATTTGCTATAGTACTTCCACTCAGCGTTCAAATCTCCGCATATTTGATCGATGAGTTTTAATGCATCGTTCCAAACAGTCCTAGTATTCGATAGGGATTCGGAAAGCATATCTTCGGTAGGGGTCAGGGCCTTTTCACTAAAAATACTGAGCGACATATCAATTATTCTGAAGTACTGCTTTAATCTATAGAACAATTATCCAATTGCATTAGATATTTCCCTTTTTATGCAATTTTGCCAACGATTCTAGTTGCTTTTCAGGTGCATACCATTCAATGAAGCCACATTTGGCACAAACATAACAGTTGTTACGCAACCTGGCGTTATCTGAATCGTCGTATATTTCCTTACCACCACATTTAGGGCAAACCCCGTTTCTTTTCACAAAGGCCATAAGTGCTATGTATTCTTTAAAACCTTTTCTAAAGGCAAACATGACCTATGATTTTAAAGCTGCCGGGCCTAAAGGGAATGGGGGGTGCATTAAATCAGCAACCAAGAAAGCAAAAATAGTAAAACATGTAGATCTTCGGGGAAGATAGACGGAGCATCGCAATATGGGCGAGATCGTTTACAAAAATGAAAAGATATTGATTCGGAAAGTTTGAGCAGTTTATTTTTATCTGTGGAATGGCCCTCAGGAAACTATCCTGAAAGATTATCGGTTGCAATGAGAAATTCGGGATCTGTTTTCACTGCATGGGATGGAAACAAACTCATAGGCCTTATCAATGTTTTGGATAATGGTGTAATGACCGCATACATTCACTATCTGCTGGTGGATCCAGATTACCAAAACAGAGGCATTGGAAGAAGGCTCGTTCAGTTGGTCTTGGAAGAGTATAGGGATTTTTTGCAATTATTTCACAGTGTCAGAAAGTCTTTGATTCGAAGGTAAAAATTACATATGCCGAGTATTGAGAATGCATAATGGAATAATGAATGTCAGCGGGCCTGAAGGGATTCGAACCCTTGGCCGATCGATTAAGAGTCGATCGCTCTACCTAGCTGAGCTACAGGCCCGTATAATAAACCCTCTGAATACGTTCTCATAATTAAATCTAACTACTGCCATCAGTTATGGAACTTTGGGTTGCCCATTCTTTTTGATAGGAAATATTACTCTAGCGTCAAGTCTTAAATATAATTCAACTTCATACATAAAATACGAAGGACAGATGAACAATGAATGGAATGATCGTCAAAATAACCAATTTGATAAATGAATCCCACATCATGATGGAGATCAACCCCCAGGATCAACTTGAGGACATATTCAGAGCCATAAGGGAGGTTTGGAACATCGATGAGTCCATCTTCGTTTTGAAAAGGGGCAACGATCTGATCAGAAGGGGCAACACCATGGATTCCTACGGGATATGCGATGGCACTGAGTTGGAAATACTGCCTAACCCAATGGGACAATGATCATTGATGGGATATCGCATCCTCTATGCTATTCCTAAGCAAGTCGAAATCGATTCCATGGGGAACGCTACCTTGAGCGAAGTCATCCCTTCCGCCACCCTTGCCGTTGAATTCCTTGATTACTCGGGACAGCACCTTCGATGCGCTGATGCCATTGCCCCCGAGGACCATCACCGTCCCTCCCTCCATCAGGAAGTATGCCACACCCCTCCCCTTTAGCACATCCAAGTGATCGGTTATGCTATTCCTTTTGACGTCCGGTAGGGCAAAGCCAAAGACGTCGACATCCCTGACCCTCGTTGGCTTGGCAGACTCCATGATGGTCTCGACAAGCCTCTCCACCGCATCGCTGGATCTGGCAGAGTCGGATTTCAGGTTCCTTAATGTCTTCAATGCATCCTCCGGCTTACTATCCATCGCATCGATCATCTGATGTGAAAGCATAGATCTGCCAAGTGCGAACTCCTTCGCATCATCCCCCACTTTAAAGTGGATTGCAACCCCATCCTTTCCAAGGGAGGCCTTCCTCTCCACTATGATCATCCCTATCTCGCCTGTCTCCATCAAATGAAGTCCACTGCATGCGGAATGGTCTATGTCCCCTATGGATACGACGGAGATCTCATCCGAATCTATCCTCTCAAGGTTCATCCTCACATCCTCAAGGCCTGGGTCATCCCTTGACATTATGGCCTTGGTTATGGAAAGGTTGTCCTTTATTCGATCGTTTGCGAACCTGATGGCCTCGCCTATGGCCTCCCAATCCATGTCCTGATCAACGACTACATACTTGCTGTCCGGGGATATGAATATCTTTCTGATCTGAAGGTTCGTAGCCTGTGCTTTCAAGGAGCAGAACAGAAGGTGCTCCCCCGTATGGCCCTTCATAAGGTCATATCTCCTGTCCCAGTCCACACTGCACCATATCCTATCGCCAACCTTAAGATCGTTCCCAGGGACGATGTGGACTATCTCATCGCCTTCGTAAAAGGCCTCTGTGACCTTCAACCCGCGTATCGTCCCAGTGTCGCAAACCTGCCCACCACCGCCAGGGTAGAATGCGGTCTCCGACAGTGTGACGCCATCTCCCGATACTGATGTCACCACCGCCTCGAACTCGAACATGTAGCCATCCTGTCGAAAGATCTCCTCAGCCATCGCATGTGAATTGGTTTCGAATATAAATATGTTTGAAACGCATCGCTTCCCTTTCATGCAACACAACCGTTGACCGCAATCCGATTGGATGCTGAGATTAGACATAAATAAAAGGTCTGTGATTAAGACTAAGTTTGCATGACGGAAGAGTTTGACGAGTTGGACAAGAGGATAATTGAATTGCTGTGCCAATCCAGCCAAGGGTCGTTCAGGCAGATAGCGAAGCAATTGAACGTCCATCCAACGACCTTGATACAAAGGGTCAAGACCTTGGAGTTGAAAGGGGTCATCAACGGATACAGGGCAAAGATAGACTATCTGAACCTTGGATTCGAGTACATGGGCATAGTCCATGTGTATTCCAATGGCATCACCCATGTGCAGAAGCAGGTGATGGAACTGCGTCAGGTGGTGGCCGCATTCGATGTCACAGGGGATGCGGATTGCATAGTCTGGATATCCTGTAGGAACAGGGAGGAGTTCTCAAACACCGTAAAGGAGATCAACTCCTTAAGTGGGGTCATAAAGACCAACACATCGGTGATATTGAACATGCTCAAGGATCCCAGCGACTATATTCCCGATTTGAATTGAATGGCCTTGGGCATGCGTGCTTGCCACCGTAATTGGCCATGGTAAAGCATGTTTAAATACAAGGTATTCGGTGAACGTACATTGTAGAGGCATAAAATGAAGAGGACCAACAAATGTGGCGACCTGCGATTCGAGGACATCGGCAAACATGTGTGCTTGAATGGCTGGGTCAGATTCTCTCGCGACCACGGTGGCGTTGCATTCATAGATCTGGCCGACAGGTATGGCATCACACAGATCGTATTCGATCCTGAGGGCCTTCCACCTGAGGTGGATTCGAAGGCGCTTGAGAAGGTCGTCAACTCGTTCAGCAGGGAGTCCGTGATATCCATAGATGGGATCGTCAGGAAAAGGGTGGAGGGCACCGAGGATTCCAGAAACCCAACTGGGGAGATTGAGGTGCAAATCGTCACAGCTGAGCTTCTGAACAGGTCTCTTTCGCCGCCCTTTGAGATCGGCGACCAGAAGGAGGGTGTGCTTCCCAACGAGGACACCAGAATGAGGTATAGGTACATGGACCTGAGAAGGACGGAGATGATAGAGGCCATTACCGTCAGAAGCAGGTTCATGAGCCTTGCGAGAGAATACCTGGAAGGCATTGACTTCCTAGACATTGAGACCCCTTTGCTGGCAAGGTCCACTCCCGAGGGCGCAAGGGACTTCCTTGTGCCATCCAGGATACATCCTGGGTCGTTCTATGCCCTTCCACAATCCCCGCAGCTCTTCAAGCAGATGCTGATGGTAGGTGGGATGGACAGGTACTATCAGATAGCCAGATGCTTCAGGGACGAGGACTCCCGTAAGGACCGGCAACCCGAGTTCACACAGCTGGACATGGAGATGTCCTTTGTGGATGTCGAGGACATACAGGACATGGTAGAGGGGCTTGTGTCCCACATATGGAAAGGGCTCTATGGAATGGATCTCAAGACCCCCTTCGCCAGGATAGGGTACAGGGATGCCATGGAGAGGTTCGGATCGGACAAGCCGGACCTTAGGTACGGATTGGAGTTCAAATCGCTGACCGATGTGGTGAAGGATGCCCCATATGAGATATTCAAAAGGATAATCTCCACAGGCGGCATCGTCGCAGGGATCAACCTCAAGGCAGACATTGCCGGAGAGAGGATAGGGAGGAACGAGGTGGACAGGTACATCTCGCAGGCGAAGACGTTCGGCCTCGGCGGCCTCACATGGATGCGCTGCAAGGACGGCAAGCTGGAGAGCAACATTGCCAAGTACTTCACGCCAGATATATTGGACAGCCTCAAGGAGACCATGGGTGCCGAGGAAGGGGACCTTCTGTTCCTGATCGCAGGTGCATGGAAGCCAACCTATGAGGGAGGAGGGGCGCTTAGAAGGAAGATTGCAGAGGACCTGGACTTGATTCCCAAGGACGAGTTCCAATTTCTGTGGCTCGTGGACTGCCCCATGTTTGAGATAGACCCCGTATCTGGAAGATATGATTCGTTCCATCACCCATTCGTACTGCCAGAGCATGGCCTTGACGCACCATATGTGGGGGGGGCATGCTTCGACCTTTGTCTCAACGGCAACGAGTTGGGATCTGGATCCCTGAGGATCCATAAGCCTGATGTTCAAAAGGCTGTGTTCAGGAAGCTTGGCATGGATGATGAGAAGATCGCAAAGGACTTTGGATTCTTCGTCGAGGCCTTGAGCTATGGTGCACCACCACACGGGGGGATCGCATTGGGGATAGACAGGTTCATATCGATCCTCCTTAACAAAGACACCATAAGGGACGTCATTGCGTTTCCCAAGAACAAGAAGGCCAAGTCCCTCTTGGACGATTCTCCGGAGACTGTTGATGATTCCAAGCTCGATGAGCTGCAATTGATGTCGACTGCGATGTTGGATATCGATTTTGACGAGGTTGATAAGGACAATTAATTTAGGTTTACCTAAATATAAATACTAGAAGTGCAATAGGGATATTGCGGCGTCGGGTTTGCGCCAGCAAGACATTGCCTCCGTATATGTCTGAATCACCAACTGGGCATTATGCCCAAAAACCCATTTTTTAAATTTTGAATTCGAACGATGAGCCTTGATTGGAATTCATTCCTGCATATGTCAATTCGCTCGAAAAAGGCCCGTCTTCATTCAGCATGGTGAAAATTGGTTTGAAAGAGGTTTTTAAATGGTTGATGCAAAGGCGTAATATGTTTGATACAATCGCATCGCTTAGGATACCACGTTGGTCACCGCTGTGCCCTTGGAGCCTGTGAAGGTCACCTTAGCGCCCTTCATCACAATCCCCGCACCTACGCCAGCCCTGCCGGATTGTGTGGAGTCATGCTCAACCAGCACATCGACGAAGGCCACTCCCGACACTGTTCCGGATCCTACCATTCCAACGAGGCCGCCTGCGCCGCTCTTGTCGCCTATTGAGGTCACGGATCCCCACTTGGTGCTCTGTCCGAATGTGCACGATGCTATCTTGCCCTCAGAAAGCCCTGCGATGCCCCCTGCGTAGGAGGTTCCGTACATATGCATGCCTGCGGTGGACGTGATCGTTCCAAATGCCGTACAGCCACTGAGGGACGTTTCCATGACCATGCTGCCGACTATGCCGCCTGCCCTTGCGAGGCCATATATGTTGAGGGCCGTGGCCGATACGTCGCCAAGACTGGTGCAGTTGAACAACTTGGAATGTTCCAGATACCCTGCAACACCCCCTGATCGGACGCTGGCTGCCGAGATCCCATATTCGACAGAGCCTCCGATACCATCCACGTTACCGGTATTGTCGCATCCCATCACTGTGACATAGCACCCATAGCCGATGATTCCCCCTACCCTTGCATTTGCCGCATTGGAGAGGATGTCGCCGTAGTTTTTGCAACCATTCATGCCTATGGGGGATATGGATGAGCCCTTTGCCGCACCTGCCACACCGCCCACGTAGGAGAACAAGCCTGCCATGGACTCGCCTTGGCCTGAGATGGCACCGTTGTTAGTGCTATCTGCAATCGAGGTTCCAGAGTACATATGCCCCACCAGACCTCCCACATACAGATGGCTTGCACTTATTGGGGCCTCGATCGATACCTGTCCACCGTTCACGCATTTGACTATGGATGATCCGTATGTCATGTCGCCTGCGATGCCGCCGAACCAATATTTGGATGATCCTCCAGGTGCCCCGATGTTTGCGATGGATATGATCCCTCCGGAGAGGTTTACGCATCCATCCAAAATGGATGCCTCAAGACGTCCTATTATGCCGCCGACGTATACTGTCATCGTTGTGTCAGACGTGCTTCCAAACACCTCACCTGAATTCTTGCAGTCTACCGCAGTCGTTCCCCTTGCGAACCCGAATATGCCTCCTGCCCTGTTGTTGATCGCAGACGAGATTACACCGCCCGTGTTGACACATTCCTTGACCTTGATCATGTTGGCATTTGGACTTGTCGCGAATCCGACTATCCCTCCTGCATAGGAGAACTCCAAGGCTATGGCACATATCGCACCCTCATTGGAGCAACCTGTTAGGTAGGTGTTGGACCCCACATAGCCGACTATTCCCCCGTTGGATGAATTTACGCTGGCGTTCGTATTGAACGTGTTGGCATTGCTGATGAACCCACGGTTGTTTGAGTTCAACACCACCGATGATATCAGACGTCCTGCAATGCCACCTGCATCGGTTGAAAGGGAGAGCATTATCGTCGAATGTGAAAACACATCCAGATAGTTGTTGCATCCCTCTATGTGCAAGTCCTCACCTTGGCCAACGATGCCCCCTGCCCTGGCAGAGCTTGTTGCCTGTGCATTGACGGCGTAAACGTGATCATGGCTTCCAGCTATGCATCCGACTATGCTCAATCTCTCCCCATAGCCTATTATGCCGCCTGCTCTGGCTACGATTCCCTCTGCCTTGATTGCAACCACCTCAACGATGCAATCCACTATGCTGTTGGTGTTGGAATGGCCTACCATGTATCCGACTATCCCTCCCACGGTGGAACAGTCCCCGTATGCCTTGATGTCGGTCCCATCAGATACTATGCAATCTACTATCTTGCAGTCATTGGCCATCTCCATATGTCCGACGATGCCCCCTGACACAGCGTATTTCCCATGTGAGAAGACGATGACGTTCAACACATTGCAATCAGATATCCTTACGGCGGAGTAGCTGTCTATGTATCCGACTATTCCTCCTGTGGCACAGTTCCCTGTGATGGTGATCGATGAGGTGCTGCATCCTGTGATGGATACTGTCATTTTTGATTCTATGTATCCGACTATACCTCCAGTTTTATAATCGGAATCCACCATTGTTGGGTAGGAAGTTGAATACGTCACATGACAGTTGGAAACTATCACATGGCCAGATACGATCGATGTCATGATCCCGATCAACCCCCCTGTGGGAATGTTGTCAACGCCCCTGGAATCTATTGTGGCGCCGATAAGCGACAGGTTCATGATCTCGGCATCACCTGAGACATATCCGAACAATCCTGCGGCAGAGCCACCGGTGATAGATATGTTGATGTTCAAATTGCGTATTGCATTCAACCCTCCATCGAACTTCCCTGTGAATGGGTTCGACTTTTCACCTATTGGTATGAAAGGCGATGATTGCGTTATGGAGGCATCTATGTCGCCCATCATCACATAGTTGCCATTCAGGGGATAATCGGGATCGTTGCCGATTTTCCTCAAATCCTCAATACTCCATATCTCTATTGCATCCGAATCACGGGAGTCGCCGCTGCCCTCTGTCATGTTGATGGTGCCCAAGGACAGCATCGCCACGAACATCAGCAAGGCGAACACCTTTAGATTGAGGGTCCTGTTGAACAGTCCTCCCCTTTCTTCAGATCTTGTCATTTTCTATCTCCTAGTTCTAATTAGTATCTTATAACATATGGTGAACATGTGTTAATAGACCTCTAAGTGTAGAATTAACTAATATTTGTATTTTTCTATAAATTGCATCTAATTCAATAATATTATATATAAAAATATGTTTTATTCAAATTTATTCAAAAATAATGATATATAAAAATAACCTAATGATGAATATATGGGAGTTAATTGAATGATCCGAATTGACGAGGGATGGAGGTTTGAGAATTTAACTTTTGGAATCCAATGTGCGTAACCTTGAAGGCAACTTATTTGGGAATTCACACAAGGGTCAAAGAATGGGATTAAAGTAGTTTTGAAAGAACCTTGTTGGTCACGTCAACGATTTCCGTCGAGGAGTGCTGACCCTTTGTCTCCTTCATGACGAATCCGATGATCCTGTTCACCGCCTTCTCGTTCCTTTGAACCTCGGATACCAGATCTGGATTCTCATCAAGATACTTCTCGACCAATGCCTCCAGGTCCTTGGATCCTCCCTCGAATGACTCCATGCTCCTTCCGGTCATGAATGCCTTGATCTCCAAATCGCAACGGACGTCGTTGATCTCCCCATCGACGAATCTCCTTAAGATCCCCCTCAACCCCTCCGGATCCCCCTCGAACGCCCTCCAGTTGGCGTTTATGGTTCCAGAGGTCCAGGACAGTGCATCCTTCACATCCATCATTTTGGTAAGCTCCTCAAAAAGGCTTGCGAGACCAACAGACGTTGAGACCAATTGCTTCGCCCTTGACTCCTCGATGCCGTACTCCCTGTGAAGCCTCATGGCCATGTTCAATGGGCTTTCCTTTATTGCAATGGACCTTGCAAGCTCCCTTACATTGTATATCCCAAGGTCTGGCTCATCGATATACCCATAGTCGGCCTCGAACTCCTTCTTCCTCACGGAGATGGTCACTCCCTTCTCCTCGTCGAACCTACGGGTCTCCCTTTCCACCTTTCCACCGGATTTCAGAAGCTTGGTCTGCCTGACGGCATCGTACATGAGCGCCCTCTCGATGTTCTTCAACCCAGTGACGTTCTTGATCTCGCACCTCTCGCTTCCCATGGATATGTTGCAGTCGCACCTGATGCTCCTCTCGCCGTCGCCAGGGAGGTCTATCGTATGCCTTATGTCGGATATGAGCTCCTTGACGAACTCCCTGGCCTCGGCCGGGGTTGAGAAATCCGGCTCTGTGACTATCTCAGCCAACGCTATGCCAGAGCGGTTGTAGTCCACAAGGGATGACTGGTCCCCCACCCTCTTCGTCTTCCCAGGATCCTCTTCGAGATGGATCCTGGTTATCCTTATCGGCTTCTTCCCATTGAGCATGTAGACCCCCTCATACCCTATTGGGTTGTCATATTGCGTGATTTGGACGCTCTTGCTCATGTCTGGATAGAAATACGTCTTCCTTGAGAACCATGCGGTATCGGATATCCTGCAGTTCAGCAGCTTTGCCAGCATTATGCCGTACTCCAGGACCTTCCTGTTCAGGACAGGTCTGGACCCTGGCATTCCCAGGCAGGTGGGACAGACGTTGAAGTTCGGGGCATCCGCATCCGTTGTAGGGCAAGGGCAGAACATCTTGGACCTGGTAGGTAGCTGGACGTGTATCTCCAATCCTATCTTCATATGATGGCCTCCTTCAGGTCGAACATGTCATCCCATCTTTTTGCGAAGTCGAGCAGATGCCCCTCATTCCAATGGTCGGTGATAAGCTGCATCCCTATCGGCAATCCTGCATCGTCATATCCACATGGGACCGAAAGGTGGGGCATGCCGGAAAGGTTGGGGGGCACGGTCAGGAAATCCGCCTGGTATGACTCCACCGGTGTCATCCTCTCTATGTCCTCGAACCTTGGGGACACGAAGGGCATGGTTGGGGTCATCACCGCATCATATGACTTGAAAATGCCTTGATACCCTTCAATCAGATACGATCTTACCTTCAACGCCTTTGAATAGTATCTGTCCCTGAACCCTGCCATCCTTGTATATGTCCCAAGCAGTATCCTCCTCTTGGCCTCGTCCCCAAAGTACTTGGATCGGAATGATGTGAAATAGTCATCGAACTTCAGAGATAGGTCACCATCCTGTTGACCGTATCTCATCCCGACGTACCTTGCAAGGTTCGTGGATGCCTCGGATGTTGCTAGGACATAGTATGCGGGCAATGCGAACCTCATGGACGATAGGCTGATCGTGTCCACCTCTATGCCCATTCCCCTTACAGTCTCCAAGGACCGTTTGAATGAGGATTCCACGTCCTTGCTGAGTCCGACCAACGCCTCGTTTGGGACTGCGACCGATGATATCTTGCCGTCGATCCTTAAATCTGGCTGGGCACATGATGTTGGATCCATTGGATCGGGTCCAGATATCATCCTTAGGTACTTGGATAGGTGATCTGGATCCTTTGATAGGACGCCTATCTTGTCAAGGGAGTTCCCATAGTCTATGAGCCCATGCCTTGACACCCTTCCATAGGTGGGGGTTATGCCATACACCCCGCAGAAGCTTGCTGGGCACGAGATCGACCCTCCCGTCGACACTCCCAATGACGCATGGCCGATGACTGCTGCGGCACAGGCCGACCCTCCAGATGACCCTCCGCCTGACCTGTTCGT
>JGI996J12353_1000245_pt1 | contig 14996 bp, 13 predicted proteins | sample IntmicLarv5ML5BL_FD_12353 | JGI IMG/M metagenome (IMG submission 12353) | reverse complement strand
TCCGCCGCAGGCTGAAGCGATACCTACGGCGTTGAAGGGGCATAATCTGGTAGCCGCGATACCTACAGCGAGCGGTAAGTCGTTGATAGGATTCATTCCGGCAATAAATATCATTTTGAAAGAAGGCGGAAGGGTGTTATACATCGTGCCGCTGAAAGCTCTTGCATCGGAGAAAAAAGATGATCTGGATAAGTTCTCCTACCTAGGGATGAAAGTGGTAATGAGTTCCGGAGATCTCGATTCCGATGATAGTAAACTCGCCGATGCGGATATCATCGTGGCAACATCCGAAAAAGCCGATTCTATGATACGCCATGGAAGTAAATGGATGGATGATGTAAGACTGGTCATCGCAGACGAGATACATCTGATCCATGATCCGGGAAGAGGCCCTACATTGGAGGTGGTCCTCACCAAATTGATGAGGCGGAACAAGAACATGCAGATAATCGCGCTTTCCGCAACGATCTCTAACGGGGAAGACCTTGCCGATTGGTTGGATGCGGAACTTGTTACCAGTGATTGGCGTCCGATACTCCTCAAAGAGGGAGTGTATTACAATGGGGAGATAAGTTTTGATGATATGTCCTCCATCGACGTGCCAGATATCAAAGATCAGATATGGGGACTGATCGAACAGATCGTAAAAGAGGGCGGACAATCCTTGGTGTTTGTGAACACAAGAAGGTCCACGGAATCACTTGCCGTCAAATATTCGAACAAGATGAAAACCCTCGCAGGAAGGGAACTTTCCCAAAAAGAAATGGATATTTTGGAGGGAGATATCGAAGCTACCGCAGTGGGAAAGAAATTGGCAACATGCGTGCAATGCGGCATGGCCTTTCACAATGCGGGACTGACATACAAACAGAGACGGTATGTTGAAGACAATTTTAAGAATGGGGCCATCAAATGCATAGTTGCGACACCTACGCTGGCTGCAGGAATAAATCTTCCCGCACGAAGGGTGATCGTAAGGGATACATACAGATTCGAAGCTAATGCCGGAAATGTTCCAATATCCGTCATGGAGGTCAAACAGATGTGCGGCCGTGCAGGAAGGCCAGGATATGATCCGTATGGCGAAGCGGTCCTGATAGCGAAAAATTACGCCGACTATGAACATCTGATGGAAGACTACGTTATGCACGATACAGAAAGACTGACATCGAAACTGGGTAACGAAACGATCCTCAGAAGTCACATCTTGGGTTTGATCGCAACAGAAGATGCCGATTCCGAAGATGCTATAGTAGGATTCATGCGTGACACGTTCTTCGGAAGCACATCTCAGCTTTACGGTATCGAAAGCGTTGTAGAGAACGTTGTCAACTTTTTGGTCAAAGAGGAAATGGTAAGGAGGGAAGGAGAATCTCTAAGGATATTACCGTTCGGAAAAAGGATATCAGATCTGTACATAGATCCGAAATCCGCGGTGATGCTCAGAGATGCTGTGAAAAGAATGAAGGATACCAGTGAAGCTTTGGTCATACTGCATGCGGCGGCATCCACTCCTGATGTAATGGGGCTTTACCCCAAAAAGGCAGATACGGAAAGATTAAACAGCATCAGCATCGAATATGAAGATGATTTTCTGATCTATGTCGACGAGGAGGATGATTTCATGTTAGAACGTTTCCTCAGCGATCTGAAGGTAGCTGTTCTTTTGGATGATTGGATCAATGAGGTCAGCGAGGAAGAGATAACCCTGTCCATGGGAATAGGGCCGGGAGACATAAGGTCCAGGGTCGACATGGTCGATTGGCTTCTTTATTCGATGAATGAGATAGCATACATATTCAGGCCGGAGGTCTCTAAGATGATCCGGCCGTTGCTGACTCGTGTCAGATATGGAGTGAAAGACGAACTGCTGAGTCTGGTATCATTCCGAGGTGTCGGAAGAGCCAGAGCAAGGATATTGTTCGATAACGGGATCAAAAATAAAAGTGATGTGATATCCGCTGATATCGAAACATTATCCAAACTGCAAAGGATAGGTCCAGCTCTCGCAAGGAGTCTGAAAGATCAGGTGGGAGGTTCGGCAGAGATGTCGAGAGATTCTCCACTCACGGAAGAGGATGAATACGCCATGGAGAAGATGGCCGAGGAATACGGAAGAAAAGGTCTTCCGGATCCTCAGAAACAATCTCGCATGTCGGATTTCTGATCACTTCGAAAGGATCTCTTCCACCGCTTTCACGGAATTCCTGCAGCTTATCGGAGGCGGGGAATTCTTGATTATCGTATCCGGGTCCTTCAGGCCGTTGCCTGTACAGATGCAGACAACCTTTTCGTTCTTGTCCACGATACCCATTGCCTTAAGTTTCTTCAATCCGGCGATCGATGCGGCGGATGCGGGTTCAACACATACGCCTTCCTTCCTTCCCAGAAGCTGTTGTGCGGATATTATCTCCTCATCGGTCACAGTGACCGAGTATCCTCCGGTATCGTATATCGCGTGAAGGGCTTTCCTTCCGCTCACAGGATTGCCGATACGAATCGCAGTTGCGATGGTCTCGGGGTTCTCTTCGGGAATGAAATCTTTCTTTCTTGCATCGAATGCTCTTGTCACAGGTGCGGATCCTTCCGCCTGAATGCCAGTGAGCATCGGAACCTTGTCTATCCATCCGACCTCTTTCAGTTCCTGTACGGCTTTGTACACCGCCCAGATGTTGGCGGCGTTTCCGACCGGGAGTATTATTCTGTCTGGAACATTATAGTTCAATTGATCCATTATCTCGAAAAGAACAGATTTTTGTCCTTCGGGGCGATAAGGATTGATCGAGTTAAGTAAATACAGTTTCCTTTCTTCTGCCATTTTTCTGGCAAGGTCCAAAGCATCGTCGAAGTTACCGTCGATGGAAAGTACCTTTGCGCCGAAGAACAGTGCCTGAGCGAGTTTACCTGCTGCGACCTTTCCCGAAGGGAGGAATACGGCACACTTTATTCCGGCTTTTGCAGCATATGCCGCAAGAGATGCGGAAGTGTTGCCCGTTGAGGCGCATCCGACAACCTTTGCTCCCAATTCTTTCGCATGGGATACACCAACGGTCATTCCCCTGTCCTTAAAGGATCCGGTGGGGTTAAGACCTTCGAATTTGACGTGAAGGTCCGGGACACCGAGTTCTTTACCTAATGCTTTGGTATCGTAGAGAGGGGTCCCTCCTTCTTGTATGGAGACTATATTCGGTATCTCAATTGGCATGAAAGGAGCATATCTCCATACTCCGATAGGAACGGAGCGGAGATCTTCAGGCCTCATTTCTTTCACAGGTTCAAGATCCATCTTGACTGTGAGAAGTCCGTTACATTTCGGACATGTGTTCACGTACGGATCATCAACATCCGCACCGCAATCCCAACATTTGACTTTATGATATGCCATTTCAGATCCTCCTGCAACCTTCTCCGCATTCTGTTATCCAGGTATCGCAATCGATCCCGTTGTTACTGTAAAGTTCCTTGATGCTCTTTGCGATTATGTTGCCGTCATGCGTGTTCTTGTCGTAGAACGACATGACGCACGGCCCCGATCCTCCAAGGAATGATATCAGGGCACCATGTGACATTGCGATGGATTCCGCTTCTTTCAACAAAGGAACGAGATGTGTTCTTGCGGGTTCGAAGACAGCATCCTTCACGGATCTTCCTATAAGTTTCAGGTCGCCGGTCACCATCCCATAAACGAGAGTGGAAGCATTCCCTACATGGAATACCAGATCCTTCACCGAAACTTCCTTCGGCAATACTTTTCTTGATTCTATCGTGGGGACCATCACACCAGGAAGGGCCACTACTACGCCTAAGTCCTTGGGAGGGGTTATTTTTATGACCTCAAAGGGTTCATATGACCGAATTATTGTGAAACCGCCGAGGATACAGGGAGCAACATTGTCCGCATGGAATCCTCCCGACGTGACATCTTCCGCATGAGCGGCGCAAAGGATCAATTCAGAATCGGAGAGTTTTTCTCCGCATAGAATATGGGCTAAATACGCACCTCCGGCTGCCGATGCACCGGAAGAACCTATGCCGCTGCAGGGTCTGATGCCTTTTTTGATCTTTATCTCAATTCCAAAATCCGCATTGCATCTTTTCAGGACCTCGCCTGCGGCGATCCCGACAGAGTTAACAGAAGGATCGCAAGAGATCGTTCCTGACCCCGGACCTGTGATCTCGCTGATCAGGATCCCCTTGGGGATCTTTCTTCCTTCGATCACATCATAAGGTTCTTTCAGAGCAAGTCCGAAAGTATCGAAACCAGGACCTATGTTGGAAGTGGTCGCAGGTGCCGCAATTTTGATCCATTCGCTGGTCATTGTAATGCTATCCCTTTGTTCCGTACAACAATTTATTTGATAAAGTTTGTCAATGATTCTTGGTGCTATACTCGTTTCGATCAAAGTGTTCTTAGTGATATGATGATCTCTTCTTGAGAATCTACAAGTGATCGATAAGAGAACACATAATTAAATGGAAGACGGCGGTTTCACTGACAATGAGGAATATCGAAATCATCGGGATGTCCGGAGATACCAGCTTTGAGGATATCGTGAAACATTTCATCGGTCTCGGCGGGGACGTTATTCTTTTAGATCCCAACATGGTCTGCGGAAAAGATCACTTGACATCCGCAGTGATGCATGCTGAAAGGGCATTCGGGAACGGAACCAACAGATCTAAGAACATTCTCACGGAAACGATACTTTATGCCGCCGGAGAGAGGCAGATCTCAAAGGCCATCGAGAAGATGAAACCTAAAAAAGGTTGTAAAGAAATGGCAGCGATAATCTTCGAGGTCAAGAGTTTCGAATTGGACGCGATCGGAATGAAAAGACATGATGAGTTATTGAATTCAACAGAGGAAAAAGCCAGAAATCTCGGAGTAGAAACGTACAAAGGAGTATTCGTTGAAGATGCGGTATTGGAGCATGTGGCTCTTTTGGATCTGATGAAACAATGAAAAAAATGATTCACAGGCCGCCGCACGGCCTGTGAAATTTCAATTGGTTTAATATTTGGGTACGAATTTGAATCCATAGTGGATGACACCCGAGGAACCGTCGGCGTCAAGTTTCCTCAACACCGCACGTACGGGAAGTCCGATCTCGAGTTTGTCCAAATCAACATCTGCGACCTGTCCCGCGATCAGCACATCATCTTTTGTTTTGACGAATGCCACGGCGTAAGGTTTCAGGGCGCTGTTGCGGTCCGGAGCCTCATGGATCACGGAGAACGAGAATATCTCTCCTTCTCTGGCGATCTTCACGTTCTCTATTTTCCCGATGCTCTCTCTGCGGCATTTCGGGCAGAAGTCGCGCTTGGGGAAATAGATCTTTCCGCAGTTGCAGCATTTGGATCCTTCTAGATTGTATCTGCTAGGGATCTCCCTCCATTCTTTCGCTACCGATGCCATCAGACCGCCTCCATTATGCTGACTGTAACAGATGAACCTGTTCCGCCGACGCTTTGCGCCAATCCGTATTTAGCGTTGGCAACCTGTCTTTTATCTGCGGTCCCTCTGAGTTGCTCTGTGATCTCTACGATCTGTGCAACACCGGATGCTCCGATAGGGTATCCTCTTGCTTTCAGTCCTCCGGATGTATTGATCGCGACCTTTCCGGATCCGACCTGCGTATCTCCGTTGAGGAATGCTTTTCCTGCTTCTCCTTTTTTGTAGAAGCCGAGATCTTGGAGTGCAAGTATTCCCGCTATGCTGTAGTCGTCGTGTATCTCCGCGACGGAGATGTCCTTGGCAGTTATACCTGCTATATCGTATGCGCGCTTTGCGGCTGCTGCAGTTGCTCCGAATGTTGTTATATCAGGCCTCTGGAAAAGAGCCAGCGTATCGCTTCCTTGGGCGACCGCGGAAACCTTCACGTAATTGTCTGTGTGTTTCTTTGCTTCCTCAAGAGGACAAAGGACGACCGCAGCAGCCCCGTCCGTAATGGGGGCGCAGTCGAACATTCCCAGGGGTTCCGCTACAGGTCCTGATTTGAGAACGGTCTCTAAAGGAACGGCTTTCTTGAATTGTGCGCTTGGGTTCAGTGCACCGTGGAAGTGACTGTTCACTGCGACGGATGCTATCTCTTCACGCGTCGCTATCCCCTCGTGCATGACCCTTCTTGCGATCATTGCGTAAAGCGAGGTGAGAGTAAGTCCCATGCTCGCTTCCCATTCCGAGTCCGCGGTGGCATCCATGACTGAGTTGATCGAAGCATCGTCAAGATCAGTCATTTTTTCCGCTCCTCCGACAAGGACGGTGTTATGCATTCCGGAGGCTACGGCCATGACCGCTTGCCTGAACGCAACTCCTCCGGACGCTCCTCCCGCTTCCACTCTTGTCGCGGGGATGTTGTAGGTTGCCATTCCAGAATAGTCTGCGATCAGCGCATCGATGTGCTGCTGATTTATGAAACGGCCTGCGGACATGTTCCCTATGAACAGTCCGTCTATCTCGCTTCCGGACAGGTGTGCGTCCTCTATCGCTTTCATTCCTGCTTCTATGCCGATACTTCTGAACGATCTGTCCCAAAGTTCTCCGAATTTGGTCGCTCCGACACCTATGATTGCTACATCTCTCATTTCTTCACTCTCCCGGCATTATGATCATGTTCTTGTGTTTGGTGTACATTCCGTAGTCGATGTAAACAGGATTCTCCATGACCTTCTCGATCGTCGGGGCGTTGTCTCTCTTGAAATTCTTTATTTCATCCGTTACTGTGATATCGAACGAATCGCTTCCGGCACCGGAACCGTAAGATGTTACGAAGATCCTGTCTCCCGGTTTTGCTTTGTCAAGGACGGCAGCCAATCCCAAGGGAACAGCTCCGCTGTATGTGTTGCCTATGTTGGGCGTCAATAATCCCGTTTCGATCTGTTCGGGTGCGAATCCCAGCATGCCCGCCACTCTTGTGGGGAATTTACCGTTAGGTTGATGGAAAACAGCGTACTGATAATCTTCGGGTTTGGTTCCCATTTCATTGAGAAGCATTTTTGCAGCCGACGTTATATGTTTGAAGTACGCCGGGTCTCCTGTGAACCTTCCTCCGTGGAGGGGGTAGGGTTGTCCTTCTCTTCTCCAGAAATCAGGAGTGTCGGTCGTGAAACTCATTGTTTTGTTGATCTTTGCTATTATTTTCTCTTTGCCGATAAGGAATGCTGCTCCGCCGGCGGATGCGGAATATTCCAGAGCATCTCCCGGAGCTCCCTGGGAAGTATCGGCACCGATGGCGACGCCATACTTCATCATTCCCGACCCCACAAGACCCATACATACCTGTATTCCTGCGGTTCCCGCTTTACAAGCGAATTCCATATCCGCTGCGGTCATCGCGGGCGTGGCCTCGATGGCCTCGGCGACAATGGTCGCGGTCGGTTTCACGGCATAGGGGTGAGATTCGGATCCCACATAGACTGCTCCGATGTCCTTGGGGTTCACATCAGGGACCCTAGCCATCATATCTCTTGCGGCTTCTGTGGATATTGTGACAACATCCTCATCCACTCCGGGGACCGATTTCTGATAGACCATCAATCCCTTTCCCATTCCTTTGCCGTCTACTCCCCAGATCCTTCCGATCTCTTCAGGTTTTATCCTGAAGCGGGGAATGTACGCACCGTAACTTACGATTCCTACGTCCATTTATATCCCTTCTTTCAACTCTTCCATTTTTTTAACTATTTTTTCAACATCCAACTCTGTGGTGACCAGAGGTATCCCTTCTAATTTGGCGAGTTTGATCGCCAAGGGATCTATCTGATCGGGTTGTTGGTACACCACCATTGCTGGTGTGAGCGGATGTGCGCGTATAGCGACCATCGGTGAACGTCCGTAATGTACGTTCGTAAATATCAGGGCCCTTTCTATTCCCCAGCCGTAGATCTTCAGATAATCTTCTGATCCCAAGCTGAGGATGGCCTTCACGGAATCCACTATGGTGTATCCGTAGATACGCTTCAGCGGCATTCTGTCTGTGTTGAGGTTCTTACCTCCGATAGCTTCAATGAACTTGTGTCTGTCGATCCCTTCCGAGAATTCATCCATCGCGATGATGCATTCGACTTTTGCGTTAGGTAAATATTTGGAACTCACAGGGGATCCGTTCGCTGTATCTAGTCTGATAAAAGCATCCACCATTTTCTTCACAACGGTGACGCCCGGAGACTTTCTCCTTCCCGACTCGTAGTCGCTGATGACCGAGTGTGAGATGCCCATAGCATCGGCGAGTTGGTGTTGAGAAAGTTTGAATTCATCCCTCCATTTTCGAATAGCCTTGCCCGGATCGCTTGAGAGTGTAATCTCTCCCGCTATTTTTTCCTTGAACTCGTCTGCCATAATTCAAACAATGAATCACATTATTTAATATTGTCGTATTTACGTAACGGCAATCGACGTATATAGTACCGGTCAATTTTTCAGTTCTTTCTCTAGTTTCTCTGTTACTGTCCGGAGTATTTTCGCTCGGGCATACTTCTTATTATCGGATTCGACGACCGTCCATGGGGCGTATTCTGTGTTCGTGGTCTCCATCATAGCGTTTATGTGTTCGTCGTATTCTTGCCACTTGGAACGGTTACGCCAATCGTCGGGAGTAAGCTTCCATTGTTTCAGAGGATCGTTCGCTCTCTTCTCGAATCTTTTCAATTGTTCTTCAGGAGTTATATCCATCCAGAATTTTATCAGGATGATATTATTGCTGACCATTATTTTTTCAAAAGAGTTTATCTCGTTGGGCGCACGGTTATATTCTTCCTCAGTACAGAACCCCTCAATGGGCTCCACCATCATCCTGCCGTACCATGTTCTGTCGAATATCGTGATGTGTCCCTTTTTTGGAAGCGGACCGCAGAATCTCCAAAGGTAGGTATGATCCTTCTCTTCATCCGTTGGGGCTTTGGTCTGCACTACCCGGTAACCTCTTGGATTCAGGGCGTGACAAAGGTGTTTGATGGAGGATCCTTTTCCCGCAGCATCCCAACCTTCGAAACAAACGACAAGGGAACGATCGCTTTCAGAAAGTTTCAACTGAAGGCGCGCAAGTTCGTCGGAGAGTTTGGAAATATCTTTCTTGGAAGGATCGGACATCAGCTCGGTGCCGGGACTCAGATTGTTCTTGTTCAGGGGCAGAGGTTCTGGATAAGGAGAGGACCCCAGTCTCTGTTCGATGCGTTCCCTGATCCTTTCTGCAGCATCTTCGACTGTGGTGTTCAGATCTCTTACGGGAATGATATTCCAAGGACATCTGATCGTATCCGTTTTACTGTAGACTCTGTCGAACATCACCTCGCGGTATTTCACCGGGTCGATATGATCCATCGAAAGAAAAGAACCTTTACGATCCTCTGGTCCGTATTGGGGTCCATATTCTTTCACGGCGGATGCCGTGGCTTTGAGAAGTATCTTGATGACGAGCACTCCGTTGTCGGTAAGGTATCTTTCAAAATCATTGGAGGCCTCAAGCATTCGATCCAATTTACCATCCTTTTCGTTATCGCCGTACTTATCGATGATCATGGAGTACCACGATCTGTCGTAAAGGGCGATCTGTCCCTTTCCCGGAGTTCTTTTAAGGTAATTGAAGATGGAACGGTGACCTTTGATATCCTTCGGATCGAAATGATGATACATCACACCTCTCGGTTCCAGACATCTGATGAGTTCGTTGATGGTCCTTCCGATGGCTCTTCCGCTGCTTCCTTCAAACAGTATTAGAACGGGGATCCCTCTGTCAAGGATATCATGTTGCAGACGGCCGAGTTTGATCTCCAATTCCTCGGATACGAGAGAGTGCATGGTCATGTATCGCAGTTCTGATTTATAATCACCGAGAAGCGGTCATCGTGATCACAGGTCAATATGAACATGGTTAAATAGCTCGTATTTTGATATTATCTCATGTGTCCTTGTAACCCCGACAAAGAGTTTGGAGAGATGTGTATGAAAATGGGCGGATTCGCGCCCGAGACCTTGCAAAGCATAAAGAAATTGGATCCGGAATTCATTGAGTTGTTGCATCAGATGGATCGTGTGATGGTGGATGATGGTGCTCTCGATAAGAAAACAAAGAGGCTCATTGGGCTTGCCTGTGTGGCCGTCAGGATGTGCGAGGACTGCATTTACCCTCAAGCGCAGGTCGCAAAGAACTACGGTGCGACAAAGGAAGAGATCCTGGAGGCCATGCGCGTTGCGGTCCTGATAGGTGGAGTTCCGTGCTGGTCTGTTGCGAAGAAAGGAATAGCCAAATTGTTCTCAGAATGGGAATGATTCTTTTAGCAAGGTCGATCTTTAGTCAATATTGATATATTGAGTTACGTTTTAGCGTGACCTATAGGGATTAAGATGACAGATGTCGGTAATTGCACCAAGACGCTCAAGACGGAAGAAGGCGAAGTGACCCTTTACAGTCTAAGAGAGTTGGAGAAGAAAGGAATAATAAAAGATCTGGCAAGGATGCCGTATTCAATAAAGGTCATCGTAGAATCCATGCTTAGGAACAGAGATGGAGAAACGATCACTGACGACGACCTCCTGGCGATAGCGTCATGGAACCCTAAGAAAAAAGTGGATCATGAGATACCTTGGATACCTGCAAGAGTGCTTCTGCAGGATCTTACAGGCGGAGCAGCAGTTACCGACCTGGCTTCCATGAGGGAAGCAGTATCTGCAATGGGAAAGGACCCGAGTACCATAGATCCCATGGTCCCTGTGGATCTGGTGATAGATCATTCTATTCAAACAGATCATTCCGGCTGTTCCGATGCTCAGGAATTGAACGAAGAATTAGAGTTTGAAAGGAACAAAGAAAGGTATGCATTGTTCAAATGGGCGCAGAAAGCCTTCGGCAATTTCAGAGTGGTGCCTCCCGGCAACGGTATATGTCATCAGGTGAACTTGGAGTATCTCTCACCTCTTATCCATGTCAAGGAAAAGAACGGAAAACTGACGGCGTATCCCGATTCATGTTTCGGCACTGATTCTCACACTACCCAGATAAATGGATTGGGTGTTGTAGGATGGGGTGTCGGAGGCATAGAAGCGGAAGCGGTAATGGTCGGACAACCGAGTTTCATGGGGATCCCGGAAGTTGTGGGATTCAAACTCATCAATAAATTGAGGCCGGGCGTTAACGCAACCGACCTTGTTCTTACCGTAGTGCAATTACTGAGAGAAAAGAAGGTTGTTGGGAAATTCGTGGAATTCTACGGATCAGGATATCAGAATCTTTCTTTGGCGGATCGATCCACGATAGCCAATATGTGTCCTGAGTACGGAGCAACAGTGGGATTCTGTCCGATCGACGAGAAAACCATTGAATATCTCAGACTGACCGGAAGAGATCCCAAACATATTGATACGGTAGAAAAGTACGCTAAAGAACAGGCCATGTGGTATACGGGGGAACCGGAATACACAGACACACTCGAATTGGATCTTTCCACTGTAAAACCTTGTTTGGCGGGGTACAAGAGGCCACAGGACAGAATACTCCTTTCAGAAATGAAGAGGGAGTTCTCCAGCACACTGAAAGCACTGGGCGTGGAGAAAAAGAAAGAATCAGTCGGAGATATGCTGGGCGACGGATCTTTGGTCATCGCGTCCATTACATCATGTACGAATACTGCAAATCCCTCGGTGATGATCGCCGCAGGACTGGTCGCAAAGAAAGCAGCCGAATTGGGACTCAGCACAAAGAAGTATGTGAAGACGTCTCTTGCACCAGGGTCGAAGGTGGTCACGGAATATCTTGTCGGATCCGGCCTTCAAAAATATCTGAATCAATTGGGATTCCAATGCTGCGGATATGGATGCATGACCTGCATAGGCAACAGCGGACCGCTTTCTTCCGAGGTAAGCAATGCGATCAAAGCAAATGATCTTGCCGTCGCCGCGATAGCCTCAAGCAATAGGAATTTCGAGGGGCGCATCCATGCACTGGTCAAAGCCAATTATCTGGCATCACCTCCGCTTGTGGTCGCATTTGCGATAGCCGGGCGTGTTGACATCGATATGGAGAATGAACCGCTTGCAACAGTGAACGGAAAAGAGGTCTACCTGAAGGATATTTGGCCGACGGACGAAGAGATAGCTGCAATAACTGAAATGTATGTTACACCGGAGACATTCAGCTCTCAATACAAGGACATCTTCAAAGGGTCGAAAAGATGGAACGATATCGAATGCAGTGATTCTCCTCTGTTCAAGTGGGATGAAGGTTCAACATACATCAGAAATCCCCCGTTCTTTGATGAACTTTTCGAAGAGCCAGAGATAAAAAATATACACAGGGCAAGATGTCTTGCTAAGCTTGGCGATTCGATAACCACAGATCACATTTCACCTGCAGGATCGTTCGCAAAGAGTTCCGATGCGGGAAAATATTTGATCGCGCTGAATGTAGAGGAAGAGGATTTCAATTCATACGGGTCCAGAAGGGCCAATCATGAGGTGATGGTAAGAGGGACCTTCGCCAATGTGAGATTAAAGAATCAGATCACTCCCGGCAAGGAAGGCAGTTCTTCAAAGTACTTCCCTGAGAACAAGGATGATACGATATACGAGATCTCAAGATTATATGATGAGGATATGACGCCTTTGATAATCCTTGCGGGAAAGGAATACGGGACAGGCAGTTCAAGAGATTGGGCGGCCAAAGGGCCGAATCTGCTGGGCGTAAAGGCCGTTATAGCAGAGTCTTTCGAGAGGATACATAGGTCGAATCTGATAGGAATGGGGATAATCCCGCTACAGTATCTTGACGGACAGAATGCGGAATCGCTGAACATCAACGGATCGGAAACGTTCGATATCGAGGTCGAGGACATTGATCCCGGCGCGATGATAAGGGTCACTGCGTACAGGGATGGAAAGAAATTGGAGTTCGATACCTTATCAAGGGTTGATGTTCCGATAGAAACGGAATACATAGCCAATGGCGGAATATTGCAATATGTTCTGAGAAACATGATATCGTAATTCAACAGTGTTTGGTAGACTGGGACATTGTCGGCATTTACTGTGCTGTATTCGTTCATGCGGATCTCTCTTCCCTGGTCAACCCTTCTTTGTTCCGTTCGAGATGAAATGTTTATTTACAGTCAATCGGCTTCTGTAGCTAATATGTAGAAGGGAGGAAAACAGAATGAAGGACGATATCGAACGATTACTTGATGTGGGATTGGATGAACAGGATAATAATGGGAAAACAGCATTGATTATAGCCGCATGGAGCGGCGATATACAGACGGTCCAATATCTTCTGGCGGCGGGAGCAAATGTTTCTATTACAGATAATTTGGGTAAAAATGTGGTCCATTATGCTGCCAGCCAGAATAATACGGAAGTATTGTCTGTCATTCTAAAAACCTCGGCAGACAAGAACCTTTGCAGCAGCGGATATAGCCAGACGCCGTTATTCACACCCTCTGAAGTGGGAAACATTCCGATATTAAGGATGCTTTTGCAGAATGGCGCCAATCCTAATGTTTATGACAAGGGCAAGTTCACTCCTCTGCAATGGGCGGTGCAGGGGGGAAAAACAGAAAGCATCAAGGTTCTTTTGGAACACGGAGCCAATGTCAATACAAAGAGTAGTAAGGGGATTACTCCTCTGATTTCAGCATCGATCAAAGGAATTTTAGAAAACGTATCCTTGCTGGTTGACGCAGGTGCTGAGATAAATACGGCTGCAAAGGACGGCAGCACTGCACTAATATACAGCGCTTACTACGGACATGCAGATATAGCCGGATATCTGTTGAGCAAAGGCGCCGATCAAAATGTAGCGTCCGTCAAAGGCGAAACAGCGTTATCAATCGCACAAAAGAAAAAATTCGACGCAGTTGTTTCCGTATTGTCAAATAAATGAAAAAACACAGACCAACTTGTTTCATCGGAATTATGCAGACATTATCCCGATACATTTAATATCAAGAGGGAAATCATCCCTCAGTTGGGCCCGTGGGGTAGCTTGGTATCCTTGTAGCTTCGGGAGTTACTGACTCCGGTTCAAATCCGGGCGGGCCCACTTAATTTTCATATCTAACAATAAGTCTTATAGCGTGTTTTGACAATACGTATCTATGGTCGCAACAGAGATTAAACATAGTTTCAGCTTCGAAGAATTGTGTAAAATAGTTGCACCTATAGCGGAAAAACGAGGAGTGGAGAAAATGTATTTGTTCGGTTCCAGAGCTCGTGATGATGGCGATGAAAATAGTGATTATGATTTCTATATCGTTGCAGATGGCATCAATAGTCTGATAGGGTTGAGTGGTTTGATGCAGGATTTACAAGAGGTCTTGGGATCCAAAGTGGATATCGTCGCTGAGGATCCATATATCAACAAAGATTTTCTGAAAGAGGTATTACGTGACAGAAGGCTCGTGTATGAAGCATGATGTCAGGCATCTGGAACTCATGGTCAGGTATTGCGATGATATTGCAGAAGTCATCCACGGATTCGGTTCTGATGTTGAAGATATGGATCTGTAATGGCATACGATCATCGAAAAAAAGTTTGAAAAATTTATTGTAATAGACATAGAAATAATGACTATTTTAAGGTCTATTTTTATGAAATATTTTTATCACAGGCATGCGATATTATTGTATGACAATACTGATGGCGTATGACGGAATGCCGCATACTGAGAAGGCTTTGGACTATGCGATAAAACATGCAGCGGCGTACAATCAGTCTTTGTACTTCGTGTCCTCAGTCCAAAGCAAAGAGAGTGCAAAAGACGAAAAGGAAGTGGAACTCGTCAAAGGTTACTTGGAAAAGGCAAAACAAAAAGCTTTTACTATGGCTGTAGAAGCGCTCACATACATAGAAGTGGGAGAACCGGCAGAGTGTATCATCAAGGCGGCAGAGCGTCTTGAAGTGAATACGATCATAGTTGGACGCCACAAAGGAATGAGTAAATTAGACCGTCTTGTGTTGGGAAGCGTGTCCGAATATGTGATACGGCATGCGGGATGTACAGTTATTGTT
>JGI996J12353_1000244_pt1 | contig 15101 bp, 15 predicted proteins | sample IntmicLarv5ML5BL_FD_12353 | JGI IMG/M metagenome (IMG submission 12353) | reverse complement strand
TCAATGTCAACGCCATCGAGTGCAGAGATGAGTGCTTTGACACGTGCATCATCGGCTGTTGCGCCTGCTGCTGTAAGGACTGATTTAACTGAGTCTTCTGTGATTGCGTTTCCGGTCTTGTAGATTAAAAGTGCTGCGTAAATGTATTGCATTTTATTTCACCTATTTTGTTTATTTAATATTTAATTAGTTTTTTTTAATTTAAAAATTTATAATTCAAATTTGCTTTCCTTTGCGACAGACATTGCCTGGGCATTTGCTTTGCCGATTAACTTGTCCATAACTTCGGGCTCGCAGATTGCTGCTTCAACACCCAAGTTGACAGCTTCTGTGTGAGCCTTCTGGAGAAGTGCTTCAATGGTGTCTGTTGTCGGAACAGCTGCATTAACGGACAAGTTAAGTGCTTCTTTAGCGGCTGTGACGAAGTTGTTAAACATTTCTGTTTCGTCAACATGCAAAACGTCCGGGAGGTAAATCGTACCGGATTCGTAAGCGGCTCTTAAAATTAAACCGACTTCTAACGGGTAGATTTCCAATTTGCTTAAAGCTGTTGCCAATTTTTGAGAAACTTTCTCGCCTGCTTTACAAACGACTTTTGATTCTTTAATGGCAATTTTACCGCCTTCCACTCCGGTCGGGATGCCTGCGCCTTGGAATTCACTGAGCATCGGACCCGGCGGGAAACTCGTCGGACCTTTGGTCACTGAAAGATCAAAAGGAGCAAGGGCACCTGCTTTAATGGGAGCCGGTGTTTTGGTTTGTGACAACTTTTTGTATAATTTGAAAGGATTGTCGTTTGTGAAAATCAAAGCGGTTTGTCCTTCGATGTATTGAACCATGTCAGGAACACTGCCATCACTTTCTTTGAGCGCCATTTCGTTCAAAGTGTTACGGGTGACTTTCAAAACGGCTGAATCTCTTAAGTTGCGTCTCATTTTCTGAATCTGGTCGGCTGTGATGCCTTCAAAACTGACAACACCAAAGATGCTGTAGTTTTTGACGAGTTCTTTAATTTCTGCAACTTCATCCATTTTCCATTGCGGGATATGTTCTGCGCCTCGAGTTTCTGCCATAATTACATCACCCTCTCGGATTTGCCCATTGTCGTTGTGACATAAATGGATTTGATATTCTGCTTGCCTTTGACAAGAGCACGCTCAACACGAGAAACAACGGTTTCGATGTTTTGAGCCAACTTCTCGGGTTCCATATTGCGGCGACCGACAGACACGTGGAATGTCATTTTGTCTTTGGATCTGACACGGACAGCGCTGCGCTTGGCCTGAATCATTTCACCAATGCTTTTTCCCGGAAGAAGCGGAACCGGCATTTTTCCTCTCGGACCGAGAACGGTACCGATGGTTTTACCGATTGTTGCCATGAACTGTGTTTCTGCAATGAAGAAGTCACACTCGTCGGCAACAGCCTTAGCTCTTCCCTTGTCATCTTTCATTTCTTGGATGTCTGCATCGTCAAAGACGTATGCTGCCCCGGCTTGTTTAGCCTGTATTGCAACGTCACCTTTTGCAAAAACGCCGACTTTCAATTCCTTGCCCAAGCCGTTTGGAAGAATAATTTCTTCATCGACTCTGTTCTTCGGTTGGTTGAGGTCGAGGTTTTTAAGGTTGATCGCAATGTCAACGCTTTCTGAGAATTTGCGTTGAGGCGACTCCTCTAATAACTTCTTTACGATTTCTTCGATAGATACATCTGCCATTTTAAGGCCTCCCCGTAGTCCCGCCATTATTTCATCGAAAAAAGAATAAGCCGATGAAAGAATAAACGTCAGCCGATTTGGCTTTCTACGGATATATTGATGTTTATGTGAATAAAGCGGTTTTTCAGATTTTTTTAATTATCAGATAATTAAAATAAATCGAAAATGTGCTTTGATAAATGTGAAATAAAGAATGGAAAGATTACCATTCTTCGTTGCTGAGAACGTCGTCGTATTGACCGGCGCTGATTGCTTTTTGGAAGTCGCGGACGTCCATACCTTCGACAGTAATGCCCATAGAAACACCGACACCGGTGACTTCTTTGATGGCTGCTTTAAGGTCGTAAGAGAGGAGAGCGTCCTTCTTCATGCGTGCAATTTTTGCAGCTTGCTGGACAGTGATGTTTCCGACTTTTTCCGTGTTGGGTCTGCCGGAGCCTTTTTGGACACCTGCTTCTTGGAGAAGGAGCGAGGATGTCGGAGGTGTACCGACTTCGATTGTAACACTTTTGTTGTCAGCGACTGTAATAATAACAGGAACTTGCATTCCGTTAAAGTCTTTTGTTTTCTCATTGATTTGATCAATAACTTCTTTAATGTTGACACCGAGAGGACCCAATGCCGGACCGAGCGGCGGACCGGGAGTGGCTTTTCCTCCGGGGACCAATGCTTCTACTGAACTTGCCATTAAAATCACCGTGGATTAATAAATTAAATTATGATATGAAATATCAGATAAATATGAATTCTGAAATTTATCCTGAAAGGATTCTAATAAATCGAATTCTTTGATTTAAAGCTTTCTCATGAAATTCGGGACGAAACTTGCCAAAAAGAAGAGAAATTTATTCTTCTTCCTTTTTCAAGACACGAACCGTATCTCCTCGAATTGTAATCGGGATCGGAACAACTGCGTCAAACAGCTCAACCGTAATTTCGTCATGCTGACCTGTGCCGATACGCTTGACTTTGGCTTTTTCACCCTTGAACGGGCCGGATGTGATTTCAATAATTGAACCTTCCGTAATGCCTGTTGAAATGGGCTTGGGTTTAAGGAAGTGTTCAACTTCGCCAAGTGTTGATGGGCTTTTGAGCATGGATTTTGCATGCGGAACTGCCTGAATCAAGCTGTCAACGATATCGGAACGGGGCGTTTCAACAAAAACGTACCCTTTCAGCTCTTCGGGAGCAAGGACGGCTCTAACGTCCAAATGTTCCTTTTTAGCCACCAATGCCATTGATTTGGCAACGGATTTTTCCTGGTTGACCGTCGTTTTTACAATGTAAATGCTGACGTCATTGGTTTCATCTTCAAACATTTTAGTAACCTATGTTAAATGATTATGTTCTGACCGGAATGAAGTATTGAGGAACAACATCCATCGCAACATAGAAGATAAAGCCCAAAATACCGATTGCAAGAATTCCGATTGCTGCAACTTTTGCAATTGTCATGAATTCCTTGCGGGACGGCTTGCGGGCCAATTTTAAGATTCTTAAATAAGAGCGGAGAGTCGGACCGATATTGGTAATACCGTCCTTTAATTTATCTGCCGTATTGTTTTCTGACAAAATTTTCACATCCGAATACAGCTTAGAGAAGCTGAGTAAATTAAAGTAATACGATTGAAAGATAAAAATCAAAGTATTAAATTTCATCGAAATTTTTGAATTTAGGATTTATCGAATCTCAAAGATATCCGAGTCGAAAACTCAAAAAAGATATCGTGTCTAAGACAGTCATAGTAAATATACTTTACCATTTCGGGTTTCAGAAAAGAGAGCAGAATCAATAAAAGACGACGAGGAAAAAAAGAAATGAATTCAAAAAACAATTAAAAAGCAAAATAAAACCGAAAAAAAGAAAGTAAAAGCAAAAAGAAAATAAAAGCAAAAAACAAAGTGAGAACAAAATAGAAGCAAAAAAACAAAGAAAACGAAAAGAAACAAAATAAAAAAAAGAAATGAATTTGTTGAGATTACTCAACAAAGTCAATGCCGTATTTTGCAGTGATGAACGTGCCGCTTCCGCTGCCCTGACCGTAGATCTGGGAGGATTTGACACCTGTCACAATAATCATTGTACGGATCTTGTTTTCAAGTTTCGGGTCAACTCTGGCACCCCAAATGAGACGAGCGCCGGGGTCGATGCGGTTGTGAACTTCTTGAACAACCGCTTGTGCTTCTTCAATTGTCATATCGGGGCCGCCGATAACGTTGACAAGCGCAGATGTTGCATCGGAAATGTCAACATCCAAAAGCGGGCTTCTGAGTGCTTTTTGAATGGATTCGACAGCTTTGTTTTCACCGGAAGCTTCGCCGAGACCGATCATTGCAACGCCGCCGTTCTGCATAATTGTGCGGATATCGGCAAAGTCAACGTTCACGAGACCATCTTCAGTGATGGATTCTGTGATACCTTTAACAGCGCGCATTAAAACTTCGTCACAAACTTTGAAAGCAGCTTGGAGCGGAAGTTTCGGAACCATTTCAATTAATTTATCATTCGGAATAACGATAACAGTGTCCGCAACATCGCGGAGTCTTTCAAGACCTGCTTCCGCATTTGTTCTTCGGACAATACCTTCAACACCGAACGGCAATGTCACGACAGCGATTGTTAATGCGCCGGCTGCACGTGCAGCTTCTGCAACGACGGGTGCGGACCCAGTACCGGTTCCGCCGCCGAGACCGGTTGTAATGAAAACCATGTCGGCGCCGTCAACAGCGCGGCGGAGTTCATCGACGTTTTCAATAGCGGCATCTTCACCGACTTGAGGAAGACTACCTGCACCGAGACCGCGTGTTTTCTTTTTACCGATCAAGATTTTTTTGTTGGTGCCGATCTTTAAAAGGTGCTGAGCATCTGTGTTGATGGCGTATAATTCTGCGCCGGAAATGCCTTCTTCGAGCATTCTTTGAATGCTGTTGGAACCGCCGCCGCCGCAACCGATAACTTTAATGTTGGTTTTTAAACCTTCTAAGAAAGCGCGTAATTCTTCGTCAACTTCTTCGCCTTGAAGATTGGTGTTGGAAGGATATCTGGGAGCTTCACCGCGGTCTTCGCGGGCGCTTCTGGCTAATGCTTCTTCTACAATGGATTTCATGTGTGAACCTCTGATTTTCGTCAAATGCCCGAAACTGCCGAAATAGTGTGAAATCATCGGCACTTCGGAATAAAATGATGAATTGAAAAAATCAAATCATTAAATCATAAATGGAATCATTAAGTTGTCTGAAATATTTAATTATTCCTATGGAATGATTTTATAATGGCAACAGTTAAAAAAGTTATCATTGCTGCCAAAAAATGCAATTCGGCAAATAAAAAAAAAGATGAATGAGAAAATATAAAACAGATTTTTAAAAAAGTACAAAAAAAGAAGAAAAATAGAGAAAATAAAATTCGCGAGTCCCGAATTAATAGAACATATTTTCGGGAACAGGCATCTCTTCTTTCTTCTTAGATTGCGTGACTTTTTCAATTGCGTTAATGAAATCAGCTTTTTCAACAGATTGCTTTTCTTCGCGAACGGCAAACATACCGGCTTCGGTGACGATTGCTTTAATGTCGGCACCGCTTGAATTTTCAGCAAGCTTTGCAAGTTCGGCAAAATCGACTTTGTCTGAAAGCGTCATTTTTGAAGAATGAATCTTGAAAATTGTTTCGCGGCCGGCGGCATCCGGAAGCGGCACAAAAACCATACGGTCAAAGCGACCGGGTCTTAAAATGGCCGGATCCAAAATGTCCAAACGGTTTGTCGCCGCAATAATTTTGACATTGGAGCGAAGATTAAAACCGTCCATTTCCGCCAAAAGCTGCATCAATGTTCGCTGAATTTCGCGGTCGGCGCTTGTTGTATCATCTGTTCGGCGAGAAGCGATAGAATCAACTTCGTCGATGAAAATGATAGAAGGCGCTTTCTTTTGAGCCATTTCGAAAAGCTCGTGAACCATTTTCGCGCCGTCACCGATGTATTTCTGAACCAATTCGGAACCGACAACGCGAATGAAAGTCGCATTTGTTTTATTGGCAACCGCTTTTGCAATCATCGTTTTTCCGGTGCCGGGCGGACCGTACAAAAGCGCGCCTTTCGGCGGCTCAATACCGATACGCTCAAAAATTTCAGGTTTAAGAAGCGGCAGCTCAACAACTTCACGGATTTCGCGAAGCTGATCTTCAAGGCCGCCGATTTGATCATAAGTAATGTCGGTGGATTCAATCAATTCAAGTGCGGACACTTCCGGCTCTTCCAATAGGGGAAGAATTTCTGCAATTGAGAAAGTTTGCTGATTCAGCGCCACATTTGTGCCGGGCGCAAGTTCAAGTTCTGTCATGTCTGCCGGTGCGCTGACAACCAACTGCGGACCTGCCGAACTGCGAATAACAACATGATTGTGATCAATCATTTTGACAACAGTTCCCATCAGCAGCGGCGTTGTTTTCATGCGGTCAAGTTCAACGCGAAGGCGTTTTGTTTCTCGCTCGAAATGAATTTTATCATACTCAACCGATTTCTTTTGAGATTCAAGCTGCTGAATGATTCCCTGAGAAATGACGATGTCTTCGCGCAGCGTCATTGATTCTTTTCGGCTTTTAACCAAATCACTTCTCGTATCATTCAAACTTTCTTTTGACGAAGCCAATTCTTTTTTGGATTTTTCAAGTGCTTTTTGAGCTTCGTCTTTTTCTTCAATCAATTTGTTATAATCAGATTGAAGCGCATCGTAAACAGATTGATTTTGTTCGATTTCTTTCAAAAATCTTTTTTTCTCGGCAAGAGAAGCATTTTTTAATGATTTCAGCTCTTCAAGGCGCTGAGCGGAGATTGTTTTTGTTCTTTTCAAAAGTGTTTCCACTTTTTTCAGCTCCGATTGGAGCCGATCAAGTTCAGAAGCGATTGAACCGGAAGATATGGATGAACCATTTTCCATATCAGAATAAACGGGTTTGTCTTTCGGTTTGACCATTTTTTCCATTTTTGATTACTCCTTAAATTGTGTTTATGATTTTGCCGACATGAGCAATTTTTTCAATAAACTGTTTTCTTATTTTTCAAGGCGATACGGTTTTTTTGTTTTTGTAAAAAGATTATCTATGGATTAAATGCGTGACGTGAAAATATATACTTTTCTGAAATTACGAATCAATTAGAACCTATAAAAAAATAGTGAAATATATGAAATGAAAAGCGGAAAAATATGAAATGAAATAATAGAAAAAATGAGAAGATGAAAGAAAAAGCAGAATTCTTCATGAATTATTGAAAATGTTTGCAGGATTTCAATTTCAAACCAAAAATTTAAAATGAATTGAAGCTCAAAACCAGAATTAACAGCTTTCAAATAGCAAGAGATGAATAATTAAATAAGGTTAAAAAATAAAATAAGATTTTGATAAAAATAAAAACAAAAGGAAGAAGCAAAATGGAATCTTATGAATGTGAAATTTGCGGCAAAAAAACAAAAGTCCCGACGACTGCCGTGAAAATTGAAGGCGCCGAATTTAAAACGTGCGGCGATTGTACAAAACTCGGAACCGTAATCGAAAAAAGACCTGCGCCCGTCGGAAAAGCATACGGAACGCCGGCACCGACACGATACGGCAGCACAACCGAATCTCAAAAACCCAGACCGAAGAATTACTTCGCCGGTCTCGAAAACGAATTGATTGAAGATTATGATGTTCAAATCAAAAAAGCGCGCGAAGCAAAAGGTTTGAGTCAGGAAGATTTGGCTTTAAAAATTAAAGAAAAAGCATCTTTGATTAAAAAGATCGAGAGAAAAGAAATTCACCCGGAAGAATCCGTGATGAAGAAGCTCGAAAGAGAATTAGGCATTAAATTGACAGAATCCTTTGACAGTAGCGAAACATTCCAACACCGTCAAACAGGCGGCGCAACTTTGGGAGACATCGCTTTTGTCAAAAAGAAATAAGAGAAATTCTTATTTCTTTTAAACTTTTTTTTATTTTCGTTTTACTTCCGTTTTTATTTCTGTTTTAAAAATTAAGCATTCACTTTTTCTTGCCGAGCTGCTCGGATTTTTCCGCGCTGGCAATAACTGCGTCCATAAAAGCGGCGCGAACGGCCCTTTGCTCTAAAACCGCAACGCCTTCGATTGTTGTTCCGGCAGGAGAACAAACCATATCTTTTAATTCGCCCGGGTGCATGCCGGTTTCAAGAACCATAACAGCAGCACCGATGACGGTTTGAGCTGCAAGTTTCATAGCAGAGGCGCGGTCAAGACCGGCATAAACGCCGCCGTCTGCCAATGCTTCAATGACAGGGAAAACATAAGCCGGACCGCTTCCGGAAAGACCGGTGACGGCATTTAAAAGACTCTCGCTGACTTCCATTGCGACACCGACTGCGGAGAAAATTTCCATTGCCAATGCCGCATCTTCTGCTGTCGCGTTTGTTCCGCGGCAGACACCGGTTGCGCTTTGAAGAACAGTGGCGCAAATATTCGGCATGACACGAATGACACGAGCATCGTGGCCGACCATTTTTTCTAAGCTGTCAATCGTTACGCCGGCTGCAATTGAAATGAAAAGTTTGTTTTTGGTGTCGCCGGCTGTTGAAAGCGCGTCTTCGATGTCTTTGGGTTTGACGGCAATAACAACAATGTCGGAGCGTCTGACAACTTCGCCGTTGTCTTCCGTGACATAAATGCCGAAGTCTTTGCGTGCCGAATCTGCGGACGGCGGATATTTCTCACCAGCAGAAATGTTGTCGGCGGAAATGCCGTATCTCAAAAGCCCGCGAATGATTGCCGATGCCATTTTTCCGGCGCCCAAAAAACCTATTTTTTGTTCATTTAAGTTCATAATTTATCTCCTGATTCAACTTTGATTATAAATTTAAAAATGATAAAAGTAAAACGAAAAATGCAAGATTAAAAAAATTAATCCAAAATTGCAATATTTTCTTTGCGGATGACATTGCCGTAATCTTTGTGACCGAGAATGGTTTCAATTTCATTGGTGTGAACGCCTTTGATTTTTTGAACCTCGTCCGCATTGTATTCTGAAATTCCTTTCGCAAAAACCGCGCCGCCGCATTCGATGCAAACAACATCGCCGCGTTCAAATTCGCCGGAAACTGAAAGAATGCCTTTGGGCAAAAGTCCGCCGGTTTCCATTAATGCTTTCATAGCACCGCGGTCAACGGAAATTGATCCGGCAGGTTTTGAGAGAAGAACCCAACGGCTTTTGTTTTTAGATGTATTTTCAGATTTGGCATCAAACAGCGTTCCGATTTCTTCGCCGGCAGCCAATTTTGAAATAACATTTTCAATGCCGCTGTTTGCGATAACCATATAACAACCGGATTTCTCGGCAATTTTTGCCGCAATAATTTTCGTTCGCATACCGCCGACGCCTTTGGAACTGGTCGGGTCGCCGCCGTAAGCTTCAATTTCAGCAGTAATTTCTTCAACAAACGGAATTAATTCGGCATCGAGATGAAGTTTCGGGTTTTTATTGTAAAGCCCGTCAATGTCTGATAAAATAATCAGCAAGTCCGCTTCGATTTTGCTGGCAATCATCGCCGATAAACGATCATTGTCGCCAAAAACCGTATCAATTTCATTCGTGCAGGTGCTGTCGTTTTCATTAATAATCGGAATGACGCCGTAACTGAGAAGCGTACCAATGCTGTTTCTTAAATTCAGATATTTGACGCGGTCGGAATAAAAATCATAAGACAAAAGAATCTGAGCCGTTTTGAGATCGTATTTATGAAAAGCTTCGCTCCAATAACGCATTAATTCGCCTTGACCGACAGCCGCTGCCGCTTGCCGAATCGGAATTTCACGCGGTTTTGTCGGAATGCCGAGCAGATTTAAACCAACGCCGATTGCGCCGGAAGTAACGATAATGACTTCTTTGCCCTGCTGAACCAAATCCGCAGCTTGCGAGGCAATGCTGTCTAAAAAAGCCGTATTTATAAAAGAATCATCTCTCATGATTGAAGTTGTGCCGACTTTGATAACGAAGCGGGAAACGTTTTCAAATAATTCTTTTCGAGTTTTTTGCGCCTGCATAATTTATCGATTCCAATGATTTTAATTGAGACTGCCCCGGTTTTTACTGAAGCCGGCAATATTTTTCCTGTGTTTTTTTATGGATATAAGATTTTGCAGAGTCGCCCGTATAATTTTTAACAAGATGACCGTGACCGGAAAGAATGTATTTGTAAATCATTAACCCTTCCATGCCGACAGGACCGCGGGAATGAATTTTATTGGTGCTGATACCGACTTCTGCGCCTTTTCCGTAGCGGAATCCGTCTGCAAATCGAGACGAAGCGTTAATCATAACGCTGGAAGAATCCACCAATCCCGAAAATTGACCGATTTCGGCTTCATTTTCCGACAAAATGACATCGGTGTGATGAGAGCCGTGTTTATTAATGTGAGAAATCGCTTCAGCCGTTGTTTTTACAATTTTCACGGACAAAATCAAATCGTTGTATTCGGTATCCCAATCCGTCTCATTTGCTTTTTTAAGATTTTCGGAATCAATACCGGATTTCTCGGCAATTTGATAAGAAGCTTCATCAAAACGTAATTCAACGCCGTTTTCAAAGTAAATATCAATCATTTCGGGAAGGAAAACGGATGCGATTTTCTCGTTTACAAGAAGCGTTTCAATTGCGTTGCATGCCGCAGGATATTGAATTTTAGAATCCAAACAGACAGCGTATGCGACTTCTAAGTTTGCCGATTCCGAAACATACGCGTGACAAATTCCGCTGGTGTGACCGAGAACGGAAATATGCGTGTTGTCTTGAATATATTTTACAAAATCATTTGACCCGCGGGGAATCAAAAGGTCAATATATTCATCCATTTTGAGCATTTCGGCAACATCTTCACGGCTTTCCGCGAGCTGAAATGCCTCGACCGGAATTTCGGGAATTGTGCGCATTGCTTCCGTTAAAACATCAAAAAGCGCGCGGTTGGAGTTTTTCGCTTCGCTGCCGCCTTTAAAGATTGTTGCGTTTCCGCTTTTTAAGCAAAGCGACATGACTTGAGGAACGACATCGGGACGCGCTTCAAATATAACGCCGATGACGCCGATCGGGCAGCTGACTTGATAAAGCGTTAAGCCGTCATCTAAAAGAAGCGTTGAAAGCGTTTGCCCGACAGGATCTTCCAATTTTGCAACGTCTCTGATACCTGAAACCATATCTTTGAATTTCGCATCGCTCAATTTAAGACGGTCATAAAGCGCGGACGACATTTCCAGATTTTCAATCATCGCTGACGCAGCTTCCAAGTCTTTTTTGTTGGCGTCAAAAATAATCTGTTTTTTTGTTTCGAGCGCATCCGCCATTGCCAAAAGCGCATTATTTTTAAATTCGGAAGAAACATTGGACAGAAGGATAGACGATTCCTTTGCTTTTGCTGCTTTTTCTCTCATTTGATCGGTCATAATAAATCCCCAAAATAAATCTTAAAAATGAAATCTGAATATAATTAATGAATAAACAATTGATATTGGTATAAGAAAAATCAGCACCGTTAGATATACTTTTTGATATATTTGACTTAGAAATATTTGAATTTGAAATTTGTTTGAATTCTTTTGAAAAAATTGAAACAATTTGAAAAAAATTGAAGAGTCGAATTAAATTTGAGATATAATTTGAGGATAATATTTAAAAAAGAATGATTGATAAAATATTAATAATTAATAATGATTTGATGTAAATGAGAAATGAAAATTCATCAAAACTTCTGAAAAAGTTTAAATTGGAATTTATCATTTTATGTCATTGAATTAAAGACCCGCCATAAAAATGGGGAGTGGGGATTCAAAAACAATCAAAAACGAAAATGGGAAATGAATAAAATCATTTCAGCAAAACATCTGAAAAACCAAAATAGAAAAACAAAAACGAGAAGATGAAAAATGCAAGAAATTGCAATCAAAAACGAAGGTCAATATAATAACAAAACCGCAACTAAAGGGAAGGGAAATAAAAACGTCCTTTATCCGAAAAACAAAAACAGTGGTCATGTGGTTTACATAACAAACAGTGTTAATACATGGTGGAAAAATGAAGTCTTTCGCTTTAATTCGGGCAGATGACCCGGACAAAGTCAAAATTGCATTACACGATTTAGAAACATACGGGCATATGCAATTCAGTGAAAATCCGAAAAATATCTCAACGAAATACGCCGACCAAATTTTAACAAGCGTCATGAGTGTGACGTTGAAAAATGAATGCTGCTCTGCATCTTTGGTGCAGCTTGAAACGCCCCCGGGCGCTGCAATCAGCAACTTGAAAAAAATACACCCGCCGGCACATATAATCATAATCAGTCCGCGTCATGAAAGAATATATGACGAACTGATGTCGAATTATAATAATTTCCCGGACTTTGACAGAAAATTTACAACCGTTCCGAAAGATAAAAAACCGGAATAATTTTTTAATGAACCGTTTCAAAACGGTTCAATTTTACTTTTTTTGATATATATTTTTTCAGCGGCTTTTATTGAATAATTAAAAAATGTCGCATCGTGCTTTTTTTTCAAAAATCAGATATCGCTTCCGTCTTTCAAACGCCAAACGAAATCGCCGCCTTGAAGATATTTTTCAACCATATTCTTTTCTTCAAAACTTTTCAGCCGCGGTAAAATCAAAGCCGGCGCCTGTCCGACAGCATGACATAATTCCGCCGTATTCATATCTTCTCGAAGTAATCGGAACAAAATATCGGATTCAATTTTATCATTCGATAACTGCGCCGCATAATGAACAAAAGCGCGCATCAAACGATTTTGTTTAACAGTCAGCTCTTCTTGAAGGCGAGACAATTCTTCCTGCTCGTCCCACAAATCTGCCAAATCCTCGCGAACGCGGAAAATTTGAGAAAGGAAATATCCGTCCCGACTCTGAAGACGATTTTCGGAATCGGCGCCCGCAGAGTTTGTTTTTGATTTTGAATTCTTATCATCTTTTTCGGGAAAAATAATTTCGGGATTTGCAGATGAAATTTCAGAATCATAAACTGTATTCAATTCATCTTCGTAGAATTTTTCGCTGTTTGCATCAAAAAGCGTTTCATCTTCGCCGGCTGAAAGATATTGATTCGGAGGAATACCGTGAAGAAGTCCGAGCCTGCCGAAAAACGGATTCGGCCCGACAAGTTCAATTACCAAATCACTGCCGGAAAAATCAGAATAAGAAGACGGCAAATGAATAACCGGGCCGGTCGGCAATGTTCTGTTTTTGCCGCGTTTTTTTCGCTTTCCGGATTTGCGGTCGCTGTTTCCGAATGAAACAGACAAAGAATATGTCGGCTCATCAGGAATTTCCAGTTTAATACTATTGACATGAACAGAATAAGAATAAGGAGAGACGGAAACTTCCAAATGAAGCGTTTTAGAAATGCTGTAATATTTTCGTCTTTGATCATCGACGCTGCTTTCGATTAAGCCGGCGTTTTCAAGAAGAGTCAAATGCCCGATAACTGCTTTTGGCGCAACGCTGAGACGCGTGGAGATTTCACTGACGAAATACGGCCGGTCTGCCAAAAGTGAGAGAATTTTGCGGCGGTTTTCGTTGCCCAAAATATCCAAAAATTCAGACGATTCCATGAATGACTCCGATGATGAAATTTGAAATTAAATAGATTGAATTATTTACGTTTAACGGAAACGCTCTTCATATTTTTTACGAAAATCCGGGCGGCGCATTAAACAATCCCCGCCGTTGTAAGCCGAATCCTTGCGGATTTTTTTCCAGGCAACTTTGACGGCTTTATCGCATGTTTTGACATTTCCGTAAGGAATCGGAACGCAGGAACAGGGTAAAATATTTCCTTCGGGTGTGATGTGCATCCATTGGCGACCTGCCATGCAGCCGAATTGATTGATAACGAGCGGACCTGAAAACAATTTCGGACCGGATGAATCTGCATTGCATTTTGAAACAAATGCTTTGAAAAGTTCATGCTGCTCTTTTGTCAAAACATCGGAACCGCGATCGAGCCACCTGCCAGTCGGAACAATTTCATAAAATGAAAGTTCGTGAACGCCGAATTCTTTGGCAGTTTGATAAACAACATCCAAATCATTAACGTTGTGCGGCGCCAAAACGACATACATATTCACTAAAAGTCCGGCATTCAACGCATTTTTAATACCGGCAGCCGCATTTTGAAAAACGCCGGAAACGCCGCGCATTTCATCGTGCTTTTCTTCAAACGGGCTGTCGATGCTGACGCTGACAGAATAAAGACCGGCGTCTTTGAGCGATTTTGCTTTTTCTTCAGTCAATCCGACGCCTGATGTAAACATGCAGGCGATTGCTTTTTCAGGATCAACGTAAGAAATTAATTCTTCAAGACCGACATAACCGAGAGGCTCGCCGCCGTCGAAAATTATGTTTGTTGCGCCAGCGCGAATCGCTTGATCAATGGCGTCTTTGGTTTCAACAACAGTCAGCTTAGAATGATTGTTTTTGTTCGGAAGCGCGCAGTGCAAACACCGATTCGGGCATTCTTCCGTAATTGAAATTGTGACTTGTTCGGGGCGATATTTTCCGAAAGCTGCCCGCATTCGTCCTTGAACCATTCTTTTAAAAGCGGGAGACGGAATCGGCGGCATCCATGTCGAATAAATTAAGGATTTACCATAGCGGCGAGAATAATCCGACAAATCGGATTCATTTTCATTTTCGCAAAGCTCGGCGATATATTTCTCGTCATTAAAAAAAGACATTTCTTGAGTGACAATATTTTGAAGCACGGGAGACAAAATTCCGCCTGCCGTTACTTTTGTTTTATCGGCGACGGGTTCGATGTCCACGCGAAAGACGGGATTTTTGTAAATTGAATACTTCATTTTCAGTCACTCAAAAATTAAATTATTTGTTTCGGAAATAAGCGCTTGCTTTCAAAACGGAAGACGGCTTTTTCTGAAGCATAAGAGAAATGACGGACAAACCTTGATTGACCGCGTTTCCTTTAATCAAAGAAGAAACGTCTTCGTCTTCGAAAACTTCAAAGAGTTCATCAATTTCGGAATCATCCATTTTTCGAAGAGTTTCAAGTCCGATGCGCCCGAAAACGTGTTCGGCATACAAAGAACTGCGCCAATTGGATCTGTATTTGGAAAGCATGCGCTCGGAATAATCGCCTTTGGCAATAGCCATTGCACCGACTTTTCCGGCAATTTGACCGGCGTGCATGGCATAACCGATTCCGGATTGTCCGGCAGCGCCGCCGGCAACCATAATATTATCGGTATATGTTTTTTTAGGAATTGTGACAATCGGGTCGCCTGCGCTTTTTGATTCAAGAATTTCAAATTCGTCATCGGCGATGTTTTTAATGTCTTTGAAACGGCGCGTCCAAGCATTCA
>JGI996J12353_1000243_pt1 | contig 15112 bp, 14 predicted proteins | sample IntmicLarv5ML5BL_FD_12353 | JGI IMG/M metagenome (IMG submission 12353) | reverse complement strand
TTGGAAGAAAAAACGGAAACGAATGACAAAATGTATCTGAACATCGCGCTCGCTTACGGCGGCCGCAATGATATTGCTCAAGCTTTTGAAAAAATTGCCGCATCAGACAACAATAAAAATTCGGAGATTTCAATATCGGATGAAGAAATTTCAAAATATTTATTTCCGTATTCAAATGAAATCGTGCCGAGCGTTGATTTACTCATTCGAACCGGCAACGAACATCGAACATCTAATTTTTTGCCGTGGCAGGCGAACGGAAACAATGCAATTGTTTGTTATTATGAAAAATTTTGGCCGGAATTTAATTTCAAAGATTTATTTTATTTGCTGCGCCGCTATCAAAAAATCGAAAAAGAAAGACATTTGAAAAATGAAAAAAGATTAAAAAAAATAAATGCGTTTTTGAAATGATGTTCGGAAAGGAATAAACATGAGTCCATTCCCGATTTTACATTCATTCATAATCATCCATTTTTTTAACTTTCTGTTTTTATATTTTTTTATTCGCTGTTGTCAACAACTAAAATTTTGTCGGATTCTTTGCTGTCTTTCTGAACACCGCTGCTGTTTTCCTGACAGTAAAGTATTTCTTCAATTATTTCGGCTGTAATCAATTCGCCCGGAATGCAAATCGGAATTCCCGGCGGATAAATCATAACAGCTTCTGCCGCTACGCGCCCGATGGCTTCACCGAATGGAACTGAAATTTTATCGGCATAAAAAGCCTGCCTCGGAGACATAATTTGCGGCGGAACGTAAACGATTTCTTCGGGAATGTCTAAGATTTCATATTTGCCGTAATAGGTTTCGGAAAGGTCTCTGAAAGCATCGACTAATTTCCAAACGGTTTCTTTTGTGTCACCGATTCCGATAACGGCAAGAATAATAGTCGGTTCAGCTAATTCCAACTGAATGCCGTATTTTTCAAACATAATATCGTAAACATCAAAGCCGTCCAAACCGAGTTTCGTGACATTGATAACGATTTTTGTCGGATCGTATGTCATTGTGGCAACGCCGCCCTGCTCATCCAAAACGGAAAGACCGGGAATTTTAGAAATTTCTTTCTTTACTTTTCGGCATTCGTGAACCAATTCCGTGAAAATTTCTTCGCCTTGTGTTGCCAATAATTTGCGCGCGGATTCCAAAGAAGCCAAAAGCAAATAGCTCGGGCTTGTTGTATGAAACATCAAAACGCGCTTTTTAATGGAATGATATTTCACCAAACCTTCATTGTGAAGCAGCATTGCGCTTTGAGTCAGCGACCCGCCGGTTTTGTGCGTGCTTGCGACAACTAAATCAGCACCGAGTTCGGCGGCGGATTTCGGAAGAGAAGATGAAAACGAGAAGTGCGCGCCGTGTGCCTGATCCACCATGACGACGATGTCTTTGCTGTGCGCGTATTCGATAATACGCTCTACGTCAGAACAGGCGCCGTAATATGTGGGATACACTAAAAATAACGCTTTAACATCCGGATTTTCTTCAACATACCGTTGAACAGTTTTTAAAGTAATTCCGCTGGCAATACCGAAACTTTGATTGATTTCAGGTTCCATGAAAATCGGAACCGCTCCTGAAAGAATGAGGGCGTTTGTTACGGATTTGTGAGCATTTCGCGTAATGAGAATTTTTTCGCCGTCATAACAGACCGTCATGATCATGATATGAACGCCGCTGCTGCTTCCGTTAACCAAATAAAACGCGTTATCAGCTTTGTAAGCTTCTGCTGCCAGTTCCAATGATTCTTTAACAACGCCTTTGGGGTGCGCAAAAGTATCAAGGCCGACCGGCGCATTAACATCCATCAAATAAGTTTCTTTGCCGACCAATTTTTGGAAATCGTCCTCACGAATTCCTCTTTTGTGGCCGGGGACATCATACGACGTGATTCCTTTTTTATCGTAATCACGTAATGCATCGATAATAGGAGTAGCATTTTGGTCCATCTACAATTATAACCTCTTATTTATTTCAACAAAAACAAAAACGGCATGGGGACAAAATAAAAACAGATATTTTAGAACTGTGAGGTTTTCTGATATCGCTTTCGCCTTTTTCCGTTAAAATAAATTAAACGAAAAACATAAGCGGTTTCAATATTTAAAACTAATCCTTTTTGAAAAAAAAGAAAAAGATATGAGAAAAAGCGGCGGATTTGACCCGATAAAATTAATAAGATTCGTGAATAAGACTTGGTATAAATAATTCAAAAAATAATTTAAAATTAAGAGTGTGTCAAAATGTGTATATTCTGCAAAATCGTCGCCGGAGAAATTCCCTGCTTTAAAATTTATGAAGATGAAAAAACGCTTGCTTTTTTAGATATTGAACCGTGCGCCGACGGTCATACAATGGTCATTCCGAAAAAGCATTCAGATGCGTTTATTGAAATGTCGCCGGAGGAAGCCGGCGAGCTTTTTGAAGCAGTCAATAAGGTTTCAAATCAAATTATGAGTAAAATGGAAAATGTGACAGGAATGACAATCGGAATGAACACATACGAATCCGCCGGTCAAACCGTAATGCACACGCACATTCATATTTTCCCGCGTTTCAGCGGAGACGGCGGCGGCACAACGCATTCGATTGTCCATTCGGCAAAATCATTCGACATGGAATATTTAAAAGAAATTCAAAAGCGGCTGACGGAATAAGAATTGTTAAAAAATGGAGGAAGCTTTTTGGAAACGGAACAAAAATACGGAAAATATTTCGGCATTTGCGCGTCATTTCATCATTCAAAAGCTTGCCTTTGCACTTCCTGTTTGCTGAAACCGGAATACGGAAATATTATGTATTGCGCGAAAGGAAGCTGCCCGACTTATGGTTCCGGAAATGAAAACGGAAAAATCGGAACAATTTCGGATTTGAATGAAAGACGAGAAAATGAAGAACAAGAGATTTGTTTGTGTGAAAGCTGCGCTGTTTACAAACAGTTTGCGATGACAGGATTTGATTTCTGCAAAGAGGAAAAATTATGAGCCGAACGGAAATGAAAAATGAAAAAAACGATGGAAAAAGATATCAAAGACAGCTGTCGCTTTTCGGCGAAGACGGGCAGAAAAAGATCGGAGAAGCATCGATATTTATTGCCGGCGCAGGCGGTCTCGGATCTCCTGTTGCAACGTATTTAGCGGCAGCCGGCGTCGGAAAAATTGTTCTTTTGGATTGCGATATCGTTGAAGAAACGAATTTAAATCGGCAATTTTTACATTTCAGCGCAGATATCGGAAGAAAAAAAGCCGAATCGGGCGCGGACAAATTAAGCAAAATGAATCCGGAAATTTCAGTGAAAGCGGTTTGCAGTCAATTAACGGAAGAAAATGTTGAAGAATTGGTCGGAGACTGCCGAATTATTGTTGACGCGCTGGACAATAATAAAACGCGGCGTATTTTAGCTGCTTTTGCTGTTGAAACGAATCGCCCTTATTTCCATGCGGCTGTTTCGGGTTTTGGCGGTCATTTCGCTTCATTTTATCCTGACGGCGATGCGTGTTATTTTTGTGCGTTTCCGGAAGCAGAAGAGGAAACTGAAAAGTCGAAGTTTCCGATTATCGGCGCAACTGCCGGAATTATCGGCTCAATGGAAGCCAATGAAGTTATTAAATACATAACGGAAGACGAAAACAAACAAACCGGAAAACTTTTTATCTGGGACGGGCGAACGAATTCATTCAATATGATTGAAATCGAAAAAGATGAAAACTGCCCGATTTGCCGCAAAAAATGAAACGAGGGAAAGAAAAATGATTAAAGTTTTGGTTTCAATACTGGGAATAAAAACCGCATACGATAAAACGGAAATTGAAATTCCGCCGCAATCGAATTTAAAATCACTCATTGCGGAATTGCCGGCAGAAAATTTAAATGTGCTTTTGGATAAAGACGGAAATTTGCGCCGACATTTAGTGCTTCAAGTCAATAAAAAAAGAATTCTTCCCGGAAAGGCGGCGGAATGTATTTTAGAAAATGAAGACGAAATTGTGATTTATTTACCGGTTTCCGGCGGCTGATTCAAAAGCTTTTGAATGTAGTTCAAAGCGGAAACAGCATCTTCTTTTTTAATATCGGCAGCGTTTTTGTTGTCGATCCATTTTCGAAAAGCGGAAAGTGATGACAAGCTGACATTTCCGTCTGCTTCTGCTTTTTCAATCAGTAAATCATAAACGCGATCGGGATAATAAATTTCTGCGGCTGTTTTGAGAAGCAATTCGCTTTCGGATTGAGACAAAACAGATTCAAGAACAGCTTTTTGAAGCGTTTCCCGAATATTGACAAGTGCTTCGGAAAGCGGCAGATTTGTGAGAGGATCGCAAATGATTGCAACTTCGTCATCGGATTCCAGTATACCGTTTTTGAAAAGATCAAAAACTTTGCCGATTCCAATCATTCCGAAAGAAAGCATTTCGGAAGCGCGAAGCGCGCCCATGCTGGACGCGCCCATGACTGTAATTTTTTTATTCAGCGCGCCGAGAATTTCGCGGTGACCGACAGAACATTGTTCAAAAAAAACGCCGTCGATTAAACAAATAATATCGGGATTCTCAAGAGCTGCGGATTCAATATCGCCTCGAGAAGCCGGCTGCCGAAAATCAGCATTCGGCAAAAGAGAGCGCGCCGAATCCAAATCAAGACTCGGTCCGAGAAAAACAATTACAGACGGATTTGTTTCTGACATAATTCAACTCATTTATGTTTCACGAACATATTTTTGAACACGGCCGGAAGCTTTGACAGATTTTGCGCGCGCGGCTTTGCATCGAAGTCCGGATCGGTCAGAATCAATCGCGTAGGATTCGAGTCCCGGAATCAAAACGCGGACAACCGGAATTCCGAGTTCGCTGCGTGTTAAATCTTTGATAATAACAGTTTGAAGTCCGACTTGATTCAGCATTTTGATTGTGTTTTTTATTTCATCTAAAAAGTCATCGGCAGAAATGTCTTTGAATTCAGACCAGCGAATGGTTTTGGTTTCGTCAAACCATTTGGCGTTCAATTTTTTGGTTCTTTCATATCCGATTTGTTTGCGGACATCGGCAATGGTTGCATCTTCACGGGCGCCGTGAATTTGAGTGGCACGGCTTTGAGCAACTTCGGTTAAGGCGCGAAGAGCCGCAATTTTCGGAGAGGAGTGCGTTCCCATCCCCAAACAAAGCAAAGTCGGATCTTCTAAAGTAATATCATCCGAGACGGCGGCAATTGTCGGCAAACCGATATCGCTTGTAATGTCTCGAAGAAGAACGGCAACGCCTGCGTTTTCGAAAGATTTCATTAAATTCAGGATATCGGGATCATCAATGTCAGTAATCAGCTTTCCGCCGCTTTTTTCGGCTTCTAAAAGCGACCAAGCATCTCGCTCAATTACTTCACACAAAGCATGAAAAGCGGCTTCTTCGAGCGTATTGCCGGAAGCGATTCCGTTTGTTCCGGTTCGGAAAATGGAATAATATTGAGAGGGAAGCGGATGAAAAACGGCTGCTGCCGGAACCATCAATTCTTCAAGGATTAAAGAATCCGTTTCATCATCAAGAATAATTTCATGACAGGAAATCCATGGAAGAGAAGCATCGGGATCCACAGCTTCGGGTAAAATTAATTCGACGGGATCCAAAGATTCAACTTCGTTCATTAAATCAGGATATTTGCCGACGACGATTTTATCATTCGGACTGAGTTCTGCGCTGCAGCGTTCCAATCCTTCCATAATTGCGGAAACGCGGGCGGCAATCGGTGTTGCGCCTTTGCCGTTGTAAACAGAAATAGCACCGTCGGCGGCGCTTGGTCGAATACATGAAAAAACAGGAATGTTTAAGCGGTCTAATTTTGTGATGTCGGCAACGCGCGTAATTCCTGCGGCTTCTGTCAATGATTCAATGATTTCAAATGTTTCTTCAGGAGATTTGACGCGATGCGTTTCCTTCCGATACAGTTTTTTGCATGATTTAAGTTCCATAATTTAAGCCCGATAATGATTGTTAATCTGATGAATGAAATCATAAGATTGAAAATGAAAAGTTATGCTTGGAAAATGAATCAAAATGATTTAACAGTTTTCAATAGAAAAGAAAAACAATAGAACAAATGAACTTGAAAAAAACGAAAAGCTAAGCTGAAAGAATTGAGATGAATAAAAAGAAATAAGTACACTGGCCGGGACTCGAACCCGGGTTCGAGCGTTGGCAACGCCCGGTGATAACCACTACACTACCAGTGTCCTTCGATTAAAATGTTGCTTGTATTGGAAAAACAAGCGAAGTAATTTCAAAAATTACTTTAAGCTATTAAATATTTTGATAGCTGATAAATGCCCAAAGCCGGACTTGAACCAGCGACAACTACCTCTTCAGGGTAGCGCTCTCCCAACTGAGCTATTTGGGCACAAATGTGCCTGTAAATAGTGTTTAGTCAATATTTTTCGGCATACAGCAATCGAAAATTGATGGGCCCGCTGAGATTCGAACTCAGGACCTCCGCCATGTCAAGGCGACGTCATAACCATCTAGACCACGAGCCCACGTATTAAATTGCAGTAAAAACACTGCAATAAGCTTGAATATGAATCAATCGGATTCAAAAATTGAATCGAATGATTTCGATGATGAAATTTACATTCAAAACCAGAATCATGTTCGGGCTTTGCTTGCACTTTTCCTCACGGCTGTGCACTCCTCATAAAGAGGATACCCATATATAAAGGTTTTGAGATACAGCTCATTCTCTTTAAATAGTCGTCCAATTCACAGCCGTTTTTCGCAAAAAAATGAGCAAAAAATCAATGAAAAATGAAAAAATAATGAAAGAAAAAAATAAAAAAAATCGAGAATTATGAAAATTTCTTCAAAAAATTAAAAATTTAAAGAAAAAGAATGAAATTAATAGAAAATACTCTGCGTTTCTACCGCATTATTAAATGTCAGATATTTGCCGTCGGGATAGACTAAAATAAGCTGATCGACAGGCATTCCGAGAGAGCGGCTGTTATGAAGATAATATTCGCCGGAAAACTTGGAAACATTCAGCAATTCGATTGTGGCGGTTGTTCCGCGAATTGAAATGATTTGATATTCTTCAAAATCAAACAAAAGCTGATCCATGTAAGGATTCAGATTTCGGCTTCCGAAGAAGAAAATATAGATTTCAGTCAGAAATCCGACTTCATAATCAATTTCCGTCAGCGCATTTTCATTGTTGAAACTCATTTCCACGCGCGTTATATGAATATCTGTTTTCATTTCAAGAGTGTATTGAAATGTGGCGGCAGCTACCAAAACTAAAGAAAGTGCAAAAAAGAAAACCAAAAAATGAGCCGCTTTCATTGTAATTTTTCCAAAAATTAAGAATATATTTACATTTTGTTTAACAATTTGATGCGTTTTGAAATATATAAAGTATTCATTCAAGCGAGAATGAAAAAAGGATTAAATGAAAAATCGGCGAAGCGAAAAGATAAAACAGAAGAAAAACCAATAAGACAGGATTAAAAGGGAAAGAGATAAAAATAAAAAACAACGAAAATCAAAAACGAAAAAAGAAACAGGGAAAAGGGGAAAATGGATCAAAAAATAAAATGGATATTGATACTGATTGCCGGCTGTCTCATCGGCATATTGGGCGTTTATGTCATTTTGGCACTGGTTTTCATCGCGATTTTGGGAACAATATATGAATTTATAAAAGCCAAAAAGGGAAACGAAATCAATCCATATACATTAATGGAGAAAATCAAATATTTTTCCGCGATTTTGGCAGTTGCCGTTTTTGTTTCTTCAATTTTCAATGGAAAAATTATTGTCGGCGCTTTGATCGGAGTCGGAGCAATACTGTTGGCAGCCACCTTAATTCACGCCATTCGGACAGATGTTTTAGCACTGGACGAATAATGACAAATGAAAACGAATGAAGAGAATTGAAGAATTAAATTCTTATATTCCGAATTTCTTTGAATTATCGAATATATAAATAAAATATAAACAAATTATAGATAAATACCATAAATTAAATAACGGATTAAAGGCTTGTTCATTCATTTGACAAGTGTCTTAAACGGTTTCGTTTTTAAAATTGATATTTAATGTTAAGTCAATGAACGATTTTTTAATTTTAAAATATGTGTGATAAAAATGGAAACATTCAACGAACCCAAAGAGCAAGCACCTGAAAATGATGCGTTCTCCGAGGATACAGCGCGTCAGGATGAAGAAAAAACGGAAGTGACCGCTGCTGAAAATCAGGAGCTGCACCAGCCAAAAATTAAAGATATCCCGAACGATAATGAAAATATCGAACTCGGTATCAGCTTCAGCAACACAGGAGACATTGATGTTCCGCCGCTTTTGATTGATCAGATTTTGGGTCAGGAGCAAGCGGTTGAAATCGTTAAGAAAGCTGCAAGCCAAAGACGCCACGTCATGATGATCGGAACACCCGGAACAGGAAAATCATTGCTGGCAAAAGCAATGGCAGAATTGCTTCCGAAAGAAGAATTGGAAGATATTTTGGTTTATCCGAATGCAGAAGACAGCAACAATCCGCGCATCAGACGTGTTCCGGCAGGAAAGGGCAGAGAAATCGTTGCCGCTCACCGCGCTGAAGCACAGAAAAAATCACAGACGAAATCATTGATTTTAATGATTTTGATGGGCGGAATAATGATATATTCATTAATCACAGGCGCGATTTTAATCGGTATTTTTATCTGTCTCCTCTTAATGACATTCGGTCGGCAATTTATCGGCAGAGATGAAGCATTAATCCCGAAACTTCTTGTATCAAACTACAACAAGCAGCAGGCTCCTTATGTCGATTCAACCGCCGCACACGCAGGCGCACTTTTGGGCGATGTCAGACACGACCCGTTCCAGTCAGGCGGTCTTGAAACACCGGCACACGACCGTGTTGAAGCCGGAGACATTCACAAATCGCACAAAGGCGTTTTGTTTATGGATGAAATCAATATATTGAGCATCGAATCCCAACAAAGCCTTTTGACTGCGCTTCAGGAAAAAGAATATGCAATTACCGGACAATCCGAAAGAAGTTCAGGCGCGCTCGTCAAAACCGAACCTGTTCCGTGTGACTTCATTATGGTTGCCGCCGGAAATATTGACGCGCTTGAAAAAATGCACCCGGCACTTCGTTCAAGAATAAAAGGATACGGTTACGAAGTTTACATGCGCGAATCCATACCGGATACGCCTGAAAACCGTGACAAGTTCATTCGATTCGTTGCGCAGGAAGTTAAGCGTGACGGAAATATTCCGCAATTTGATGAAAATGCGGTCAAGGAAATTATTCGAGAAGCAAAACGCCGTTCCGGACGCAAAGGTCACTTGACATTGAAGTTAAGAGATTTGGGCGGTTTGGTTCGTGTCGCCGGCGACTTGGCGCGTGCAGAGAATGCACCGTTTACAACTGCCGAACACGTTCTTCGCGCAAAGAAGATTTCACGCTCAATTGAACAGCAATTGGCTGACCGATACTTGGAAAACAAAAAGGATTATGAATCATTCTTCAAAGCCGGCGGAGAAATCGGCCGCGTGAATGGTTTGGCTGTGATCGGCGGCGATTCCGGCATTGTTTTGCCGATTTTATCGGAAGTAACGCCTTCAATCTCAGGCGCGCAAGGAAACATTATCGCAACCGGACAATTGAAAACAATTGCACGAGAAGCTGTGAAAAATGTTTCAGCGGTCATTAAAAAAGTAACCGGAAAGAACATTGAAGCCATTGACATTCACATTCAGTTCATCGGAACTTATGAAGGTGTTGAAGGCGACAGTGCTTCAATTTCGATTGCAACTGCTGTATTATCAGCATACGAAAAAATCCCCGTCAACCAAACAGTCGCTATGACCGGTTCATTATCCGTTCGCGGCGATGTTCTTCCGGTCGGCGGCGTAACATATAAGATTGAAGCGGCTGCGCAGGCAGGCATTAAAAAGGTCATTATTCCGAAATCAAACGAATCGGATGTTATGATTGAAGACGCTTACAAAGATGTTATCGAAATTATTCCGGTCGAAAACATTGTTGAAGTCGTCAAACATGCACTTGTTGACAGCCCGAAAAAAGAAGAATTCATTCAAAGATTGGAAAACGCTTTAAAACCTGAAAGTTGAACAAAATAAACGAACCGGAGAAATCCGGTTTATCTTTTTTTTATTAAAAACGAACTACTTTCGGTTATAAAACAGATAAGCATTGAATTGTTATTTAAAAAAATGACAAAACTTTCAAAAAAGCTCAATTGTTTATAACTGTTACGGCAAGTTTAAATAATAGAAGCCGACTTATAGAGCTATATGTTCATTTGCGAAAAGAGCGCATGAACTGTATTTTCGATTTTTAAATCTTGTAAGATTCATCAAAGAGATTTAAGGATTTAAAGATTATTGTCCCCGAAATCAGGGGAATTTAAGAAAAGGATTTTTATGAAACGGCTCGGAACAGTCTCACATTTGCGCGGAAAATCTTGCTTTGTCGTAAAACACGACACGCCGGATGGGAACCCGCTGAGCAAAATGATGAACGTGCAAGTGATTGATAAAAGTGTCCGCCCGGTCGGAAAAGTTGTAACCGTCTTCGGATCGGAAAAGCAGCCTTATTTTTTGGTTCGCATCTATCGAGAATTGGATGCCGCACAAGCCAAAAAACTGGTTTCCGAAAAGGTTTACATCAAGTAAAGATTCACGGATTTTTTCAATTATACTTCAAAAATTACAATTATCATATTATTTTAAACACATTAAATTAACCATTATACAAAAACGAATGAAGAGAGAATAAAAATAAGCTGCATGCAGCGAAAATTAAACCGGTGATGACAATGGTAGAAATAGAAAGGGTTCGATACTCCGAAACAGTAAACAGAGATAAAATTAAAGAGATGATCCGCGCCAAAAAAGAGAAAGAGGCAGCACCCAAGGAAACAGAGATTTACTCTTGTCCCGAGTGCGGCAGCCAAAATCTTGTTCATGATTATGAACGCGCAGAACTTGTCTGCGGCGACTGCGGTCTCGTTGTTGATGCGGATTTCGTGGACGAAGGTCCCGAATGGCGTGCATTCGATCACGACCAAAGAATGAAACGCTCACGTGTCGGCGCACCGATGACTTACACGATTCACGACAAAGGTCTCTCCACAATGATTGACTGGAGAAACCGTGACTCTTACGGCAAATCCATTTCTTCTAAAAACAGAGCTCAGCTTTACAGATTAAGAAAATGGCAGAGACGTATTCGTGTCAGCAATGCGACGGAAAGAAACTTAGCGTTTGCGTTGTCCGAATTGGATCGTATGGCATCCGCGCTTGGTCTTCCGAGAACGGTTCGTGAAACAGCTTCCGTTGTTTACAGAAAAGCGGTAGATAAAAACCTCATCCGCGGACGCAGTATTGAAGGAGTTGCCGCAGCCGCGCTCTACGCTGCCTGCCGTCAATGCGGTGTTCCGAGAACACTCGATGAAGTCGAAGAAGTTTCAAGAGTCAGCAGAAAAGAAATCGGCAGAACTTACCGTTTCATTTCAAGAGAACTCGCGCTTAAACTTATGCCGACTTCTCCGATTGATTACGTTCCGAGATTCTGCTCCGGTTTGAATTTGAAAGGCGAAGTTCAGTCTAAAAGTGTTGAAATTTTAAGACAGGCTTCAGAAAAAGAACTCACCAGCGGCCGCGGTCCGACCGGTGTTGCGGCAGCTGCAATTTATATTGCATCTATTTTGTGCGGCGAGCGCAGAACGCAAAGAGAAGTCGCAGATGTTGCAGGCGTTACTGAAGTGACAATTCGAAACCGTTACAAAGAACTCGCTGAAGAATTAGATATTGAAATTATCCTGTAATTTGACAGGATAATTCTTTCTATTTTTCTCTTTTTCATCATTTTGTTTTCTATTTTGTTCTGTTTTTTTTCAGTTTTGTATTCATCGAGAATTGAAAATTTGATTAAAATTTCTCTGCTTAATCAATCCAAAAAAACAAAAATAAAATTAACGAGAAAAAGAACAAAATAAAAACGTAAGAAATAAAACGTGAAAACTCAAAAAAATAAAAAACGAATGGATTTTTGAAAAATCAGAAATCCGGTTTTGATAAGGCGTAAGCTGCAAAGCAGATACCAATGCCGGTACCGACAAGTGCAAACTGAACAATGTCATTTGTCAAATCGAGTCCCAACAACGGTGCGCCGAATGCGTACCAAACGAAAACAACAACTGCCAAAGCAATTGAAGCAGCTGTAATATATGTGATTCCTTTTGTGCCAATCATTTAAGTCACCTGCTTCTTGATACATCTTTTAAATTTATATAGTTTACCATTTTTGATTTTGAGAATTATAATTAGAGAAAGAGATTGCTGCAAAAAAGATGCAAAGTAATAAATTAGAATAAAGTGAGTAAAACTAAAATCAAATAAATCCAACAGAAAAATCAAAACAGAGGAAAAAAATGAATCAAGTTCAATATTATGACGCCAATCAAATTGAAGGGCGTTCCGTGACAATCATTTTAGACAACGGAAAACTGGAAACGATTTCAAAAAACAGCTCAAAAGGCGCGGGAATTCGAGCGCTTTGCAGCGGTTCTTGGGGTTATACTTCAATCGACGGCGAAACGGCGCTTGAAGAAGGAATTAAAAATGCGTCAGAATTGGCAATTTCGATGAACAGAAGCACGCCGAAAGAAAAAATAATCCTCGGAGAAGTGCCGAAAAGGAAAGTCGGCAGCATGCCGACGATTCAAAAAAATCCTGAAGATATTAGTATTGAAGAAAAAGTCGAGCTTCTTCGTGAAATTGAAAAGCACGCCAAAGAAGAAGGAATTAAAAGCGCGCGCGTTTCATATTCAGAATCCATATTGTCCACCCGATTCATGAATTCGGAAGGAAATGAAAGAGAATATAAAACAGTCCGATCCGGATTTTCAATTTCAGCCGTCGCCGCTGATGGAAATAATTACCAAGTCGGAAGAGAAAGCCGTTTTAATATTTCCGGTTATGAAATTTTTGAAAAAAACGATCCGTTTGAATTGGCAAAAACAGCCGCAAAAACCGCCAAAGATTTGCTGAAAGCAAAGACGCCGAAAGGCGGCGCAATTCCTGTTATTTTAGATCCGGAACTTGCCGGCGTATTTACGCATGAAGCCGTCGGTCACGCTTCTGAAGCGGATTTAGTATTGCAGAATGATTCGGTTTTGGCAAACAAACTCGGAAAACAAATTGCGGTTCCCGAAATAACAGTTATTGATGATCCGACGATTCACGAATACGGATTTTATCCGTTTGATGCCGAAGGCGTCGCTTCCGAAAAAACAGTTTTAATCAAAGACGGAATCCTGAATTCATATATGCATTCCAGAGAAACAGCCGGATTTTTCGGCGGCGTTTCCGGAAATTCGCGCGCTCAAAGCTATGCGATGCCTGTTGTTCGAATGAGCAACACTTACATTGACAAAGGCGACGCTGTTTTTGAAGAAATGTTGGAAGACATCAAAAACGGAATTTACTTAATCGGCTCCCGCGGCGGTCAAGTCAATACAGGAGAAGGCGTTTTTCAATTTAATGCCGAGAAAGGATACTTAATTGAAAACGGCGAAATCAAAGATTTGGTTCGCGACGTTTCGTTATCGGGACAAACGTTAGACATTCTCAATCAAATCAAAATGGTCGGAAAAGATGTCAAGCTTCATGCCGGACACTGCGGAAAATCAGGGCAAACCGTTCCCGTAACAGACGGCGCGCCGCACATATCAATTGCAAAAGCAACCGTCGGAGGTGCCTGAAATGTCAAAAACAGATATTGAAAAATTATTTCCGGAAAAAGTCGATTGGATTAATGAAATTCAAGCAGGAATTGAAAAAACATTAACATTTGCCGAAAAATGGGGCGCCGCCGAAGCCGAAATTGTATTTTCGCTGGCAGAATCCACAAGCATTCAATTTAAAAGAGATATTATTGAAACCGCCAAGCAAAGCACTTCTGCCGGCTACGGTATTCGAGCAGTTGTCAACGGCGCTGTCGGGTTTGCCGGAACAAATGTTTTGTCGGATTTGGAAAACACATTAAAAACAGCAATCGATTCGGCAAAAATAATGGAAGCCGATCCGAGTTTCAAAGGATTTCCGGAAAAAAGTAATTACAAAAGAATTGACGGTCTTTGCGATGAAAAAATTGTTGAAATGAGTTTGGACGAATGTATCGGATGCGCAACCGATATGATTTCCGGCGTTAAGAAAATCGAAAATATGACGCCGACTTCCGGCGGTTTTTCAAGATCAATTGCCTGCTTTATGATTATGAACACCAACGGGCTTTTTGCTCAAAAAGAAGGAACATCCATATCGGGCTTTGCCGATGTCACAACCGAATCGGGAGAAGTTTCAACCGCGTATGATTATTCTGTATCCAGACAAAAAAATGTTGATTTTACGGCAATCGGGCAAAATGCGGCGGAGTTGGCAAAAAAATCACTGAAAGGAAGAACAATCGGCGCTGAGAAAATGCCGGTGATTTTCCATCCGTTTTCGTTTGCCGACATTATTGAAAATACGTTAGCATCATCTGTTGATGCCGATAATATTCAAAAAGAACGCTCGGGATTAATCGGAAAACTCGGCGAAGAAATTTCAAATCCCGAACTTTCAATCATTGATGACGGAACGCTTTCCGGCGGCATTTCAAGCGGACCGTTTGACGATGAAGGAACGCCGACACAAAAAACTGCCGTTATTGAAAACGGCGTATTAAAATCGTATTTGTATGACAGCTACACTGCCGGAAAAGATGATGTTAAAAGCACAGGAAACGGATACCGTTATTCCTATTCATCAGCGCCGTCTGTTGATTTAAGCAATTTCATCATTCAATTCCCGAAAAGCGATGTCATCGCCGAAACAAAAAAAGGAATTTACATCAATACCGTCATCGGCGCACATACCGCCAATGAAATTTCCGGCGACTTTTCAGTCGAAGGCCGAAATGCCTTTTTAATTGAAAACGGCGAAATTACAGCACCGATCAAATCCGTCATGATTTCCGGAAATGTTTTTGAAATGCTGAAAAATATTGACGGTGCGGGAAAAGATGTCAGAAATGTCGGCGGCATTGTGACACC
>JGI996J12353_1000242_pt1 | contig 15120 bp, 17 predicted proteins | sample IntmicLarv5ML5BL_FD_12353 | JGI IMG/M metagenome (IMG submission 12353) | reverse complement strand
CAACTCCTCGGTGAACGGAAAGGCCATCGTCGTCGGAGCCACCAACGTCAATGGGCCTGGACCCTCCATCGTGATCGGTGGGGTGGCAGGCATGACTGACGCGAGGAGCATTGTGTCAGGGTGCAAGTTCAACGGCGGGTCGACATACGATGGATCTCAAGGTTGCACGCCTGAGGTGTATGTTGGTGGAATCGTAGGAAGGGCGAATGGGGACGTTATGGGATGCGAGACTGATGCCTCGCTCTCCTGTGGGGAGTCCAATGCGTCATTCTATGCCATGGGAGGCATCGCAGGGATCACGAATGCGAAGGTGATCGATTGCGTCAGCCAAGGAACCCTGTTCGCATGCGGCAGGACCGTGAGCATCGGAGGGATCGTGGGCGAGGGCAATGCCTCGTCCAGCATATCCGGTTGCATGAACGGCAGCGTCGTGAATGGTGGAAGCTCCAGCTCCAACTATGTGGCGGCTGGGGGGATAGCGGGAATAGGGCGTGGAGCCTCCGATGGAAATGAGAACCACAATGTGGTGTCGGCAACAGGGAACTTCAGCAGGGCTGGTGGGATCTCTGGAATCGATCGCGGAACCATAGCAAATGCCACCAACTACTCCGATGTCAATGCCACTGGCGATGACAGCAGGGCTGGAGGCGTTGCTGGCGTATCATATGGGTCGTCCATAATGGCATCATACAGCAAGGCCAAGGATGGTACGAGTCCACAGATAGCCGCCACCTCCGGGTCCAGCACAGGGTTTGCCTCCGCGGGCGGGATCCTTGGATACTATGTGGATGTGGGGGGGACCATAGGCTCCTGCATCAATCAGGCCATCGTTACCGCAACGAATCCAAACGGACAGGCATATGCAGGGGGAGTGACTGGGTTCATCTCAAAGGGGACCGTGACCTCAAGCGTCAATGCCGTGGAGTCGAAGGTCCTTGCAGTTGGGAAGACGAGCCGTGCAGGTGGAATCGCGGGATTCGCCAACAACAGCAACGTGGAAGGGGAGAACCATGCAGTCCTCGTCAAGGCCATGTCCGATGCGTCCAATGGCGCACCGGGCGCTGGAGGGATAGTCGGGGTGACCTCAGGAACCACGATCGTCAGCAACTCCAACAATGGCCATGCCCACAGCACGATAGGCGTCGTCGAAGCCGTCGCATCTGGTGCCAATGGCAACGCCAAGGCGGGCGGGATCGTAGGGTATGCCCCTGCTGGAACCAGCATTGCTTCCTGCGACAGCCACCTCAGCGTAAGGGCGACTGGAACGGAGTATGCATATGCTGGCGGCATAGTGGGGATATCCCTCGGATCGATAAGGGACTGCAGCACATCGATACCTAGCATCGAGGGCGTTTCCGCCATAGGGAAGAACGCCAGGGTCGGCGGGATAGCCGGCCACACGTCCGATGCGACCGTGAGCAATGTGTCGGTGAGTGACACCCATCTGCGCGTAAGTGGCGGGAAGGGCATAGCGGACATAGTGGGATTCAGCTATGTCAGCACCATATCCGGAGCAAGCTCCAGCAACGTCATCCACCACAAAGGATGAATAAACACCAACGGGGGCACAGCCCCCCATATTTTTTCAATTCAATTACTCTCCCTTCATCCGATGGTTGCCACGTTCCATTCATAGATGAAGGCCACCCGTCCAAGGCAGGACGATGAAGATGTACATGTACTCTTAAAGCTAATATATTCAGTTCTATATATGTTATGAAAATAAGATTAAAAGAGGACTCTCTTTGAGGTGGAAAGGAATCGATACTGAGATAGGCACAACATTCGCCTTGGACCGCATTGCAGAGTCCTGTGGAATCAAGGAGGTTCTAATCGATACCATGCCCCTCATATGGAGGGATCTGCTATCTTGCGCATTCTACATAGTCAGCAAAGGGAACGCCATGACTGGATATGACGCATGGAGGGATTCCGTCGACATCCCCTTTGGATCGTCCGTATGCGAAAGGGACCTGCATGGACTGTTCAAAATGGCCTCTCAAAGCAACGCAATGGATCTCTTCAAGAGATGGAGGGGACATATGAAGGAGCCTAGGCTCGTGCTATTCGAGATGCAATCGGCATACAATGACATCATTGATGTGGAAGGGGGCGGTGCAGAAGGCAGACGCAGGTTTCGCACGCCACCCTCAACGGGTTGCAACGTGATCTGTGGCAGGAACGATGGAATTCCAACCTATGTCACGCTCAACGAAGGAGTTGAACGTTTTGCAGACGGCATCGCATACTCCATTGCAAACACATTGATCCTCGGATTTGAATCGATGCATTGCAGCCTTGGGCATGGAAGGATGAAAAGGGACAACGTGCATAGGCTTGACGTCAATGGTGTCAAATTCATCATGCCGTTCACGCGGTTCTCATCGAACTGTGCGAAATTGATATCATTAAAGCCAAATATGCTCAAATCGGACCAATATAGATACAATAGACATCATTGGGCCCCCATTGGTGTTTGGAGCACATTTCCCAACGATGTCGGGAGGATACACCTAATGGGCAATCAAACCCTTTACGACATGTATTCAGACCCTTCATCCGATTGCCAGGACGGATTCCTTGATGATGTCGCACTCGATGTCTCGATGCTTAACGACCTATTGATCGCGGGACGGATAAAGGCGTTCTTCACCAACGACCCCTCCCTGCTCACCTCCGATATATTGAAGATCGAGATGAACAGGAGCAATATAGAGAAAGGATTTGACGGAATGCTGAACATGGTCGACCTACATCGATTCCATTTGAACAGCCCTCATGCCATACAGGGAAGGGGGCTCATCTCGTTCATATCATCCGTTCTCAGGTCATATGGGGCCCATGCATCAAAGGGAATGGACTTCGATCTTGCTATGTCCATCGTCTCTGAGATAAGAAGGGTCACATACCCTGATGGCAGCACAGGGGTCACTATGCTAAGGCCACGCCATATTGAGGCGTTGAAGGCGTTGAACCTGCCAATTGGGGAGTTATTTTAAAAAGGAACAGTTTTTGGACCTTAAAGCGTCCCTTCCTTGGCCTTTTTTTGAGCCCTCTTCATACGTGCCTTCGAATCGAATCCCGTTGCACTCTCTGCAAAGCGGTTCAGAACCTTCTTGCTGTCAAGTATCTCACCATCGGTCATAGGGCCTTCCCTGTTTATTGTGGTTATCTCCAAGAGCTCCTTGGATTTCAACCTGACCTCGATCCTGCCTAGAACGCCATACGACGATACCAATAGGTTCCCTTCGGCCTTTGCATTTCCAAATACCTCCTTCATCAGCCTCTCCAATAGGTCGCCTTCCACGTTTTTGAACCAGCCTTTCTTTATGTCGTAATCCACATGCTCACCTACTCGTTTATGATTAAAAGGTTGGAGAATCCTCGATCAAGGTTGGATGACGTACCAATGATGTCCTCGGCCTTGATGTACTCCCTCCATTTCAACTTGCAATCGCAATCGACGTCGAGATCCTTGGAGTCCTGGGAGAATGAGAATCGCTCTATCGACTCCAGAAGCATCGAGTCGCACTTGCCACAATTGTGCACCCCCCTTTGAGACCCACCTCCAGAAGGTGATGACATCACCCTTGCCTGGACCTTGCCTGACGCCTCCCTCATGACCTCCACCAGAGACCAGACCCATGGTGACCTGAAGTCGCCATGCCTCCATGCAAGCTCCACATCAGTGCCCCTTTGGACGTTCAATGGATTTATCGAGATCTCATCTGAGAACTCGTCTGCGAACACTGCGGAATCCAAGGAATCCCTTATTGCCATGGACTCCGAAAGGTACAATGGCTTCAGCAGAAGGTATGACCTCACACCTAGGCCCGCCCCTTTTGCTATGAGCGCGGCAGTCCTGACATCCTCAGGGCTGAACCCCTTGCGAACCGATCTTGAAAGAATCCGATCGTTGGAGCTCTCCAACCCGAAGGCTATTGTGACGTTCTTGGTAAGGGTGGCAACCGCCTTCTCCGTTACATATTCCGGACGGCTCTCGAACAGCACCCTCTCACATGATTGGAACATGGAAAGGATCCTGGCCCTTATGCTCAAAGGCACCTCATTCGTGTCTAGGAAGCTCCCAGACGTGTATATCTTCACGAATGGCTCCCCTTTGAACCTTGAGGACATTTGATCCACCTGTGAGTTCAAATCGTCCTCTGTGATGGATTCCATGGAGGCCTGCCTGTATCCGCACATGCTGCACCCCCCTGACCTTATCGCCCACTGGCAACCAGACGTCCTAAGTATGAATACGATTGTGTCAGAAACCTTTCCGTTCACAAGGTCCTTCTCCCTCCATGAGGCCTCCAGTTGATTCGGTTGTCTTGGCTTTGCCATCGAATTGCACCCTAGCCAGTGTTGGATGCATTCATTGTAGATAACCCTTGTTGGGCTGTCCCTTATGCCCTATAATCATGACGATTTGATACTGAAGCGGCCATCGATCCCCTGTTTCGCCCCCCTAGGGCTCATTTGAAGAACCTCAGCCCCATCCTCCTCTCCTTGATCCCATCTATGAGCCCTAGCGCAAACTCCCTGTTAGGGGCATATCCCGAAGCGGTGACATAGCTTTCCAAACATGCCTTGGAGAATGCGTATTCACTCTGGATGTAATGGTTGAACGCCCTTAGGTAATGGAACTCCCTGAGGTCGCTTGCATCTCCGCATGCCTCCAACCTCCTCCTTAAATCTGCCATCGCATCCTTTCCCTCCTGTCTGGAGCCTGAAACCAATGCCACCTTGGCCAGGACTATCCTTGCTGGCACATCCTTGTCCGTCTTAAGCAACTCCTCGGAGACCTGTCTCGACCTGTCATATCTGGCGATTTGAAAGAATGCCTCTGCCAGGGTGAGCCTGGATTCCAATGGGTTGGAGCCCTCCATGCAATCCGAGACGTCCTTGAGTAGCCTAGAGTTCTTGCACTCCATTGCTATGGAGACCCTGATCCCATTCAGTGACGTGTCGTCCTCCTTGAAAGGCAAGTCATCCAGCACCTTTACGATCCCCCTGTCGTAATCCCTCAGCACGGCATTGCTGTGCGCCACCAGCAATGACCTTGCCTCTGTGACCCTGCCCCCATCCATAAGGTGGCACAGCCTATGGTATGCCCTCTCCTCATTTCCCACCAGGTCATCCGCAATCTTGCTGTTCCATCGCTTGACCCTATCCCGCCCTGCGATGAGCATGTACGCCTCCTTTGCGTCATCGGATATCAACGCATGGGGACCTTCGACCTTGACGGACCTGATGACATTCCTTGAGAGCGAGGTCACATGAATTGGAACCTTGGATACGCAGACCCTACCGATTTCCTCCCTTTCATCGTCAGATACCTTCAACCATGTCTCCTGGGGATCGTACCTTATGGCCTCCAAATACCTATCAACGCTCCATCCTGTGGAGGATATCTCACCCACGATATCGGAGATATGCTCCAATCCCTCCTCAGTGATGGAATAGACCAGCCTGGAATGCTTGCTTCCCTTTATATGGGCACGCCAACATTCGACCCTATCGACTCTGAGAAGCCTCTTTAGCTCCAATGACGCATGTGGCCTCGATATTCCAACAGCATCCCCTATCCCATCCTGGTTCAATGCACTGGGTACGTTGAATGGGTCCGCGCTGGTATAGCTCATATACCTTGTGAGATGAAGGAGGATTTTGTCTTGGACCGTCAGTTTTTGATCTCTCATGGTTGCAAATTTTTTTGTTTGTATAAATAACCAAGCAAGAAGAAAAAATCAGTTTAAATACTCTAATCTTTTTGTCCATAATTATATAAATATTTCTATTAAAATAAGCATTATTTATAAAATTGATAAACCTTCTATTCCCGAAAAAAATCTAAATTGCATACATTTAATAAAAAATATTAAATGCAATAGGTATAACCAATTGCACCAGCGAAATGGGACAGCTTCCCATCAATAGGTTGAAAGCGACTTCCATATTTTTACAAAACTTGATCGAATTTATCTTTCCCATGGAATCATAAGTTAGACCTAGCCCCCTATGATGACTGCTTGCATCCATAGAAAAAAAGGGTTTTTAAAATATTTGAACAATAACACTAAATGGTTTGAAGCCACCGGTCACAGGCCGAGATGGAGGTCATGCCCCTCAGGAGACTACAAGGATTGCCGACCTCATCACATATCTTGCCCTCATACCAGCCCTACCTGCCCCATCTAACGCGTCCGTGTACTGAGATAGGACGTTTGCACGAGCCGTACCCACGACAGCCCCTGCACCAACCATGCCTACAGTGTCGCCTGCACCGCTGGCGAAACCTATAGTCATAACAGATCCCGGAGAAACTGCGAGACATAGAGGCAGTTCGATCGTGCCCTCGGTCAAGCCTGCTATGCCCTCAGCATATGCCCTGCCGCTGATCAGGATGCCCCTGTTGGCAACGAGACCCCTGGATGCAAAGCAACCAATGAGGGCCGTATGCTCAAGGCCTTCAATTACTCCACGAGAGAAAAATTAACGCATACGTTAGCATGCGCCACATGTCCTCGGCAAAGTCGAATTTGCAGAAGGTTTAAATCACAAGTGAATAATCTCATTATCAGGATGCCGAAAGTAATCTCCTCGCACAGATGCATTCTAGAGAAATACCCTAGACCCTCCAGGGATGCCTCGGCATTCATTTTCAAAGGCGTCATAGACAACATAAAGCTCCATGCGGAATGTGGGAAGATAGTGGATCAAGAGGTCATGGGCCTCATCATAGGGTCCGTGTGCACCGACATGATAGGGGACTACATATGGGCCACGGAGACCGTGACGTCATCGTTGGATGCGGACAGGGTCAGCGTCAGGTTCAAGGAGGACTCCTTGGAGGACATGTTCAAGCTGCTGTCCGACCTGCCTGAGAGAAGGATAGTGGGCTGGTACCACTCCCATCTAGGTGAGGGGAGCAGGCTCTCACAGGATGACATCCTCATGCAGGAGAGGCTCTATGGGAACGATCCAGGGTTTGCATTGATCGTGGATCCCGTGAACTCCACGATAGACATATTCTCCGTCAAGGATGGAAAGGTTCAGAAAACCCATGCCGCCATACTGGAACCAGATGACTAGACCCAGATCGCATGCCTTTTCCGCATGTCGCTCTCTGAGACGTTAAGCCTTTTCATTATCTCTGGAACCAGGCAATCGAAGAAGAAAAGCACCGTGTCCTCGAATATCGTCCCGAGCGGTGCAAGCTCGGAGGACTTTGAGTCTGTGACCGTCTGGATCGGTACGACTAGATCGGACACCTGGGCAAGCTTGCTTTCAGGGGCTGCTGTGACCGAGATCACACAGGACCCGATCCTCTTGGCGATCTCTGCCGTCTTGACCACGGACACGGTCTTTCCAGTGTTCGATATGAGCAGGGTCAGGTCGCCCTTCCCGATTATCGGAGTGGCCATGTCTCCAACGAAGTGCACCTTCAACCCGATTTGGACAAGCCTGACCGCAAACAGCTGCCCGATGAGACCCGATCTCCCCGACCCGTATATGAAGACCTTGTCCTTGGTGATGATGTTTTCTATAAGGTCCTCCCAGTATTCCAACGGAATCGAGTACACGGCGGATTTGCAACGCTCCTTGATGAAGTCCATCGTCTCTCTCAAGTCTCATTCCTCTAACTTGGTCTGCTCCTGCTGCTTCTTCCTCTCCCTTATGGCACGCAGGACACGTTTCATCAGGACCCTCTCGCTGATGACCCTCATGTACATCGCATCATGCTCCATCAAAGGGGACGTCGAGATTATTGTCGCATTCGGCGTCATGTCCCAAAGCGCCTCTGCGAGAGGTTCGAACTTTAAATCGCCCCTCTTTATCGGCATGGACCTCCTCTCGTTGCCACCGCTGTGCTCCACACCAGAGAATGCGGTGTGGATGTTGTCGCTGCAATATGGGTACACCATCTCCAACACATCCCTGAAGTCATTTGCGTCAAGCAGGCTGCCCTCGGTCCTGGAGTGATGATGGGGAAAGTTCAGAACAGGGGTTATCCCTTGGATCTCATCGCAGAGGTCCAATACCTGCTCTATGGATCCGAACACCGATTGGTTTCCCGTGACCTCGACACCGAACCTTGGCTTCAAATCGCAATCGCCCCACCAGTCCATCAGATCCTTGACGTTCTCGATGATGTTTCCATCGATCTCATCGTTGGGGGCCTCGCCCTTGTACAGCCCGAGGTTGGTGACGAGCATGTCCCCGTCCAATGCATCGATGACCAGTGCGGCATGCCTGATGTCATTGATGCAGGACATCGTAAGCTCGTCGTTTGACCCAAGATCGTTGTAATAAGGTGTGTGGATCGACAGGCTGACATCCAATCTCTTGGCCATGTCCCCTATCTGGAAGAGCTCCCCATACCTGCAAGGCATGCAAGGAAGGACCATGAGCTGATCATCCTCCTCCACGAGCTCCATCGGATTGTATATCTCCTCCTCGTCCCTGATTATTCCTACAACGAAATCCTCCTCTATGTCGATCAAAGCGCATCCCACCTCCTCGTCATTGGGGTATCTCTGGATGTCGCTGGTCCTTATCATCTGGACCTCCATCGCAGACAAGGTTAGGCTGTGAACGTCCTCCACCCCATCAGCCAAAGTCCTTCCTTTACATGATAATGGTATTCCTGCGGGTCCAAAACGGATCATATATTCACACTCGAATGAGCGTGGTAAACAACGCCAAGTATTAAACATATGCAGTATATTGCGACACTTATACGATTGTAAATATTGTCACAGCGATGATTGACCATTGAAAAATCAATAATATATTATGCGCTTGTTCAAAGGATGCGGTTTCCACCCGTTTGCACTTGATGGGATCCTTGGCATAGATATATAAACAACATCCACTTACAACCGTTACCCTAATAGTCGGGAGAGTCAGAATATGAGCAAAAGTTCCAAAAGCAATCCAATGCTCGTCGCTTTGATATCAAACCTCAAAGCGAAGACAAGGGAGAATGGGGCTGCCATCTGGCGAGACGTAGCACTTAGGCTCGAAAAACCGAGAAGGAATTGGGCCGAGGCTAACCTTAGCAAACTGGAGAGGTATGCTGAGGACGGGGAGACAATTCTTGTTCCCGGAAAGGTTCTCGCAGCAGGTAGCGTAGATAAGAAATTGAACGTCGCAGCGTACAGCTTCTCTGAAGCGGCTGCAAAAGGCATCGCAGCAGCAGGTGGAAGGACCATGACAATCGCAGAGCTCATGGAATCCAACCCCCAGGGCTCCGGTGTGAGGATCTTGAGGTGATTCAGATGGTTACGATCATTGATGGAAGGAACCTGATACACGGAAGGCTCGCCAGCAACGTTGCGGAGCTCATCCTCAGTGGGGAAGAGGTCGTCATCCTAAACTCGGAGGCCATAGTCATAACCGGCCAAAGGGAGATGGTCTTTGCCAAGTTCAAGGCAAAGGTCGACCGCGGAGACGCGACAAAGAGGAAGGGGCCATTCTACCCAAGAAGGGCAGACCTGCTCTTCAAGAGGTGCGTCAGAGGCATGATCCCCTGGCAGACGCCCACGGGAAGGGACGCATACAGGAGGCTGCATGTGTTCGTTGGCACCCCGAAGCAGTTCGAGGACTGCAACAAGACATGCATGGATGAGGCCGCGAGGAGCATCTCGGGCAAATACACGACCTTGGGAGCTGTGTCGAAGTTCCTTGGGTCAAATGTGAGGTGATTCTCGTGGAACACGTAAACACAAGCGGAAAGAGGAAGACCGCCCTCGCTAGGGCAGTCGTTAAGGAAGGAACGGGAAGGGTCACCATCAACAAGGTGCCACTTGAGATCTACAGTCCGGAGCTCGCCAGGTTGAAGATGGAGGAGCCATTGGGACTTGTGCCTGAGAAGGTGAAGCAGGTCGACATAGCGGTCAACGTGAAAGGTGGCGGGGTCATGGGTCAAGCGACCGCGGCAAGGACTGCGATCGCAAGGGGCCTGGTCGACTACTACAAGGACGAGGAGATGGAATCCATCTTCAGGGCTTACGACAGGACCCTCATCATCAACGATGACAGAAGGAAGCTCCCCAAGAAGCCGCTCGGACATGGCGCCCGTGCCAAGAAGCAGAAGTCGTATCGTTAAGGTGAGGACAGATGATAGTTCCAGTGAGATGCTTTACATGCGGAAAGGTCGTGGGCAGTGCCTTCGCCGACTTCCAGAAGAGGATAGAGATGGGCGAATCGCCTGCGGATGTCCTTGACAGCCTCGGTTTCGAAAGATACTGCTGCAGAAGGATGTTGGTCTCTCACGCAGACCTTATAGATGAGATCGCCCCTCTGGGGTAACCATAAACCATTTACCTTTTTTTAAAAAAGGGCCCGTGGGGTAGCTTGGTATCCTTCCTGCTTGGGGTGCAGGTAACTCCAGTTCAAATCTGGGCGGGCCCACATGTTATCATAACCAGTAGCTGATTATTGAAGATCAATAACTCCAAATATCAGATTTCACTTCAACATCAATATCTTGTCTTATCGAGTTGCTTAAGATACAATTTACATAATTGTAATATCACGAGCTTAAGTAACTTTAACATATTGTCCAAGACATACTCTAATAAATTGATTTAACATGCCAACTGTCAAAAAAGAAGAACTAGGTCCTGAACACATGCTTGTTCTATATGCGGTGAATAGGGCGCCGAATGGAATACCAACTAAGACGCATTATCAGAAAATAATGTATCTCGCTTTGAAAGCTTTGGGAAACGATCCAAAAACTGGTGCAGGGTATCGTCCGCATCATTTTGGCCCATATAGCGCAATGGTGGATAGTTGGAGAGAGGAATTAATCACTACGGGGTATTTATTCAAAAATAGCGCAGAAAGAATACGCTTGGATCCGCGAATCGAAAGTGATGTTAACCGAATTAGTTTCAAAGACAGTCTCACAATGATGAAAATAGATGAAGTTGTAAAGTTTGTAAGTTCACTGACATACGATGAGTTGCTTTTATACATCTATTCAGACGATGTTCAAAAAAAAGAAGGAATGTCTGAAAATTCTGATGAGAAGGATAGAATATTCAAAGGACGAATTGATATTGCAACAAGGATGGTAAAATCAGGAAAAATATCTATTGCTAGAGGTGCAGAACTTGCAGACATGGATGTGATGACATTTAAGAAAAAACTCGAAGGAACGTTCTAACATGTCCACGGTGAAAATAATGGACACTTGCACATTAATTAATGTGTTTGATACTATTGATTTTGACCTTCTTCCATGTCTAAAGGAATATCATACAATCGTGACCAATCATGTTATTTCCGAGTTCACAAAAAAGGCACCTAGGTCAATTCCAAGCTGCATCTCTGTAATTGGAATGAATAAAAATGATCTTTTGTTGATGGATGAAATGGAACTTTTGTTTCCACAACTGGGAATTGGAGAAAGATCTGTTTTTGTTTTTGCATTGGGAATAGCATCTACGGTATCGAAAGTCATTGTATTGAGCGATGATAAACATGCTACAAAAAAATTTTCAAAACTGGCAAAAAATGAAGATTTGATGAAAAGATTTCCTGGGTCAGAAAACATCATTTGGGGCAACACCATGTCAATGATATCCAAATTCGCAGATGATGGAAAAATCACTTTGACACAACGAGATCAAATGCGTAGTAAATTGGGACATTAATTCCAGCCCACACCACCAAAATCCAATTTGGTCTGAGGGATCATATTTGTGTATTCGTGCGCTCCTTTTTTCTTTTTTGCCAAAGGTAGAACAGTTCCATTTTCTTGAATTTCATTCTTGATTATTTCAGCTTCTGCATTTATCAATTTGCTATTGTAACTGTTTATTTCATCACCACTGCGGCCATGAGTTGGACCATCGAAATAAGCCCAGTCCTCTGGATTGAATATCTTCGCAATACCTTCTTTTCCATTGCCACCACGCATATGGAAATTACCAAGAATATCTATACCATCCATGAAGGAAATTAAATTATCAGCAGGTTTTATACCTCTATAATCATGTGATTTTTTCATATTGATTTGATATAGTATTGATTCTTCTTTGAACCCTCCATCAACTAACTTTTTACTTAAATTTCTGATAAGATGTGCTTTACTAGGAGCTTGACATGCTTCATAGTCTAGTACGAATGATGTAATCCCTTCTTTAAAATATCCATCTATTAATGAATCTATGACTGACTGTGGCCTATTTATGGGGATATTGCCCATAATGAGTTTTCCATTGATGCGTCTAACTTCCTCAACATATCTTTTTGTCATGGACCATAAACTATTCGATAAATTTGATTCACTTGAAGATTTGAGTATACCATCCCATCTTGGAATGATTATTATGTCTGAGTGAGGATGTATTCTATTCTCGAGATCGCAAATAGACTTGTCTGAAATCGACGTGTCTTCATATTTTGGGATAATGAGATTTACAGTATTGCTTTTACATTTTCCAGGTATTTTATCAAGAGTTGTACGTTTTTCTCTGGAATCTCTTATTAATTTTTCATTTATACTTTCATATATTTCAAGCAAATTGTATTGTTCAGGAGAGTTTAGTGTTTTGAAAGGAGTTAAAAACCTTTTTTGCCCAACCTTTATATCCATAACTCTGGCATTTTCGAGCTTGCTGTCAGACATAATCAACTCTATTTTATAGTTTGCCATTTTATCTCCAATTCCATCCTTTCAATGTTAGATTATGCTTAGCGTTAAGGTTCTCCACAGCAATAGTATCAGATAGGCCATCTATAATGCTTACGTAGATTCTTCAATAACTTAATAAACGGCCTTATTTATTTTATTTTTACTATTGCTAGCCCGTAAAACATGCTAATATGGGCGGGCCCACCTATATCACTAACTCTACTGTGACCTCAAGGCACGATCAAAAGTGACATCGTCCCCATTACTATTAGGACAAGTCCCAATAGCATCTTGAAGGAGACCCTCTCCCTCCGTATAAAGTAAGCGAACATGATTGTGAAAACTATGCTCAGCTTATCCATGGGGACTACGATTCCGACCGGGCCGTTCTGAAGGGCATAGTAGAAGCACATCCATGAGAGTCCCGTGGCAATTCCAGAAAGTATGATGAACAGCCAATTGTGCCTCGAAACGTCTCTGACAGAATGACTGGGCTTCCTAACAAAAACCACCAACAACGCCATCAACAGCACAAATATCGTCCTTATCGCCGTACCTAGGTTTGATTCAATGTCCTCTATCCCCACTTTACCTAGAATTGCCGTCATAGCAGCAAATATCGCAGACAGGCAGGCGTAGAGGAACCAACTTTTCCTTATGGCATTTGATTCCGTCTCGTTTGCAACCTTCTGTATCATTAGATAGGTTCCAACGATGATGATCCCCATTCCCAACAAGGTAAAAGGCGTCATGCTTTCGCCAAGGATCAGGGATGCAAGGATGATCGCCAGAACAGTGCTGCTTTTATCCACGGGAGTGACTTTGCTTATGTTGCCTATTTGAATGGCCTTGATGTAGCACAGCCATGATGCCCCGGTGGCTAACCCAGAAAGCATCAGGAACAGAAAGGTCTTGGAGGATATGCCTGAAATGGCGCTCTGAGAGCCGATGATGAATACGGACACCCATGTGAATATCAGGACTATCACGGTTCGTAGAGCAGTGGCGAGGTTTGAATCCACATTCTTTGTACCGATCTTTATCAATGTCGCCGTGATGCCTGCGAAAATTGCGGAAGCAAATGCAAATGGCAGCCACAATTCCATATAGGATATTGTCAATTCATCAATAAAATCTTTATCTTGTCCCTTTCATCCATAGATTTTATATCTGACAGATGTGGTCAGATGAACCTGTATCGATTCTGCTTACTGATATAAAGAAAGGTTTAGCTTAAAGAAACATGCGAATTCAACCATAGGAAGAGCGTCATATCTTATCCAATCGATGCACATAGCATGGTTGCGAGAATGGTCAAACGTAACTTCAGTTTCGAAGAATTATGTGAGATAGTCGCACCCATTGCTAAAAAACGTGGAGTCGACTGCATATGCCTGTTCGGCTCAAGGGCACGTGAAGACAATGATCCTGACAGTGATTTTGATTTTTACATTATTCCTGGAGACATTCGAAGTTTGATAGGGTTGAGCGGATTGATGCAGGATTTGGAAGAGGCCCTTGGCTGGAAGGTAGATATCATATCCGAGGATCCAAACATAAAGGAAGATTTTCTTCAAAGGGCGTTACATGACCAAAGACTTGTCTACGAAGCATGGCATCAAACATGTTGAATCCATCATAAGATGCTACAACCACATAGAGGGTACGATTCAGCCCTATGGTTCAGACGAAGTAGATCTTCTTGAGAACACCCGGTTTCAACACTGTTGTGCGTTCAACATCACTCAAATCGGAGAAAGAGTGGAACGACTTTCTTTTAACTTAATCTCAAAATATTCACAGACCGAATGGAAAGAAATTGCGGGATTCAGAAACATACCCTCCCTCAACGCCTCAGAATGCATGCTGACAAGTGGAATCATTGACTTGATATGGATCTAACTCCCTTCATCCATTGGCACATTGCCGTTCAAAATGAAACATATAAGAGGTTTGAAAGAGGTTTGATCTCACAACATCCTTTTATGGGGACGGTAAGACGGGCTTAATGGTCGGGGTCACGACGGACCCCGTGGAGGTGACCGTCGTGGTGCTCAGCGCATACCCTGCGCCAACACCCGCCCTGCCCTTGCCGATCGTCTCGGCGTACTCAGCAGTGACGTCCGCATATGCAACACCTGCAACCGTGCCCGAGTTAACCGTGCCCGCAAGACCGCCAGCTCCACTTGTGAAGCCGACGGACATGACCGTGCCCCTGGATGCCGACGAGGCATAGGTGCAACCGGATATCGTGCCCTCGGTCAGGCCAGCTATGCCGCCTGCGTAGGACTTGCCAGTGGTCATTATGCCTGCACTGGCCGTCACCGAGCCATATGCCATGGAGTCGGACAGGGTGGTGCCCATGACCATGCTGCCCACTATGCCGCCGGCCCTTGGGAGGCCGTTGGAGTTGAGGGTCATGGCAGAAACCGATCCAGAGCTGGTGCATCTCGTCAGCGAGGAGT
>JGI996J12353_1000241_pt1 | contig 15148 bp, 6 predicted proteins | sample IntmicLarv5ML5BL_FD_12353 | JGI IMG/M metagenome (IMG submission 12353) | reverse complement strand
ATTTTATTAGAGAGAGAGAGAGAGAGACTCACCTTTTAAACCATTTAAAAACGCGCGCGCGTATATGCGCGAAATATAATCATTTACATTTAATATTCAAAGAGAGACTACCTTATTTTTTGGTGGCTTTTGTTGGACCCAAATTTAAACCCCTAAATCCCCTGAAGGGGACTTTTGCGTATGTGCGATTTTCCAATTTCGTGCGTAAGCAAAAAGTCCCCTTCAGGGGATTTAGGGGTAAATTCTTAATTTTTACTTCTTAATTTCATAAATATGCAACTCTCAATTAAACATTTTTTATTTTATTTTTTCTTCCTATTTTCGGTGGCTTCGGCTTCAGCCCAGTGGCTCGAACCCTTTTCTCCGAATCTTCCTTCAGAAAATTATTTCTATGAAGAAAGTGCAGAAAAAGATATTTTTTCACAAGATTTCTTTTTTGCAATGAATTATTATTCTTTTTCAGGCGATTTTCTGACTAATGTTTTTTCGCAAAACAATCTGCTGAATGATAATGCTTTATTGTTGCCGCCGGGAACGACTATGCCAAATGCCCCAACAATTGCCGGTATTCCATTAGGGAATGGGGTTTTATATTTGGCAATAATTGCACTGCTTTATTTGTCTCTTTTATTCATCAAAAAACAAAAAATGCAAATGAAAAAAATAAGTCTGTTGTTAGTGTTATTCGTGTTTTGTAGTATAAGTGGTTACGCACAGCCACCATTGAAAGCGATACCCGATAATGCCTTTGTACTTCCCGGCTCAGGTTCTGTTAAATTAGATATTCTTAATAATGATGAATTAGGAGCTTGTTCAAAAGCTTCAATTGCAATTGGATTGATACATCCGGTAACACGCCTAACAGTTTCTTTAATGACGACAAATAAAGGAGGGGCAGTTAGTATTAACTCAGATAATACGATCGCTTACACTCCGACATCCGGTTTTATTGGACAAGACAGCTTGCATTACAAAATTATTTGTGGAGGAACATCCTCTTCAGATTCGGTATTGGTGTTAATCAATGTAACAGATAAGCCGGATAATATAAAAGATGTATGTTCTGTTCCAATTGTCGGCTCCCCTTGGTCTATCGCGAATCCTGTTCTTTCAAATTCATCTGTTTGTAATCAAATACCTATCGTTGTCGGAGATTTGAATGGAGATGGAAAATCGGAAATTATAACATTCGATGATTATACAGGTCTTCCTTCTTTACGAGTTTGTCTGACATTAAAGATTTTTTCATCAGAAGGATCGCTATTAAAAGCAATAACTCTGCCGAATGGTCACGGTGCGGCTATTGATGCAACTGGCGTTGTTGGTTTAATAAAGTTACCTCCTGAAGAAATCAGTGGAGTAATTCATCAAAAATCTTTAATTGTTGTCGCTTCTTCCGATTTATACTTATATGCTTATGCTGTTGAAGATGGTATGGATATAACCACTATGTCAAATACACCTTATTGGAAATCAAATGTTCCTTACTGGAATTATTGGTTCGCTAATATTGGTTTTGCCGATTTTAATCAGGATGGTATGCCGGAAATCCATGTTGGGAGAAATGTGTTTAATGCATCTACAGGAAAATTATTAGCTACAGCTACCGAAGGGAGCAGTTGGGCTGCTGCTCCTACTCACAACTCATTTCTTACTTATTCTGCACTTGCTCTACATCAAATGGCGGCGGATGTATTGGGTTTAGGAAATCCACAATTGATTTTGGGGAATGAGATACATCAAGTAAATATCAATGATACTACTGGAAATAATAATGCCGTAAATAATATACTCTTATTAAGATCTGCCACTGCAGATAATGGAGGTACTCCTACTAGAGATGGGCATGTTTCTATTGCTGATTTTGATAATGATGGGCATTTGGATATTTTGATATCAAATAAAAATGGGGATAATATTAGTTTTTACCTATGGAATCCTGCAAAGAATACAGTTTCACCGACAAAAACACTAACCGGAGGAATAAATAGCACTGTAAAAAACATTCCTATGTTGGGAGATATTGACGGGGATGGTAAAATCGAAATAGTGTTGATCGCCAATCCCTCACAATTAATGACATTCAAATATGATCCATCTCTAAGCGACCCATTTTCCTTATTTTGGGATTTGACTATAAATGATTTGTCTGCCTCTACTGGTTTAACTCTATTCGATTTTAATCAAGATGGAATTGCTGAAATATTATATCGGGATACACAGCAATTTAGAATTATAAATGGAAGTGGGAAAAGTCATCTTACAGGAAATGACACTATACAATCTGGTTTTCCTGTGATTTATAATTTAGCTAGTTTTTCTTGCGTTTCGGGGACAGGAACAGAGTATCCTATCATTGCTGATCTTTCAGGGAATGGCGAAGCTGAAATTGTTATTACAGGAAATAATGCCACTAGTGGTGGGGATAAAATTTTCATATTTAAGAGTGGAGCGCTAGCTTGGGCACCAGCTAAAAGAGTTTGGAATCAGTATGCCTATAATCCAGTCTATGTCAATGATGATTTATCTATCGTAAAAAATCCGATCAGTCCGGCAACTTTTTTTGTAGATAAGAATGGAAATCGACATCAGCCATATAATAATTTTCTTCAGCAGGCAACCTTGTTTAACGACGAAGGCAAAATGTTGTCTTTAGGTCCTGATTTAGCTTTTGATGAAGATTATGGCACAAATGGAGCGGCATTTACAGTTTCCGGCAATAATTATCTAGTAAATATTTGGGTTCGCAATGAAGGAGATGCTTCTTTCCCAAGCCCTTTGACTGTTAGTGCCTACGGATTTACGGGAACTGAATTCGTCAAATTATCTGTTTCTCCTATTTCAATAACAATTCCTGATGGAAGTATTGGTGTTGGTGAAACAGAGCAGCTTATTTTTACCATTACTGGTGCAGTTGCAAATTTTATTCCCACTAATATTCAGCTTCGTTTGAATGAATCTAATAATGTTTTTCCTGTTACAATGGAAGAATGTCGCTATTGGAATAATTACTACAATCGGGATTTGTGGGGAGCACCAGAGCAAGTGTTGTGCGAAGGTGACAGTACAGTGTATTTTTATCCGCTGAATTCTCCATTGGATTATGTTTGGTGGACGCATCCAACAAGTGTAGCCTCTACCAATTTTTTGGAAATGAACAAAGGGCAACTGAGTAATTCCGATTTATTTACAAAAGATGGAACTGCCATACAATCCTTGTATGTAGATGTTTATGAAAGTGCCAGCAAGAGAACGACTAGTCGTGTAGAAGTGAAAGTCTATCTTCATCCTGATAGTCTGATTTGGACCGGTGCTGGTGGCACGCAAGACTGGCATGATGCGGCTAATTGGGTAAATCCCGATCCGCTTTCTCCTACCGCACTTTTGCCTCAAACGTGGATTCCTCGTCCTTGTACGAATGTTTTGATTCCCGATGGAATACATATCTATCCCGATTTAAGACCGACAGCAACTAATAGAATGGTTTATTGGGATGCTGCTTGTAACAACATTCACTTTGAATTTGGCGGCGAAGTCGCTCGAACTGATTCTTTACATTATTCCAAGGCATTTGTACAATATAATTTCGGTTATTACGATTCCGGCAATAACTTAGAGATTAACGATGGTTACGAAAACATCAATAATCCCTCTCATTTAGAGCGAAATCGCTGGTACGCTTTAGCTGCTCCCTTGAAAAAAATGGTAACCGGAGATTTTTCTTTTGGCGGAAAACCTCACACATGGCAACAAGGATTTGTAGCTTCCAATACATCAGGCACTTGGACCGGCAATTGGGAATTACCCGAAAATACAAATGATTTGAAATTAGATGAATCTTTAAATTACGCGATTGCTTTGTGGGCTGCCGGAAATCTTCCAGAAATAGGCGCAGAAAATTCTCAAGGTTATCAAAACGGCTTGAATGCTTTGGATGGCGTTTTGACGATTCCTTATTTTCAAGGATCAGATGAAGATGCTTATGATAAAGGTCCTCATCGAATTCATAAATACGATAATGGAACCAGTTATTTCAAATATTATTGGCAATATATGCCGAATGTTCCTTTGGCTGGCGACTCCTATCCAATTGGAAGTATTGCGCGCGGAGATGAAGCATACCGATTTATTTTTGATAAACAAGTGGTGAATGTTGGCGGAAAAAACACTTTTAAGATTTCTGTTCCGGCTCGAAAAGAAATCATGATTGGTAATCCGTTTATGTCCACTTTGAATTTTGATGCCTTTTACGCGCACAATACTGCTGCAAAAATAGGATCAATCTACTATCGCCTATTTGAAGATGAAGTTTGGACAGAATATATCTATGGAACGAATACTCTTATTGCACCACTTCAAGGATTTTTCTTGCAAACGGCGGGAACTGCAGGAACAACTATTGATTTAGAATTTCCTTTTGAAGATGTTTCGATTACAAGGCCAACCGGAACAGAACATCTGTTGAAATCATCGTCTGAAGAAGAAAATCATCTTTACATTACTGCTACAAATAAAGGAAAAAGCAATTCCATTCAATTGATTTTGGGTGAAAATAATGAAAACAACATCTATAAATTATTCAATCCCGAAGCGGAATTAACTCCGCAGATTTATTTCACAGATGAAAATCATCAAAAGAACGCAATTCAATTTGTGAATAATTCGACAAAGAAAGAAATTCCGTTAGGTCTTAGTTTGCCGGCAGGTCATCGGGTGGATTTGAGTTTTTCAAATTTAGAAAACCTATCAATGGAATCTTTGTATTTGTTGGATAAACAAACCGGAATTCGACAAGATTTATTTAATAATCCGACTTATACCTTTCTTCATGCAGATATGAATGATTATACTGATCGTTTTGTTTTGGAAGTTGGTGCATACAATCCAACGTACATAGACCATATCCAAAAAGGAAACAATTCAATCAATGTTTACCAAACGAATGAAAGCATAACAATTTCTGCAAAGGAAAAAATCAATCGAATCGAATTATTTGACATCAAAGGGCAAAAGATTCAAGAGATAAACAATATTAATAATACTATTTATCAAATAAATCTGAATTTATCGACAGGAATCTATTTAATAAAAACGATTTTGATGAATGGCGAATCACAAACGGATAAAATCAGCATCCGATGACCAATAGAACGCAGATAAAGCGGATTGGGCGGATTTCCGCGGATGATTCGGCACGGATTACAAATCCGCGCCAGCCAAGCACTTTAGTGCGACATCTAATTAGCTCCGCGTTTTAACGCGGGGGAATGGGATTTTAATCCGGAGGGTAAAGATATGAATTTGGCACAGATTGCGGAAATCCGCGTTCCATTGGAAAAGAAAAAATTATCGTGAGATAATTCCCCCGAAATTCTACGAATACATAAGATCGAGAGCTTTACATTATGTAGAATTTCAAAAAGAAGAGGACAATTGTTAACCAATTGTCCTCTCACTTTTTATGAAAATCTGTTATTTTTTATCTAAGAACAGCATCTAAAAATTTACTATTCGTAATATATTTAGAAAACTCCAAATCTTTGATTGCTCGAGGAGCATAACTCGGATCTAAAGTAATTGACGTTTTAAGATTGTCGACCACACTATTTAGATCATTTGTTCTAGCACCAACAATCGCTTTTAAGTAATGAGTCGTAGCATCTGGATTTGCAACCGCATTTAATGTCGATTGCGCCTTATTGTAATCTTTTGTCATGATTTGCGCGACAGCAGCATTATTACTTGCTGTTTTTCCAAACGATTGTTCCGCTTTAGCATAATTTCCGTCAAGAACAGCCAAATAACCCATTGCATTTCCCAATTCAGGAACGCCAGCCGCATTTCCAAAATATTCCTCTGCTTTATCCTTATTTCCCTTTGTTAATGCCGCAAGACCAAGATTTAAGTTAGCCTCTGGAAGACCATTTGCTAGCTGATTCGCTTTATTGAAAAACGGTTCCGCTTTAGCTATGTTTCCTTTTGAATATTCCAGAACACCAAGATTATTGAACCCACGAGGATCGCTAGGGAATAATTCAGTTGCTTTTGTGTAAATTTTTTCTTTATCAGAAGTTGAAGCCACTAAATGAGCCGCATAAAGCAATTCTTCAATATTTAAAGCTCTTGGATTATTTGCCGCTAAAGTTGTAATCTCTTCATCGCTTTTACCAATAATTTCGATGTTTGCAGTCAATCGAGAACGGCGCAATTGAGGTAAAACTTCGTCTGTTAAGACAGAATAAATAGCAGAAATATTTTTGATTTCACGTTCTCTTTGTTCAGAATCAGTGTACATCGAAAGAACGCGCAAAATTAAATCTCTATCTTGAATATTTGAGTTTTCGACCAAAGCTTTGAAACCTTCCCAATCTTGTGCAGTATAGCGAGCATAAATAGGTGCATCAATATCCGATTTTTTCAATTCGCTTGAAAGATATCTTCTTGTGTTCGCTTCCCGTCTTTCGGCTAATTTTTCGTTCAATTCATAACCACCATCAGGAGATGCATAAGACGAAATTTCAACATCCACTTTTTGATTTGGAGCTAGATTAGCACTTTGAATGATGTCTTTCCAATCAATTATTTCGCCTTTTCTCAACTCGCTTGAACGCAATTCAGCTTGTTGGATAAGGAACATAATATTAGCATCATAAGCTTCTTTAATAATGCGTTGGAAATTATCTGCGGCAATAGCCGGATTTTCAGTCGCAGCATTCAATAAATTTGCAGTAGCTAATACGCCATCTCCAATTTTAATATCAGGAATAGAATAAGACTTATTTCCTATTTTAGCACTGAAAGTAAGATACAATTCCGAACTTTGCATTTCGGGTGTGTAATCGAAACTTGATTTCATTACCACATTCGCTCCTGCTTTTTGAGGAACAACTTGACCGTTTCCGGCTACTTTTTCTCCCTGAAAAGAATAGGAATTTCCCCAAGCTTCTCCACCTTCGTAACGAAGAACCGGTATTACTGTTATAGCTGCTTTTTTGTTGAACCAACCCGCAGGAAATGTGGCATTGATTGTAACCGGAACTTTACCGGCGATCAATTCTAAAGGCTGAGGTTCTGCCTTAATATAATTTGATGCAAGAGGTGATAATCCACTTTTACAAGATGTAAAAATGCAAATAACCGTAAATACCAACAATAAGGATAAAGAAATTCTTTTTCTCATGATTTAATTTAGATTTGAAATATTAATAAAAATGTATAATGTTTGTACAAAGCTACATTTTAAAAATGATTTTAGAAAAAATTAGGACTTAATTTTTATTAATAAATAAATTTACCTGAATATACTTTGTCTTCGTGGAAAAAATGTGCAATGCCAACAGTTCCCGCACTCATTTTTTGTAAGATAATTGACTCTGTTCCTTTTTCAATTCGCTTTTTTTCAACCAATTGTCCGCTTATAGAATAAATCAGCACTTCTCCGCTACTTGAAACCTTTTCCGGGAATATAAGCCGTTGTTCTTCGCGCAAATATTGAAGTTTATCTTTTCTCTCTTTTTCTATAAATGGAAGAGAGTTTTCTTCCTTATATCTTAATAAGGGTTGAATCGCTAAAGACGTTGAGACTGGATATGTTTTATGCAAATCGGCTGGTACCCAAGTGTTTTCTTCATTTTTTATCCATGCTGAATTTGGATTTTTGCCTGTTTCTGAAATTATATTGTAGACAGCAAATTTCTTATCAGTAGAATACGGAACTTTATAAGCGACAAAAAACTTTTTTCCGACTTTCACTAATTCGTCAAAAGTAACAAATGATTCTGTTGGAACGGAAATCATATTTTTATTTGTTGGAATAAACGAACTATTTCTGTAATCAAGATATTGAGGTCTGAATATTTTTGATGCAATTAGTTTTTCGGGTGAATTTTCACCGGAATAAATGCTTATTTCTACATTTGAAGTATAGGAATGATTTATTTGCGGGATAAAAAGATATACTCCATGTAAATAGCTGGGATATTCTAAATTAAATTCTTCCGCAAATTCGAGAACTTGCAAATTACTATTTCCGAATACCAAACCATTGTTAGGAGAAGGATATTCTGTTGTTACTAAATGATCACTTTCAATCGGATTTACATTACTGATTCGATAAAAAGGATTTTCTTTGAATGGGTCAAGTCCTTCTAACTGAGTGATTCCTGTGTCATTGGGGTCTAAATAGGTTTTTAACTGATTGTTTTCATCTATTTGTTCCCAGCCGCTGTATAAAGCAAAAAAGAAATCGCCTTGTCCGCTCGGTTGGTTATTTCTGCAACTCGAATCGCCTCCGGTTAAACCACCGATTAGCAAATTGTTACTGTCAAATAAAGGGCTGCCGGACGAACCGCTGTGAGTAGAACCCGTATTCCAATTTGAAACCCTCCAATGAGAATTTGGTTCAAATAATTTGGGATCATTCCAACTGGCAATGCTACAATCCGAGTTAAATACACCGTATTTTTTTACTGTCCCGGAAGGATGATGAAGATTGGTGTAGGGCGGTTGGTCCGCTTTCGTATCGATATTCCATCCCGCATAATAAGCATTATAATAATGGGGCGGCTTTTCTTGTAATTCCAATAACGCAATATCTTTTTTCTCAATAATCACTCGCGGATGTGCTATCGCAACGGACATTTCTTCCGTTCCCTTCATTTTTGTTCCGCAAACCGGACGATTGTAGTTGAAAAAAACGATAGTGCTTCCGGCTTGTTTGATGTAAAATTCCGGCTGCTGAGGAAACCGCAAGGTGTTAGCTGCAAATAAACAATGTACAGCAGTTAATAAATAGGGCGTTTCATCGTTTTCAGCATTATTAATAAGCGTTCCCGAACAAGACGTGATTCCATCTATTATCAACAAAACCGTTGAACGAGTGAGCGTTTCATCTACATCTTCACAAAGAACATCCGGCATACAGAGATAACTTGTTCCGGAATCAATTGCGGGCTCTTTTCTCAATATACCTCGATAGTCATGATTCACTTCTCCAATAACTAATTTGCCTTCGTATTCTGCATTGGCAGGTTCGGAATATTCAATCAAAATAGCATCGCCATTTATTGGTCTTATTGGCAGTATTTTATCCGAAGAATTATTCCGATGATCAAAAGCTCCTATAATATGCGAATGATCAGCATTATATACAAAAAGTTTTCCGCCGGGCGGGATTTCAAATTTGGAGAATAGAAGATTAATCGAATAGGCATTTTCGGAGCGAATGCCAACTTGCCAAATTTTGGTTCCATCGGTTAAAGTATAATTATTTCCATCTTTCCCTTTTTCTATTTTCGTGTAAAATTTGTGCGCAAATTGATAACTTCCACGCATATTTTCCTTATTTAATTCATCCAATCTTAAGATAGAATCTAAATCAAAGGACGGCATTTCTATAAATTCCGGATTTTCAGCACTTCTTAATGTTGTGTTTTGGGGAAATAAAGGACTTCCTCCGTAACTGATTTGAGCCGAAAGAGGAGAACTTAAAAAAGAGTATGTAAGGAAAAAGAAAAATATTCGAATTTTCATGATTAAAAATAATTAACTATTTACAAATATAGTGTATTTCAAGCAAATAATATACATGTAAGAGCGAATAATTATTCGCCCATGTTGTATTTGCCGGCTTCGCAGGTGTTCGCTGGCGCGGATTTGTAATCCGTGCCTTTTATCTGTTTGTCACGGATTACAAATCCGCGCCAGCGAAAAAGTATTAAGTATATAATTATTCGCCCCTACTAAAAAATCATTATCTTTGTTGTCATATATTAAATACTTAAATTTTTGAATGAAAGATTTTATAATTACTGATACCCAAACTGAAAATGCGATATTGGTTGGTTTAATAACCCCAGAACAGAATGAAATAAAATCAAAAGAATATCTGGACGAATTGGATTTTTTAGCCAGTACCGCTGGTATTCAAGCTGTAAAAAGATTTACTCAAAGGCTGGATTACTCACATCCGGTTACTTTCGTGGGTTCCGGTAAATTGAAAGAAATAAAAGACTATACCGAAGATGAAGACAACGAAATCAGTATGGTCATTTTTGATGATGAACTTTCGCCGAAACAACTTCGGAATTTAGAAGCTGAATTGAAAGTGAAAATCATGGACCGCACCAGTTTGATTTTAGATATTTTTGCGGGAAGAGCTCAATCCGCCGATGCGAAAACGCAGGTCGAGTTGGCTCAATATAATTATATGCTTCCTCGTTTAACTCGTTTATGGACTCACTTGGAACGGCAGAGTGGGGGAGGTAGTAGCGGTTTTAGAATGCGTGGACCCGGAGAAACGCAGTTAGAAACTGACCGCCGGATTATCCTGAATAAAATATCCAAGTTAAAAGCAGATTTGAAAGAGATTGACAAACAAAAAGCCAATCAACGAAAAAATCGCGGCAAAATGGTACGTGTTGCTTTAGTGGGTTATACCAATGTTGGCAAATCGACATTGATGAACCTCTTAAGCAAATCGGAAGTTTTCGCTGAAAATAAGCTGTTTGCAACTTTAGATACGACCGTTCGTAAGGTAACGGTTAACAATTTGGCATTTTTGCTATCTGACACTGTTGGATTTATCCGAAAACTTCCGACCGAATTGATTGAATCTTTCAAATCGACTTTAGATGAAGTGCGAGAAGCTGACTTATTGGTTCATGTAGTTGATATTTCTCATCCGGCATTTGAAGAACAATTGGATGTGGTGGCGCAGACCTTGAGCGAGATTTCAAAAGAAGAAAAACCAACAATTATCGTTTTCAACAAAATTGACATCTTTTCTCATATCGAAAAAGAAGAAGATGATTTAACGCCCATTGCGAAAGAAAATCTTTCGTTAGATGAATTGAAAAAAACGTGGATGAGTAAGTTAGACGAAAATTGTGTCTTTATTTCGGCTCATCAAAAGCAAAACATCGAGGAATTGAAGACGATACTTTATCAAAAAGTAAAAGAAATTCATACGCAAAGATTTCCTTACAACGATTTTTTATATCAAGATTATACAGAATTGGAAGAAAACAACTAAAAACACACATTTATGTCTTACAGAAAACTAACAAAAGAAGAAATTGCTCTTTTGAAGGCTCAAAGTTGCCATGCGGAGGATTGGAACTTAATTGAAGTAAGTCCTGATTTTGACACAAAGCACGTAACAAATATTGCTTTTTCAGGAAATATAAAATTAGGAGCTTTCGATTCAATGTTCACATTTGAGGGAGGTGTGCAAAGACATTCGGGACTTCATCATGTAACTTTTCACAACTGTGAGATTGGAGACAACGTTTTAATCGAAAATGTTCAAAACTATATTGCAAATTACAAAATAGGGGACAATACATTAATTCAGAACGTAGACAGAATTATTGTGAACCAAAAATCCTCTTTCGGAAATGGCGTTGAAGTCGCTGTCCTGAATGAAACCGGAGGACGAGAAGTGAAGATTAATGATAAATTGTCTGCTCATGTGGCTTATATACTGGCTCTTTATCGGCATCGCCCCGAATTGATTGCAAAAATCAACGGAATGATTGATTATTATTCCCAGAAACACGCTTCCGAAATGGGCACTATCGGCAATAATGTTTTTATTTGCAATACCGGATTGATTAGAAATGTAAAAATCGGAGATAATACTCGAATTGAGGGAACCTGTCGTTTGGAAAACGGAAGTATAAATAGCAATGAATATGACCCCGTTCATATCGGACACGGTGTAATTGCTGAAGATTTTATCATTTGTTCCGGTTCGAAAGTTGAAGACGGAACGATGCTTATGCGCTGTTTCGTTGGACAAGCCTGTCAATTAGGTCACGCTTATTCCGCGAATGATTCCTTGTTCTTTAGCAACTGTCAAGGAGAAAATGGCGAGGCCTGTGCTATTTTTGCCGGTCCTTATACCGTAACGCATCATAAATCGACACTGCTGATTGCCGGAATGTTTTCGTTTATGAATGCCGGTTCCGGTTCCAATCAAAGTAATCACATGTATAAATTAGGACCCATTCATCAAGGAATATTGGAAAGAGGAGGAAAGACAACCAGCGATTCCTATATCCTTTGGCCGGCGAAAATCGGAGCATTTTCTTTGATAATGGGACGTCACTACCGAAATACGGACACATCAGATATGCCTTTCTCTTATTTGATTGAAAATAACGATGAAACGGTTTTGGTTCCCGGATGTAATTTGAAAAGTGTAGGAACGATTCGGGATGCGCAAAAATTTCCCAAGCGAGACAACCGGAAAGACCCGAATCAATTGGACCAAATCAATTTCAATCTATTAAGCCCTTATACGGTGCAAAAAATGTTTAATGGAGTTGAAATCCTGAAAAGTTTGCAAGCGCATTGCGGCGAAACATCGGAAACTTATACTTACCAAAGTTGTAAAATTCAAAACTCTTCATTGAGAAAAGGGATTGATATTTATGATAAAGCGATAAAGAAATTTTTAGGAAACTCGCTTATTTCTCGTTTAGAAAATCATACTTCGTCCATTGAAGCCATTCGCGCTCGTCTCCAACCGGATAATACTTTGGGTTTGGGAAAATGGCGGGATATTGCGGGTGTTTTGATGCCCAAGCAAGTGAACGATATATTGCTGGATGATATTGAATTTGGTAAAATCACGAAATTAAAAGACATTAACGCGTTTGTTGCTGAGGCTCATAAAAACTATTATTCTTATGAATGGACTTGGGCGTGGGATAAAATTCAATCTTATTACGGATTGTCAATAGAAACCATAACGCCGGAAGATATTATCCATGTGGTAGAAGATTGGAGAGAAGCGGTTGTGAGCTTGGATAAAACGCTTTATGAAGATGCACGAAAAGAATTTTCGCTCAGTTCACGTACCGGATTTGGAGCAGACGGAAATAATAACGACCAGCGTTTGGATTTTGAATATGTGCGTGGAAATTTTGAAAAAAACCCTTTTGTCGCGTCTCTTTTACAACATATTGAAAAGAAAACAGACTTGGGAAATCGAGTGATAAAAGAAATGACGGAAATTAGTTAAGAATTAAAAATTAAGAAGTAAGAATTAAAAATTAGTAATTAAAATATAGAATTATGGCAACACCTCCTTTTAAGTATCAAGACCCATTTCCGGTGGGAAAAGATGAAACTGAGTACTATTTATTAACTAAAGAAGGCGTATCAACTTCTTCTTTTGAAGGAAATGAAGTTCTTAAAGTGGAAACGGAAGCTTTGACTCGCTTGGCAAATGCTTGTTTTCACGATTGTGCTTTCTTTTTGCGTCCGGCGCATCAGCAACAAGTAACGAAAATTCTTGCCGACCCGGAAGCGAGCGAAAATGACAAATACGTAGCTTTAACAATGTTGCGCAATGCAGAAGTATCGGCAAAAGGCATTCTTCCTTTTTGTCAAGATACAGGTACTGCGACAATTATCGCTAAAAAAGGACAACAAGTTTGGACCGGCGGTGGCGACGAAGAAGCTTTGGCAAAAGGTGTTTATAAAACCTACACTGAAGAAAGCTTGCGCTATTCTCAAACAATTGCTTTGGATATGTACACCGAAAAAAATACGGGAACAAATCTTCCGGCACAAATTGATATTCAGGCGGTTAGCGGAGAAGAATATAAATTCCTTTGCATTGCAAAAGGAGGTGGTTCTTCCAATAAAACCTATTTATATCAAGAAACAAAAGCGCTGTTAAATCCGGACTCTTTAGAGAAGTTTTTAATTGAGAAAATGAAATCATTGGGAACAGCAGCATGTCCTCCCTATCATATCGCTTTTGTGATTGGCGGCACTTCTGCGGATGCTTGTTTGAAAACAGTTAAATTAGCTTCCACCAAATATTATGATAAACTTCCAACAGAAGGAAATGAAGGCGGACAAGCTTTCAGAGATATTGCATTGGAAGAAAAAATGTTGAAAGCGGCTCAAGCCATTGGATTAGGCGCGCAGTTTGGCGGTAAATATTTAGCACACGACATTCGCATTGTTCGTTTGCCACGTCACGGAGCATCTTGCCCGGTTGGAATGGCAGTTTCGTGTTCAGCAGATAGAAATATTAAAGCAAAAATCAATAAAGACGGTATTTGGATTGAAAAATTAGAAGACCATCCGGCGAAATACATTCCGGAAGAATTGCGTAACGCGGGAGAAGGCGATGTTGTGAAAATTAATTTGAATCGTCCAATCAAAGAAATTTTGGCCGATTTGAGTAAATATCCGGTATCTACACGTTTATCTTTAAACGGAACAATTGTCGTTGGTCGTGATATTGCTCATGCCAAATTGAAAGAATTATTGGATAAAGGGGAAGATTTACCTCAATACATCAAAGACCATCCTATTTATTATGCAGGTCCGGCGAAAACACCAGCTGGATTGGCGTGCGGTTCTATGGGGCCAACTACGGCAGGACGTATGGATTCGTATGTTGATTTATTCCAATCACGCGGAGGAAGCATGATTATGTTGGCAAAAGGCAATCGCAGTCAACAGGTAACGGATGCTTGCCAAAAACACGGCGGATTCTATTTGGGTTCGATTGGCGGCCCGGCTGCTATTTTGGCTCAAGACAACATTAAAAGTATTGAATGTTTGGCTTATCCTGAATTGGGAATGGAAGCGATTTGGAAAATTGAAGTGGAGGATTTTCCGGCATTCATTCTGGTGGATGACAAAGGAAATGATTTCTTCAAAAAACTGAAATAGTTACAGAGTGACGGCGAGCAAAGCTCGCAGTGACAAGTGACAAACTTAAATGCAGAAAATGCGGCAAAAAGTAACAAGAAGAAGTCCGATAGGTACTTCAATATGAATAACCCCGAGTTGAGCTCGGGGTTAAAAATCTTTCAGACTTTAACATACAACTCCATGTTTTTATAGCTCATGCTAAGATGTTGATTCTCAGCTGCTCTGAAAATTGTCACATAAGAGAGTGTGAGTTGCTCACTGGAAAATACCATAATCCCCTGAAGGGCAATGTCATTCAGTTAAGAAGAATTGTAGCAAAAGTCCCGTAGGGACATCCTATCATAGCGTATGGTTTTAACCATACGGAGGAAATGAATTGCCCACCCATTTCAAGCCCCGAACGGGGCGATATAATTATTTCACCCCATTCGGGGTTTTGTGGGGAGGTTTGTTATTAGCCCATCGG
>JGI996J12353_1000240_pt1 | contig 15168 bp, 10 predicted proteins | sample IntmicLarv5ML5BL_FD_12353 | JGI IMG/M metagenome (IMG submission 12353) | reverse complement strand
ACCTAAATTGATGACATTTTTTCCGGCAGCGTTCATTTCTGCGACTTCTTTCAGTTTTTTAGAAAAATAGTATTCGCTGACTGTGTTTAATCGATTGGCGGGCTGAATAATCTTGTTCATTTGATTATTGTGATTCCTTAAATGTTTGTGATATTATTTTCTTTGTACTCTCCCAAGATTTTGAAATCTCGAGTTAAAGGGCGTACAGCTTCTAATCCTTGTTTGTATTTTAGCAAATTATTGAAAGTTATATCTATATAAAACATATATTCCCATTCTCTTCCGATAATTGGAAGTGATTGGATTTTAGTTAAATTCAGGTCATAAAAAGACAAGATAGTCAGCACTTTAGACAAGCTTCCTTCTGTATGTGGAAGTGTGAAAACAAGAGAGGATTTTGTAATTTCCGAATCTTTTTGCAAGTCTTCTGCTAACCATTTATTTGCTAGTAAAAGAAAACGGGTAAAATTTCGTTTATTTGTTTCAATTCCTTCTTCCAAGATTTTTAAGCCATACAATTCGGCTGCATATTTGCTACAAACGGCTGCATGACCTTTTAATTTTTCTTCGGCTATTTTTTTCGCACTGGAAGCAGTATCTTCTCCTTCAACAACTTTTACTTGAGGTAATTTTTTCAGAAATTCGTTGCATTGCATCAATGCAATTGGGTGTGAATTAACTTCTGTAATTGTTTCTATCGTTTCATCCGGAAGAACTGCAAAATTATGAGAAATCCGGATTTTTTGTTCACCAATAACCGCTAAATCACTTTCGCGGATAAGTTCATGATTTTGTAATAAACTTCCGGCAATGGTATTTTCGATAGCCATTATTCCTACCATATTGGAATCTTTTTTTACAGCAGAAATAACATCTTTGAAATGACAGCATGAAATAATGTCAATTTCTTCATCCGTTTTTTCTTTGAAATATTCACGAGCTGCAATTTCGTGAAATGCGCCTTTTATTCCTTGAATAGCTACTGCTGTTTTCATTTATTTTAATTTTTTTGTTTGTTTAGCTCAAAAAAAAATCCCGTCATATCTGACAGGATTCTATATTTTTTATTTTTGTAAAATGTATCGTTTTATCATACAAAATCCTGTCTTACTTTTTTGCTAAAGTAAAAATAAAAGTAAAAGAAAGAATATGTAAAATAAAACTGATTCATTCGTTTCATATTGCTATTAATCACGGTGCAAAAGTAATACTTTTTTTATAAAAACAAATTATTTCTACTTTTTTTTTGAAATTTCGTTAAAACTGGCATATCTTTAGTACGGTTTTTGCAGTGTTCTCGAAATTAAGTTATATATGAAAGCGCTCTTAAAATTTATCTTGCTGATAATATGTCTTACTTTTACATTTATCTTATTATCAGCTGTTTTTCCGTATTCAGAAACATTCAATGATATAAATGATATAAATCCTAAAGATATCGTTTTTTTATCCATTGTTAGTTTTTGGATTTGTTTAGTGATATTATATATCAGTAAAAAATCTCACAGTTCCGAAAAGCACACTGCATTCGGCCTTTCCCTTTCGTTGTTTTTTATCTATGGGTTAATGACTCAAATAGATAATATATTTCTGGACAATGTATGGGTCAATCTAAAAAAGGCAGATATTTTGTTTCAAGTGCTTGGAAATGGTATCTCTGTTGTTCTTGTTGCTATTTTGGGTATGAAATTATTTGGAATAGGCTATAGGCCCTCCAGATATTCAAGAAAGCCTAAACGTTATACAGCACTCGAATTGATACTTAAATTAATATTGGTTGGCATATCTTATGTAATCATTTATTTCACATTTAACTACTTTATTGGCTGGGAAATAGAAGATTTTCGCATTGTTTATACCGGAAATAGCGAAATGACAGATTTCATAGCTCATTTGGTTGATAATTGGAACAATAAACCGCAGGTATATCTTTTCCAGTTTATAAAAGGAGCTCTTTTAGGCTTATTTATACTGCCTATTGTTTATTTGTTTAGAAATAGATCACTACAAATGCAGACAAGTATATTTCTTGTTTTTGAAACAACCGCATTGTTTCATATCATTCCTAATTATCTGATTCCAAACGGAGTAAGAATGGGTGCTTTTTTAGAAGTAAGCTGCTTAATGTTATTGTTTTCAATAATAATTTGGTTTATATTCGAAAAAATAAAATTTTCAAAACAAGGACATTATAGGGGAGATGCGTAGAGACGCAATGATTGCGTCTCGTTTTGAACAATTCGAAAATGAGACGCAAGCATTGCGCTCCTGCACGCATGCGAGTTGTTCTATTTCCAACGAGCTTGCTCACTGATTACTAAAGGTAGTTTCCTAGCGGTGTTTATGCTTCACACAATCATTCCTGATTCTTTGTTTTTTACGCCCTCCACATAGCCTGCAAAGTAGAAAGGAATATTATCTTCTGCTCCATTTTCAAGTCGTCCTTTGACTTTGTCAAATGCCAAAATTGAAGTTTCAAAATCTGGCTGCCCTGTTACAAATATTGGCTGGTTTAGGTGGTCATACCAGTAATATTTTCCTCCAAAATTTCGCCTTGCCACTTCAAAAATATAAGAACCAACTGTACTTACTAAATTTTGGCGTTGTTCTTCACTCATATCATTATAGAAGTCAGCTGCTTCATCGAGAACATTGTCCACAATTACTAAACTATCAACAGAAAAATCAAGGCCTTTAAATCGGTCGGATTTGCTATTCACGAAAAAGTCTGCGGACTTAATCATGTCTCTTGTGAAATCATCTAAAGATTCTTGATTGCTTGAGTCTGTCTTTTCATTTTGCTTGTCGCTGTTTTTTTTCTTTAAAAAATCAAAAAGTCCCATTTTTTTATTTGTTGTTAATTATTAATTTGTAGCATTTGTGTAAATCGCTACATCTTCCCTATTTACCAAACACCATTAATTTGCGAATAATCAAGTGCTTTTTTTGTATTTCTCGAAATAGAGTTTATTCAAACAAAAATGGTTTTGTATTTGTTTTATACCGCTGTTCCTCAAAAAAGAATTTTTCTTCACCAAATGCCGGTTTTAACTGATTAAACCAAGTTGCTTTAGGATTATATTCAGCAAAAAAAGGAATATCAACCCATTTTGGATTTCGTCCTTGAATAAAACGAAGAACAAATACTTTTTCGCCTTTTATTTCTTGTACACCTAATACTTGTATTTTTCCGGCATGGTCGCTCATGCTTGGACCTCTTACGGTTCGACAAAGTCCGCTCACTTGCCGATAGGCTCTTCGAAATATCTGCCAACATTTTTCTAACGGAACTTCAAAATAATGCTTTGAGCCGGTATCTCTAGCTATGAACATATAATAAGGAATACATCCCAAATCCACTTGTTTGCGCCACATTTGCGCCCAAATTTCGGGTTTGTCGTTAATGTTGCGAAGTAAGGGAGATTGCGTTCGTATTTGTGCTCCTGTAGACCGGATTCTTGCGATTGCTTTTTTCACTGCTTCTGTCGATAATTCCCTCGGATGATTGAAATGAGCCTGTATTGAAAGGTTTTTTCCGGAAGCGGTTACCAATTCAAATAAACGAATAATGTCATCACTGTCTTTGTCTGTGAGGTATCGATATGGCCAATAAGCCAATGATTTTGTTCCGATTCGTATCGAACGAATATGTTCAAACTCCGGTTCAAGTAAAGGTTTAATATACGCTTCTAAAGTCTGGACTGTCATTATCATTGGATCTCCACCAGTAAATAGAATATCGCTTACATCTTTATGTAGGCGGAGGTATTTTAACAATAAGTCAGTCTCTTTCATTGCAAATTTTAATCCGTTCATTCCGGAAAATTGCGGCCAACGAAAACAAAAAGTGCAATAGGCATGACAGGTTTGCCCTTGACTTGGAAAAAACAAAACCGTTTCAGGATATTTATGTTGAATACCTTTCAATTTTATTTCGCCAAGTGAAGGAATGTTGTGTTCTTGTCCCGCCGGATTGGGATTTAACGACAAACGAATTTGTTGAATTTTTTTGTCAAAAATTTCTTTATCTGCATTTTGCTCTAATAAGTTGTTTACTGCTTGATAATGTTTTTTTTCTAACATTTCCTTTCTTGGAAAATTTAAGGTAAAAATAGGGTCATCCTCTACCCTATCCCAATCAATTAGTTCATCGATAACATAATTGTTTGTTTTGAAAGGTAATACTCTTCCTACAATTTCGATATCTTTAATCATGTTCGCAGATAAAGAGGATATTTGAGGAATTGAAAGATAATTGTGTAAAGAATACGATTTAATAGATTTATTCATAGCTTATCTCATTTTTCATGTTCTTCAAAGGTACAAAATTTTATGTACTTATCCAAATTATGGTGTTTGCCCTGGTAAAACGACAAACGACAACAGCATATAAATAATAATACGTATCTTTGTGCTTGCATTTCAATACTATGCAGTAAAAATAAAAATTATGGCAGAGCCTTTTAAAAATATGTACAACGAGCAGTTTTTCGATAGATTTACGAAAGACTTGAAACTTGTTATCAACGATTTCGATGCCTGTGAGTTTGTATCCAAAATAATGGACAACGAATGGGAAAATAGGGAGCTTAAACAACGCACTACGCACATTACAGCAATCCTGAAACAGTTTCTGCCGGAAGAATACAAAAAAGCAATCGCCAAAATACTGGAACTATTAGATTATGTTGAAAATACACAGCCTGATTTTTCAAAAATAGACGATACAAAGTTTGGTTTAATGTTGGAGTATGGGTGGATTTTAGATAATTATGTTGAACAATTTGGGTTGGACGATTATGAAACCTCTGTTAAAGCGATAGAAAAAATCACTCAGTTTACAAGCTGCGAATTTGCTGTTCGTCCTTATATTATAAAATATCCGGACAAGATGATGAAGCAAATGCTGGCTTGGTCAAAGCATAAACATTGGGGAGTAAGGCGGCTTGCATCGGAAGGCTGTCGTCCTCGACTTCCTTGGGCAATGGCTTTGCCGAATTTGAAAGAAAATCCAGCACCGATTATCCCTATTCTGGAAAATCTTAAAAACGACCCTGCAAGATTTGTGCGGTTGAGTGTCGCCAATAATTTGAATGATATTGCGAAAGACAATCCTGAAACGGTAATCGAATTAGTGAAAAAATGGCAAGGAGAGTCGGAAGAAGTGGATTGGATTACTAAACACGGCTGTCGAACACTCTTAAAACAAGGTCGTTCGGAGGTAATGGAGTTGTTTGGATTTGATTCTGTAAAAAATATCAGTGTTGAGAATTTCAAAATTTTAACACCCGAAGTTAAAATTGGAAATTCGTTAGAGTTTAGTTTTAAGCTATTGAATAATAACAACAAGAAAAGCAAAATACGACTTGAATATGGTATTTACTACCAAAAAGCAAATGGAACATTAACAAAGAAAGTCCACAAAATTAGCGAAAAAGAATATGCCGAAAACTCCACGACACAAATTACCAGAAAACACTCTTTCCGTGTGGTAACGACAAGGAAATTTCACATCGGACTTCATCAAGTTGCCGTAACAATCAACGGAAATGAACTTAAAAAACATAATTTTGAACTGATTGAATAAACCGAAATAAAAGAATCCAAAGCTGTATAAGGCTTCGGATTCTTTTACATTTTACATGAGTAATTCTTATCTAATCCATTCTCAATAATTACTACTTACCCTTTCTTCAACTTCTTATCCCTGCGATATGCAAAATAGAAAACCTGTGGCAAAACGACAAACGACAGCAACATACAGATAATAATTCCACCGACAATCATAATAGCCAGCGGTTTTTGTATTTCCGAACCCATACCGGAGGATAGTGCTGCGGGCAATAATCCCATTGACCCCATTAAGGCGACCATTAGAATTGGACGTATTCTTTCGCTGACCGCTTCGTCAATTGCCAGACGGAGATTGCGGGAGTGTTGCATACGTTCTTTCATCAAAGAAATCAGTAATATACTGTTAATGGCTGTTATTCCGAAGAGTATGATAAATCCGATTCCTGCCGATATTCCGAAGACCGTTCCTGTTGCCCAGAGGGAAATGAATCCACCGACAAAGGCATAAAGCATTGCGCTCGCTGCTATCAATGTGTCTTTTACTGTGCCGAAATGGAGGTATAAAAGGAACAGTATAAGCAATAAAACTGCCGGAACGATTACCATTAAGCGACTTGTGGCACGTTGTTGGCTCTCAAATTCTCCTGCCCAAACCATTTTGTTCTCGGCACTTAGCTGTACGTTTTCGCTCACTATTTTCTGCGCTTCGGCAATGGTGGAACCCAAATCTCTGTCGCGTATGCTGAACCCGATTCCAATGTATCTGCTGCTTCCCTCTCTGTAAATAAAAGTAGGACCTGTGATAAACGAAATATCCGCGATTTCTTTCAGTGGAACATACTTTCCGTCCATTGTAGGAATTGGAATATTGCCGATTTTATCTTCATTGTCCCTGTATTCTTTCTGAAAACGCAGGCGTACATCAAAGGTGCGTTCTCCCTCATAAAATTGTGTTGCGGCTTTTCCACCTATTGCCATTTCTATAACTGATTGAGCATCTGCTTTTGCAACGGCATAACGTGCCATTCTCGACTCGTCCAGTTTAATTTGCAATTCGGGCAAACCAATACTTCGGAAAACATTTACATCTTCTACTCCACGAATATTTTCTATTGCAGCAGCAGTTTGGTCGGCTAATTGTTCTAATTGCTGTAAATCATTTCCGAATATTTTAATGACAAGAGCACTTTTCACGCCAGCAACATATTCTTCCACATTATCCTGTATCGGCTGACTAAATGCAAGAATAGTACCGGGATATATATCCAGTGAGTCTTTTATCTCTGCAATTAAATCATCTTTCTTTATTTTGCGGTTCCACTCTTTATCGGACTTCAGTTCGGCGTGAAGTTCAATGTTGAAAAAACCTGTCGGGTCGGTTCCGTCATTGGGTCTTCCTGTTTGCGATAATACAAATTGAACTTCGTCAAATGTTTGTAACTTCGTCCGCATTTGTTTGGTTATCTCTACAGACTCGTCCAGATTTACGCTGTTGGGCAAAGTTGCTCTGATATAAACAGCACCTTCGTTCATACTTGGGATAAACTCCGTTCCCAAAAACATAAAACGGACAAGGCAAAACAGCACAAGCCCACAAAAGCCGACAATAACCCCTTTTCTGTAACGTGAACTGAAAGAATATGCACGGAAAATAGTATTGACAAAAAAACGACTGACCACATTTGATTTCTCTTTTATCGGCTTGTTGAGCAATATCTTACACATTACAGGAACATAAGTCAATGACAAAATTAAAGAACCTAAAAGGGCATATCCCAGCGTAAAAGCCAAAGGCGAAAACATTTTACCTTCTACCTTTTGGAACGAAAATATTGGAAATAGAGCGACAATTAAAATGAGCATTGCAAACAAAATTTCTGTTGCAACGTTTCCTGCGCTTTTCTTAATCAATCCACCTTTGCAGGAATTGGCAAACTTGCCACCTACCTTTTGCGAGTGTTTGACCATTGCCACAAAAATAACTTCGGTTATTACTAACGTCCCCTCCAACAACAATCCGAAATCCAAAGCTCCCATCGAAATCAGATTGGCGGGAAGCCCCTGTATTTTCAACATAATAATGGCGAACAGAAAAGAGAGCGGAATAACGGTGGATACAATAAGCGTTGTTCGCCAGTTGAAAAGAAAAATAAACACAACGAGTGAAACAAGCAGAATTCCTTCCAACATGTTTTTCATTACCGTGTTTATGGTTGCATCTACCAATTTGGTTCTGTCTATAACGGGTTCTATCCGCACATTTTCGGGAAGAATACGTTCGTTCAGTTCTTTTATTTTCAGTTTCAGATTTTTGATTACCTCACCCGGGTTTTCTCCCCGAAGCATAATAACAATACCTTCCATCAAATCATCTTCATTGTCAAGACCAACCTGTCCCAATCGTGGTTTTGACGAAATATCGACCGTTGCCACCTGTTTTACCCGAATGGGCGAACTCCCTTTCACTTCAATCAGAATATTTTCAATGTCTTCAACACTTTCCAGTAATCCGATTCCTCTGACAACAAACGCCTGACTTCCTTTTTGTATAATGTCGCCACCAACGTTGATGTTGCTCGTTGAAACCGCTTCATAAACATCTAACGGCGACAGATTATAGTTGATAAGCTCTGTCGGATTAACTTTTATTTCGTATATCTTTTCTTCTCCGCCAAAACCGCAAATACTCGCCACTCCGGGCACAGAAAGCAATTCGCGCTCAATAACCCATTCGTGGATAGCCGAAATTTCGCGTATCGGCAAATCACTTTTAACAACATAGCGGAATATCTCGCCTGTAGCTCCCGACGGTGGCTCAATAGAAAGTTCGGCTCCTTCGGGAAGATTCAAACCTTGCATTCGATTCGACGCATATTGTTGTGCGAAAAAGTCATCTACATCATCCTCGAAAATAACGGTAACAACCGACAAACCGAAAAGAGAAACCGAGCGAACATCCGATTTGCGAGGTATTGTGTTCATTTCCCGCATTATGGGAAGAGTCACAAATTTCTCGACTTCTTCGGCACTTCGTCCCGCCCATTGGGTAATCACCCGCGCCCGCGTGTTGGTAACATCGGGATAGGCTTCAATCGGGGTGTTGAAAAAACTCACAAGTCCTGCAACGAGCAGTATTGCCGTCAGAAATAAAACAAGAATGTGGTTCTTTAATGAAAAGGCAATTATATTTTCGACGAACTTTTTCATAATTATTTCTTGTTAAGTCCCGAATAAATAAGTAATTGATTGCTGATAACGACCTCCTCGTTTTCCGACAATCCCGAACGAATGTAGGATACGTTATTGTTATGTCCTTGAAGCTGCACTTCTTTTGCTTGGAAATTTTCGGGGGAATTTTTTACTATGACAAAGTATCTGTTATCGTCGAAAATCAAGGCATCCGAAGGAATGGCGATTGTTTTTTTATTCGTTTCGTTTTTTAAGCGAACAACAACGGACATTTCGGGTTTTAGTTTCAAATCCTTGTTTTGCATCACAATTCTTGCCTTCAATACTTTTTCTTCCGAGTCAAAAACCTGAGAAACTCTGTTTATTTGAGCCGAAAATATCTCATCGGGATAAGATAGGGTTGTTATATCGACATCCATACCTTCTTTCACAAACTGCAAATTACTTGCATACACATTGGCTATAATCCAGACAGAAGACAGGTCAGCTATAACAAACAGCGGGTCGCCATCCGTCGAAACAGGACTTCCCGACGAAGCCTTTTTATCTACAATATATCCGCTCATTGGTGCTTTTATGGAAAACGTACCATTGCTGTTATGGCTGTATGGAAACAAATCGTTTTTCACCTTATCAAAAGAAGCTTGCGCTTGTTTCAGTCGGGCTTGTGCTTCTAAAAGTTCTTTTTCAGAAAGCATTTTGTCGTCGAACATCTCTGCCGCTGTTTTCATTTCACGTTCGGCAACTTTCAAATCCGACTCAAATGATATGTATTCCATTTGCATTGAACTCAAATCGGAACTTCTTATATCCAAAAGCGACTGTCCTTTTTGAACTTTATCGCCCAACGAAAAGTAAGAACGGTCGATAATTCCGTTTACCAAAGGAACATAGCTTATTACCTTATCGGGGTCGTATTCCACCTTTCCCGCAAGGATTAATTCTTCCTGCTGATTGCTTAATACTGCCTTTGTCGTTTTTACGGTTGAAAGAAAAGTCGGATTTATTTCTGCTTGTTTTTCGGCAGAATCCGTGCCTTTTCCCGAACACGAGTGGAGCAAAAAAAGGATAATTGGAAACCCTAATAGTAATATTTTTTTTGTTTTCATTTTATATCTACTTTTTTGTGGGCAAAAGTAGATACATAAGATTAGAGGGGAATTAAAGAGAGATTAGAATTTGATTAGAAAAGAGAAAAAACCCAAAGAGCCATTTTTTCCATTAAAAGACAAAAATATTTGCCAAATTCAAAAAAATGATTATATTTGCCAAATATTAGCAAGTGCAAAAAATAGCAAGTATAGAATATGGCAACATTTGGAGAGTTTTTAAGAACCGAGAGAAAAAAGAAAGGTTTGAACCAAAGTGAATTTGGACAATCCTTTGGAATCATAATGACTGAAATCTCCAAAATAGAAAACGGCAGAAAAAAATTCCCATTCACAAGTCTCGAAGCTCTTGCTGAATTTTTAGAAAAGGATTATTCGGAACTGAAAAACTTATATGTTGCCGATAAACTGGTTGAAGAAGCTCACAAATACAAATGCTCTGATGCGGTTTTCACTGTAGCTGAAAGTCAATCAAAATATTTGAAAAGTAAGAGTATTAAACAAGGTAAAATCAATTTCTAATGAACAATAAAAAAATCATACAAACATTAGGATTCTTACCTAAAGAAAATACTTTGGGTATTTTTCAAAAGAAATACAATGGCTATGCTATTGAGATTGATTTTGAAAACTCTATTTTCAATTTTGGAGATAAGATAAAAGGAGAAAGCAAAACGACTCAAAATTTTTCACAGGCTGAAAATTGGGTTGTTTTGGAATGCTTGGGCAGACTTTTAGAAAAAGGTTATCAACCTCAAAATATTACCTTAGAAAAAACTTGGAAAACGGGACACGGAACAAGCGGAAGATTGGATATTTTAGTCTCTAAAGATGATGGAACTGCCTATTTGATGATTGAATGCAAGACTTGGGGAGCTGAATTTGAAAAGGAATTGAAGAATTTAGAAAAGAACGGAGGTCAGCTTTTTACTTATTTCCAACAAGATAAAAATGCAGAAGTTCTGATGTTGTACACTTCTAAGTTAGAGAGTGAAAATATCGAATATAAAAATATAATTGTAAAAATTGAAGAAGATTACCGCCAAACAGGTAATGTGAAAGATTTTTATGAGCGTTGGAACAAATTACCCAGAAATAACGGTATTTTTGAAAGTTGGGTTGAACCTTACGAATTTCAAAGTAAGGCTCTGACAAGAAATGATTTAAAAATTTTAAAACAGGAAGACAGTAGTTTTATCTTTAACCGTTTCTTAGAAATTCTGCGACACAATGTAGTTTCAGACAAACCAAATGCTTTCAATAAAATATTTACGCTTTTCCTATGTAAAATCGTTGATGAAAACAGAAATCCCGATGAGCAACTTCACTTCCAATGGTTGGAAGGGGAAGATGACCATATTAAATTTCAAAAAAGGCTAACTGACTTGTATCGTAAGGGGATGAAAGAGCTTTTGGAAAAATCGGTAATGGATGTTAGTGATGATGAATTTGACAAAAGGTTTGAACAGGTAGATGAAAGATACAGAACTGAAATTAAGGATATACTTACGGAAGTCAGACTTAAAAAAAATAACGAATTTGCTATCAAAGAGGTTTATGACGATGTTTCTTTTGAAGACAATGCAAAAGTGGTAAAAGAAGTTGTAGAACTTTTACAGGTTTATCAAATTCGATATAATTATCGTCAGCAATTTTTGAGCGACTTCTTTGAGTTACTTTTAACAACCGGATTGAAACAAGAATCCGGACAGTTTTTTACACCTGTTCCGATAGCTCGTTTTATCATTAAAAGTTTACCAATTCAAGAAATTGCATCAGAAAAAATTGAGCAAGGAAATAAAAACGATTTATTGCCAACCATAATTGACTATTCGGCTGGTAGCGGACATTTCATCACAGAATCAATGGAAATTGTACAAGAATACATTGACCAATTAGATGAAAATCAATTTACTCCTACCACAAAAAGAGCTATCAAAAAATGGAAAGAAGACCAATTCGATTGGGCAGAAGATTATGTTTATGCTATTGAAAAAGATTATCGTTTGGTAAAAACAGCCAAAGTCAGCTGTTATCTTCACGGGGACGGTTTAGCAAAAGTTATTCACGGAGATGGTTTAGGAGATTTTGCTACGTCAAAAGACTTTAAAGATTTACTAAAAGAAACCGACAAAACTTATCCGCAGGATAATAAGCAGTTTGATATCGTAATTTCAAATCCGCCTTATTCTGTTTCTGCCTTTAAAGGCACGATGATGGAAGAAGAAAAAGGTAAACAAGCTTTTGACCTTTACAGCCGTCTGACCGACCAAAGTAGCGAAATAGAATGTTTGTTTATAGAAAGAACAAAACAGCTTTTAAAAGATGGAGGAGTTGCGGGTATTATTTTGCCAAGTAGTATTTTAATCGGTACATCTGTAATTTATGAAAATACTAGAAATATTCTTTTAAAATATTTTGACATTGTAGCTATTGTAGAGTTAGGTGGAGGTACATTTATGGCGACAAATACGAAAACATCGACATTATTTTTACGAAGAAGAAATAATTATGATAGCGTCAACTTAAAATTGGGGGTTGAAAAGTTCTTTGTAAATTATCAAGATGTTACCTTGAATGGCATTGAAAAACCTGTAAACAAATACATAAATTACGTTTGGAGTGGTATCTCTTTAGTTGATTATGTTTCTCTTTTGAAAAAAGAACCTAATGAAATAATTGAAAATCACGAAATATATCAGGAATATAAAAAGAACCTAAAAGCAAAGAATGATAAAGAATTTTGGTCATTGATATTAGAAAAAGAGACAGAAAAACTCTTCTACTTTATTATTGTGTATCCTCAAAAAGTTGTTGTTGTGAAAAGCGGAGAAAAAGAGGCTGAAAAGCGTTTTCTAGGCTACGAATTCTCTACTAGCAGAGGAAAAGAAGGAATTCATCCATTAAAAGGGACAAGTATTGAAGACTGTACTCAACTTTTTGACTCCCTATCTTTTGATAATCCTACTAAAGCAAGTACCTACATTTATAAAGCATTTGCCGGAGATTTCAATTCTCCTATTGATGAATCTTTAATAAATAATATTTCAAGGCATAATTTAGTCGATTTTCTCACTTTTGACAGAAATAATTTTAATAAAACATTTACTCTATCTGTTAGAAAAAAGGTAAATATTGAAAGTAAATGGCCTATTTTTAGATTAAGCCAACTTGTGAACATTGTTAGAGGTGCTTCTCCAAGACCTATCAGAAATTATTTAACAGATGAAAAAGATGGAGTAAATTGGATTAAAATTGGAGATGTTAAAACTGATTCCAAGTTTATCACTGAAACAAAAGAAAAAATCACAAAAGAGGGAGCAGAAAAATCACGTTTTGTAAAAAAAGGGGATTTTATTCTTTCTAATTCAATGAGTTTTGGTCGTCCATATATTTTAGATATTGAGGGATGTATTCACGATGGATGGTTATTATTAAATAAGTTCTCTGAAAATTTAAATAAAGATTATCTCTACTATATCCTTTCGAGTAAAATTGTTCAAGAACAATTTATTAGTGTTGCAAGTGGAGGCACATCTGTTGATAACCTAAACATTGAAAAGGTTTCCTATACACAAATTCCTCTCCCAATAAAAGAAACTCAAGAGAAACTCGTTGCAGAAATAATTGAAATAGAAGCTAAATCAAAAACAACTGTAATTAACGATTTGGCTGAACAAATTGAAAAAATAATCAAAAAATATTTGTAATGTCAATAGAAGCTAAAATCACAAAAGCCGTTTTCAATAACAAGCTCAGTTTAGAGAAAGTTGGAGAAAGAAATTGGTTTAATTATTTCATTCGAGTTACTCCACTAAGCTGGGCAGCCAATCTACAAGATGGCTATAAGATAGAGGTTTACCAAAAGAGGTGTGGAGAACATTTGGCTACGATTGTTGTATGATTTCCGAACAACAAAAAATCGTTACTCAAATAGAGGAAGTTGAAAATAAGATTGCAGAATTGTAAAAAGAAATTGCTGCAATTCCAAAAGCCAAAAAGGACATTTTAAAAAAGTATTTGAATTAATTTCAATTTTCAATTGAATGACCCACCATATATTGAAGTTCCTCGAACGACGAATACATATTTCTACGAGAAGAAATCACGGTTTGTTTGTTGCTTTTATATGCTTCCATAAAATCAATATATTCTAACATGCTGATGTTTTTGTTAAGCAGGTTTTTGGTGTATATATCAAGCATTTCGTCTAATTCTGTTAAAAGTTCATTTCCTATGATTTTTCTATAAAAATTGTAAGCGTGAGTGTAATTGCCGAATGCTTCGGCAACTTCGTGTTGTGCAATATTCTGTTGGTGTTGGTCGAGAGAGCGACTTTGCTCAATGCTGATTTTTGCGGCCTTAATATTGCCTTGATTTCTATTCAAAAAAGGCAAACTAAAACTGACTCCAAGTCCGACAAAATCTTTCCAAACCCCGCCATAACGGTCATAGTTCGCACTTAATGTTATATCCGAAACACGTTGTGATTTTTCATAAGCCAATGATTTTTCGTAAAATTGGGTTTGCAGTTGCTGACGTTTAATATCGGGGCGAGTTTCGGCTGCTTTTTCGAGCAACGATATGAGTGAAATATTATTTGGATTGATAATATCGCTGCTGTTTTCCGCGATTTCTATAATGTAAAATGAAGGAAGGATTAACAGTGATTTGAGGTTTTTCTGTTGCTCGTTCAGTGCGATTTGTATTTCGTTCATCTCACTTTCCAACTCCAATAAGCCCGATTGAAGCCGTAGCAGTTCGGTTTTTGCAATATTCCTTTGTTCTGTCTGCTTTTTGTATGCAGAAATTAGCTGTTCCATAGACTCTTGCTGCCCCAACAATACCTCCTTGTACGATTGTAGATATTCTGTTTCGAGGATTAGCTTTCTTAATTCTATTTTCAGCCCTCTCAATACATCTTCAAACTCTTGAATAGCAATTTCTTTTGCTGTTTTCTCACGATTAACCAGTTTCTTCCGTTTATTGGCTGTTTGAATAAGTTGGCTAAGTTCTATACTAAACTGAGTGTTTTGGGGGAAGTTTCCCATTCCTATTTCTTCGCGTTGTTTCGGGGTACTCCAAAAATTAACCGAGCCAATGGATAATTCAGGATTATCCCAAAGTTTTGCCTGCACAATTTCGGCATCGGCAAGGCCGATATTCATGTTTTCGGCTATCAACTGCAAATTCTGTTCAAGAAAAAGAGCCTCAATTTGAGCAGGAGTATATCTCAATACCTGAAAATCCTGAGAAAAAGTCTTTGACGTAAAAATAGTCAGAATCAAACCGATAA
>JGI996J12353_1000239_pt1 | contig 15190 bp, 17 predicted proteins | sample IntmicLarv5ML5BL_FD_12353 | JGI IMG/M metagenome (IMG submission 12353) | reverse complement strand
CTGTCCATAATGTCGGAGGCGAACCTCGTTGAGGAGGTGTCGGCGGTCAAACCGGTGCACTCCAAGCTGGGGCCATTGTTCAAGTCTCAGGCGAAAGACATAGTCAAGGCAATATCCGAGGCGGACCCAAAGGACATTGCCGAGCAGATCGCCAGTGGAAAGGTCACATTCAGCATCGATGGGTCGGAGGTGGCCCTTGACCCGGAGCTGCTTGAGCTGGAGAGGAGGCTAACCCTCGGTGGGAGGGCGGTCGATACGATTCAGTTTGAGAACATCCTTATTGTCATCGAGAAATAAGGTCTAAATGAAAAACATCTTCAATCAAACATCTTTCATGCTCTTATAAAAAGGTAAGAAGGTTAAAATGGTTCAATCCTGAATGACCTTTACAAAGACCTTCTTGTTCTTGAACTTACATTTTGGAACGTCCATTGCCATGCGGTTCCCAAAGTCCTTGTGGACCTCGACTATCGAGCTCTCATCACCAAGGCTCACCTTTCCGATTGATATGTCCCTGATCCTGGCGGACCTTATTATGAAGTCTGCGAGGCTGACCTTTCCCAATCCATCTGACTTTCCAAGGTTTATCTCGAACCTCACCATTCCGAACACATCGGATATCTGGTCGTAGTCCACGACCCTCCTTATGGTGTCCTTGGCGCCCTCCTCGGCCTCTGGAACGTCTCTCTTCTCTATCTTCATCTCGGTCCTGAGCTCGAACTCCCTGATGAGGTACTCCTCCTCGGAGGTTATGAAGGACACCGCAATGCCCTCCTTCCCAGCCCTTCCGGTCCTTCCGATGCGGTGTATGTATGTATCCACATCGGGAGGCATGTCGTAGTTGATCACATAGGATATGTCATCTATGTCGATCCCTCTGGCGGCAACATCGGTCGCAATGAGGATGTCGGTCTCGTCTCCCTTGAAGGATTTGAGCACCCTCTCCCTTTTGCTCTGGCTGAGGTCCCCATGGATCGCCTCTGCCTTGTACTTAAGTGATGCAAGCCTCTCCTCAAGGATGTCCACCATCTTGATCGTCTGGCAGAATATTATAGCCTTGGGCTTGTCCATGTCCAATATCCTGCATAGTGCCCAGGACTTGTTCCTCCTTCCAACTGATATGTAATACTGCTTGGTCAGGTCCAGGACCATCTCGTCCTTGGAGACGCTGATCTCCTTGGGCTTCCTCATGTAGTCCTCGCCAAGCCTCTTGATGTCCTCTGGCATGGTCGCCGAGAACAGCAACGTCTGCCTGTCCACGGGCATGGTCTTCAATATGAACTCCAGGTCCTCGCTGAACCCCATGTCCAGCATCCTGTCGGCCTCGTCCAGGACGACCATCTCGATCGTCGTGAGGTTGAGCAGGCCCCTTGTGATCATGTCCCTTATCCTTCCTGGGGTCCCGGAGACTATGTCCACGCCTTGCTTTAGAATGCTGGCCTGGCGTTCTATGTCGGCCCCGCCGTATATCGAGACGGACTTGTGGCCGGTGTATTTTGAGAGCTTCTCGACCTCTGCCTGGACCTGTATGGCAAGCTCCCTGGTGGGAACTATCACTATCGCCTTTGGCAAGGTTCCGTCAGGCTTCACGTTGTTCAGGATTATCGCACCGAACGTCCCTGTCTTCCCTGTGCCGGTCTGGGCCTGGGCGAACATGTCCACCCCATTGAGCCCTATTGGTATCGCTTGCAATTGAATGGGGGTCGGATCGTTCCATCCCATGTCCTCCATTGCCCTTATGATTTCCTCTGAAATCCCTAAATCCCTAAATCCTGAGACCATAACTATCACTGATCTGAATTCAAACTGCCTGCGACTTGTACGCAGACCTCGCTTAATTTCATAACTTGTAACTCCGTTCTTAACTTAAATTTATCTAGGAATTGGCTATGGTTGCGAAGGTTTCAACGGATGGTTTCATACTTCCTCCCATGTTCAATTTTATTTTGACATGCTTTTTAAGGTGGCTCATTCGTCGAAGGATGCGATTTGAAAATCCCAGGGGCTGCATACTTAGATTGTGGCATATAGTAAAGTATATATCGTATGATTCTTTTGCGGATTTACTGCGTGGATGTAGTGTAGTTGGTTATCACTTGACCTTGCCAAGGTTAGAACTCGGGTTCGAATCCCGGCATCCGCACTCACTCTTCAAGCCAGCATCCGATTTTCTGGAATTCAAATTTTTTGGGCCGTTGTCCATCCTATATATTATTTTCTCTGTTCTAGCACTCATTTTCTCACTGGCATCCACACTCATTCATGCATTCCAGTGTCCCAATTCCCTGGGATTCAAAATCATTGATCTCAGAAGGGTCTCCGCAACCCGCGCATGCGGAGCATGTCGTTTGACCAGGGGATATGAGGTTCACTGGCTCGGTGCAAGGTGCTTGTCCGGCGCTATGGGCTCTAGGAACGGGGTCTCGTGCGACCGAACGATGGCCGTATGCCATATGGTGAACTGGTTAAGAGGATGGGCGGCGAGAGGGCATCAGTGTTCGCTAGGCTGAGGCTGTTCAACGGCATGTTCGGGGTGGAACTGTACCCGAACATAATCGACACGGAGTGCAGGCTGGACCTAAACGTCGGTGATTGTACCATAACAGGAACAGTCGACGTGATCAAGCGCAGCGACGACGACTCGTCCATCTTCAAGCCAGGTTCTGATGATCGCATGTCGAAGGAGAGGATGGACGCCATCATGCAGATGATGGTATAGTGTCACATGTACGAGATCAGGACTGGCACAGTGATCTCAAAGATGGTGGTCGTGAAATAGATCCGAAAAGGCTGGCAGAGGAGCAGAACATCGAGGGCATGCTATATGAGATACCCAATATTGGCGACAAGGCCATGCGGCAGGGATCCATAAAGGAGTTCGGGAGCATAATTAGGAGGATAAGGGAGTGCAGGTCCAAGAGGGACTGGTCGGCCAGTGGGACTCCTGACGACAAGACGTGCGACGCATGCCCCGTCAGATGGGACTGTGGCACGTCCAGGACAAGGTACCTGTTGCGCTTCCCATAATTTAGGGTTCGTAGGATGCCCATGGAGGACTTCATCAGAGATTATACGAGCTACGATCCCATAGATATCCCGTTAAGCCAATATCCGCATTCGGTCACCGCCACATCCAAACACGATCGCCGTCCGTCGCTTCCTTGTACCTGTGCACCTTGCGGTCATGGAAGAATGGCCCATACCCCTCGTGGTCTTTTGAGTACGTCCAGTTGAAGCCGATGTCGGTCACCGTGACGTCACCTACGTCATCCATGAAGGCGGATCTATCTTTGATGCATCCTCCACATAGAATGAAATGCAATCGTAGTTATCCATTAGTATGCATGCGCCCTTGTCCTGCGCATCGAAGGCCTCATCCGCCAGATCCCCCTTAAATGATTCCAAGCCCTCAGGGCCCGTGAATATGTGCCATAGGAATTGCACTGAGATGTCACGTGAGACGCAATGCTTACGCCAGAAGACCTTTTCGGGCGGCACGAATCGATCGACCTACTCATCTGGATGGTTTTGAGAATCCTCGGGGGAGAGCTCTTCGAAGGCGATGTTTCTTTCACTCAAAAGCTCAGGTAAGAAACTCCGGATCATAAAATCTTCAATGTAGAAAAAGTTATAAAACTTTGCAATGATATATATAGGTGAATTTATGGAGTCGAAGACGAGGTCACTTCAAAATACAGGGCACATAACAGTTCTAGCTAGAGGAATCAAGCATATATGCATCGGTAGTCCCCATCGATCTTCACGGCAGTGTAGCTTTAAGTCTTGTTGGTATGATGTGAACGATGTTGGTTGCTTCTATAATTGGTACACCTATGATGATAATGGAGACGATGTTCATTCACATATGGTCTTAAAGGTGAGTTGATTGTCCACGTTGGATGTGATCTTCACCAGCAAGCCGTTGGGAAAGACAGCGTTCACTTTGGCAGATGTGTATGGCTCCGCCTCCCTTTGGGATCCGATTTTCAATGAGTCTACAATCTCCATAGATTTTACAGACAAGGGGTTCACGAAGGAGCAGGAGTATGCCATGGGAAACCTGTTTCCGGGGTTCAGGAGATACATAGTTAACAGGAGGCTAATCGAGTTCGATTTTAACGAGAGTATGCCACAAGCCGAGTACAAGGCGGGTATAGGGGGATACACTTGGCTGTTGGAGCGTGCCAGAAAACATATACGTGACGGGGTGACCGAGTATTATTTTGCGAGTCTTTGGTATTGTAGAAATCCTGATTTCGAGAAGCCCAATCGCGAGAGGGTCGTAATAGATGAGTGGAAGGCCAAGACGGAATTCCGTCTCAAGGGATATACGATCTATGAGTTCGTCAATAAGTAGAAGGTCCAATAGATGAGGGGCAAGGTAGGGCATATGGTTCCGATGTCAGTGATAGCAACGGCAGAATGGGACCGGCAATCAAAACGCTGTCCACCTTTAATAGAAGGCATGGGCGGTTAGGCCAACAGCATGGGCGATAGCTGCAATCATATTGGTGCTGGCCGTCATTCGCGTTATAATAAATTGAGTATTGTCTTTTCAGGCAAGGGATTGCATGCGTAACCGGAGAATGCAATCCCAATCATTGTATTTGGGGATTGGCCAATAATATGCATCATTTGCCATATGGTGGAAATATGAAAATGTGTAGAAGGCCGATTATCATGCCTTTTTGAATTTGGATTGAAACGGGCGATTGCGAATCCAATGTTAATTTTGTTGAAAAAATAGATTGGAGCCGCGTCTAAGAAACTTATTTATTGGCATAATGCTTTTATTTTTCGAATAGGGGGATATTAAACGGAGATTGCACCTTTGAACGGTTATCTCTTAAATAGATGGGGGATTTTCTAAAAATGACTAAGGAAAAAGATGAAGAGAAGGATGTATGGATATATTCGGATGGGATGGATGATATCCCATACGAAAGGCTTATCGATACACTTATTGAAAAATGTGATGAATTTCAACTGATGGTACCATTTCAAGAAGACTATGATGATCAATATGGACTAACTGAACAGGAATCCGAAGAGATATTGGCTCACGTATATGGCGAAATAATGGGCGATACAAGGCACATTTGGAACAGGCTGCCTGAAGAACGTAAGAAAGAATTGTCAAGCTTCGAAGAGTTTGTTGGGGGCATTGAGGCCGAACGTAAACGCCTATTGTCAAAATATAAGACAATAGATGAATTAATCAGACATTGCCAATGTGATAGGAGAGGCATTGGATGCGATGTTTGGCACATATATAGCATGCAGGATTTTTATGCTCAGTTGGAAATACAACATACGGAGCTTAGGGGATTGGGAAAGGTTAGAGACATCCTAGCAGAGCTAAGGGTTCCAGAGAATAAGATGCTCTTGGATAATCATATTAGGTCAAAAATGACACATAGCTGGCCCTTAACGAGGTCATCCCAACTGAAGATAGAGCATCATTTCAAATGCAATCCAGAGACTGCGGAGTGGCTTAAGCGAAAAACAGGAATTTTTGAGTTTTACAACAATGTTCTGGACGATCTTTGTTTCATCAAGGATGGAAAGGGGATCTTATGCGTATGTGTGCACGAAGGCATGGCGTCATTGAATAAGGCGGTGTTCGATAGCTGATTGTGGCAATGTGAATGTGATTGATGATGAGGTATTGTGCCAAATGCGGAAAGGAGATGATGGATGGTTCAGAATGCTGCCCTACATGCGAAGAGCAGGAAAGTGGCATATTCAATCGAAATGTTAAAAATGCCATAATTACGAACCATATTGATCTTCGGAAGATCAGGCCAAGAGTATGGATAATGATTGCAATCGTATTTGCATCGGCCGTTATCTACGCTATGGTCAATTGAGTAGGAATTGCGATATGCAAGGCATGCATGCGCACCATATGGGATGCCTGTGATCCATGCTTTAAGATTGATCGGCATAGGCCCTTATATCGCTCATCACAATGGAGATTGGAAAAAATAGAGTGGCGAATCGGTATGCTTTTCGAATCTGGGAATTATGAATTGTGCCTATTTCAGTGAAAAGGTTAAACCATGAGGGATGGTTATGATTTCGGACGATTTCCCGTAATCGAATTAGCAAGCAATAATATATCAGTCACATGATGCAAGGTTGTAAACTAAGACGTTTAAGCAATGGAGGGCGACTTATGAAGGAAAGAGGTTCAAAAATTTTGCAATATGTCATTTTGATAGCTCTAATGGCTTTGATGGTAGGAGGTTTCGTATATGCCAATCGGTTTTTTGATTCGGCCGACGAAAGCTCCCAACGCTTATTGAACATGGGCATATCCCTTGTTGCTATATTCATTGGATTGTTTATCAATATCATCCTGCATGAGATCGGGCATCTTATCGGGGGATTGCGTTCAGGATATCGCTTCGTGGCCTTCAATGTGCTTCGATTGACGGTAAAAAAAGAGAAGGGTAAGCTTAAGGTGAAGGGATGCAGATTTCCTGGAGCAATGGGAGGCTGCGTGATGTCTCCTCCAGATATGATTGAGGGGAGATATCCTTTCAAATTGATGGCATGTTGCGGATTCCTGATGAATTTCCTGATTTGTGCTGTTTGTTTTGCACTCCTCTTCTTCCTTGCCGATATTTCCGGCTTCGTAGCAATAGTGTTTCTTTTCACTGGGATATGGGGCATATTCCTCGGTGTGTTGAATTTCATTCCTCTCAATAACGTTCTACCTAGTGATGGATACATCCTCTTCCACATGGGAAAGGAAGAAAACGCATCAATGCGCCGTGGGTTTTGGTCAGGCAACAGGGTTCAAATACTGGATACGGAGGGCGTTCGTCCTCGTGACATTCCAACCGAACTGTTTGACTGGGTGGACAAGGACAATGTCAAGGATGTGTTTACTCTGGGAACTGCGGGAATTCAATACAAGTACTATTTAGATGGGCGGGAGTTGGATAGGGCAAGGGCATTGATGCAGAGTCTTTGTAACAACTCCTCCAACATCCCTAAGGTGCAGATGGATTCGGGGTATTGCGATTTGCTTTTCCAGGAGATGGTGAACGAGTGCCGCGAGGGGGCAATCGATCGTCTGTACACCAAGGGGGTGAAGGATTTCATGTCGATCGCACGTTCCGAGATGAATGTTCAACGGACCTTGTATGCGCACGCACTACTTGTTTTGAAGGACCCTGTAAAGGCAAAGAAGCACTTGAGCCTGTTCCAAAGGGCATGTGCCTCATCCATTTGGTCTGGAACGGCGATCATGGAATTGGAACTGGTTGCGTTGGTCGATGAGATAGCCAGTGAACGTGGAGTCTCCCTTTGAACGTGTAAGGGGAATGTTGGGGCAATTGGGTCAAGGGCAATATTGATCTTTCCAAGTGTTCTTCCAGGGACGGCCCTATAATGCAGATCATTTTTGAATGCATTAATCGAATCGTCCATTCTCTTCCATAATCGACTCCAGAATCTCCGCCGCATCCTTTACAAATGTTGGGCAAAGCCCTCTTACTTGTTGGATCGCAAGGCCCTTGTCGCCATAACGTAGGTCAACGCCTAGCAATTTCTCACAGTTCGTGGTCCCATGCCTCTCAATGAATCGCCTGTCAAATTCCTGCATGAGAGCAAATGTCCTTTCTGTGGATTCCTTGTCATCCGGTGAGTGATTCCCATATTTCAGGCTGATCACCATGTATGCCCCCGTGACTGCACCGCAGGTCGATCCCAATCTGGCCATCCCTGCGGCTAGGCCACAGGACATCTTCAATGCTGTCTTTCTATCCAGTCCCAAATCCTCGCAGTATGTGGATAGGATGGCTTGGGAGCAGTAAAATCCACTGCCAAATGATTCGATCACCTTGTTTACCTTGCTTTCCATGTTAGGCCCTCCATTAACAACATGATCCTGGGCTTGGTTTGCGCCCACCATCATTATCGGGTGTGCATCCATCGAATCTCCCATAATGCACTGAACGGCCTCCCAACACCTTGAACGACCTCCCATAGCGCGTGTTCGACACCATGGATGCAGTGTTGCCACAGACCAACATGGGCTTGTTGGTGATGAAGCGATGATGGTCATCCAAGTCGAAGAAGTGAGGGTGGCCAGGGATGCTGCCGTCATACCATGCAACCTGCCCATAGTCCTCGCAGATGTCCTCCAGGTCATCCAGCTTGAATGCTCTCACCGTCCGTGATGTGAAGCTGGCCATTCCGATCCTGTCCTCAATATCCTTGTTGTTCAGTTCGATGGGCCTCATGTTCGTATATCTGAAGTCGGTGAATCCCACCTTTGCCATGAGCCTTCGAAAATCCTCTATGTACATCGCACCACCGATGCATTCCCCACGCAACACTGGATCCATCGCCAATGGTTCAGGGATGCGACGGTCTGCAAACACATCTGAGAAAAGCAGCTCCCCACCAGGTTTGAGCACACGGTATATCTCCTTGAACACCTGCTCCTTTGCAGGGGAGAGGTTGATCACGCAATTCGATATGACCACGTCAATGCTTCCATCCTCTATCTCAAGCGATCTCAGATCCTCGATGTATCCCTGTAGGAACCTAGTGTTTATCCTCTTAAATCCGAACCTTTTGCATTGCTCTTCTTGGTGTTTTTTCGCAATCCCAATTTGCTCCGGCGTCATGTCGACGCCGATGACGTCTCCAGATTCACCAACCAGTTTGGATGCGATGTACACATCCCTGCCTGTTCCGCACCCAAGGTCCAGGACGGTCATCCCCTCCAGCAAGGGAGGCAATGGCGATCCGCACCCATAGAACCTATCTTTGATCTCGTCTGGAATCAATGCCAAGGCCTCCTTCGTTTCAATCGATGGCGTGTCAGAGCAACAGCATGAGTTCGTCTTAAGGTCCCCCTTGCTCTGCAATTGCCTGCCATAGTAGTCCTTCACTCCCTTGATTATCTCGTTCACGATGCTTCCTCCTTATCGATTATGCCTGCCCATATTGTTTCCTTTAGGAAGGTTTGAAGGCGCTGTGCGGTCTTCTTGTTCAGGGAATAATGCATCCATTTGCCCTCTTTGCGCCCATTCACCAGCCCACATTCACACAGGTAGCCCATATGGTGCGAAAGGGTCGGTTGCGTGATGTTCAACTCTTCCAGTAGCCTGCATGCGCATAGCTCCCCATTGGAAAGCATCCTCATTATCCTCAACCTGTTGGGGTCCGATAGAGCCTTGAACAGCTGGGTGAACTCTTCGCATGTGTCGTTCATGTCATGGTAACATATAGATAATCATCTATATATAATTAACAAATGGAATCCAAAAAGATCGCCGTTCCCTATCAAATTCTCTATCCCTGCCATTTGAGCACATCGGGGGACAAGATTTGCGAACGGACGCTCCTTAAACAAAAGTTAAATAATATATACTATTTAGTCATTCCTAATTTAGGAGAGACTAAAATGAAAATGGAAAAGAGAAAGGGAGGTGTCGGACGCATATTCGAGATGGGTCGCAGGTATCGTGCAGCCGTTGTCATGGGGTGCATCCTATCTGCAATCAGCGCGGTTCTGCTGATGTGCCCATTCGTGACCGTATATTACATCCTTGAGATCATATTGGACAGCGGAGGGGACGTTGCATTGATGGACACCTCCAAGATAGTATGGTATGGCTGGCTTTCCGTGATATTGGTGGTATCGGGGCTATTGCTCAACTTCACTGCCCTGATGTTCACGCACTATGCCGCATTCAGGACGATGGCTGACATCCGTTACACCTTGATGGAGCATCTGACAAGGCTTCCACTAGGATTCCACGTGAGGAACCCAAGTGGAAAGATCAGGAAGGTCATCGAGACGAACGTCTCATTGACCGAGACGTACATAGCGCACGTCCTTCCGGACATGGTGGCATCGTTGATCTCCCCCATCGCCATACTCGTGATAATGATGACGTTCGATTGGAAGCTCGGGTTGCTTTGCATGGTGCCCATGCTGATTGCGTTCACGGCCCAGGCGACATGGATGGCGAGGGGGAAGTCCCAGAGGTTCCTGGATGAGTATCAAAGGTCGCTAGGGGACATGGAGAACTCTGCGGTGGAGTATGTCAGGGGGATATCGGTCGTAAAGGTCTTTGGGCAGACGGTGCATTCCTTCAAGACATTCTACAAGTCCATAATCCATTACCGGGACTTCGTGATAAGGTATACGATGTCCATGAGAGGGATGATGATCATCTTCATGATACTGACCAATGCCACGTTTTTCGTTCTCGTTCCCGCAGGCATTATCTGGGGGCAGGCGGCGACAGGTGGGAACTTCGTGTTGAGCTTTGTGTTCTACGTCGTGTTCATACCATGCACCGCCTCGGCATTGATGAAGCTGCTCTATATGAGCTCCTACACCATGCAGCTGACCGATGCTGTGACAAGGATAGATGCAATACTTGCCGAAAGGCCATTGGAGCTTCCAAAGGACCCTAAGAGGCCAGAGGGCAACGACATAGAGTTCAAAGGCGTTAGGTTCACATACGATGGGAACTCGGAACCTGCGTTGGAGGGAATAGACTTCATAGCCGCCGAGGGAAAGGTCACGGCGCTTGTCGGTGCATCAGGGAGTGGAAAGACCACGATCGCAAATCTCATCCCAAGGTTCTGGGACGTAGATGAGGGATCCGTGTCCATAGGAGGGGTGGATGTCCGTCAGATGAACGTCAAGAACCTCATGGACACCGTTGGATTCGTGTTTCAAGACACGTTCCTCTTCAAGGACAGCATAAGGGAGAACATAAGGATCGGCAACCCATCGGCAACCGATGATGACATCATGAGGGCGGCAGAGCTGGCGCAGTGCATGGACATCATAGAAAAGCTGCCAAATGGAATGGATACGGTAATCGGGACAAAGGGCACGTACCTTTCTGGTGGAGAGCAGCAACGTATCGCATTGGCGAGGGCCATGCTCAAGAACTCCCCGATAGTTATCCTCGACGAGGCGACTGCCTTTGCAGACCCTGAGAACGAGCATAACATACAGAAGGCGTTGAACGAGCTGATCAGGAACAAGACCGTTGTGATGATCGCACATCGCCTGTCGACGATAATGAACGCTGACAAGATCATAGTCCTCGAGAATGGAAGGATGGTCGAGGAGGGGAACCATGAGGCCTTGGTATCTGCAGGTGGAAGGTACTCCGCCATGTGGCAGGAGTATCAGCGCAGCACTGTCTGGAACATCAAGGAGGCGAGGGCATGAGATCGATAAAGGACATGTTCGAGCTTACGGATAAAGGGGCCAAGGACCTGAAGAAGGCGACAATTGCATCTGCATTGGTGGACCTCAGCCTGATGCTGCCGGTGTGGCTTCTACTGCTTGTGGTCATAGAGCTCATCAATCCCTTGCTAGGAAGGCCGACCAATGAGATGGACATATGCATCTACATGGCGGCCGCCATAGGCATTGTTGTGGTGATGTATCTAGTGAACCGCATTCAGTACGACACGTCGTATGTGTCCGCATACAGTGAAAGCGCCAACCGCAGGGTCGCTGTCGCAGAGTCGTTGAGGAGGCTTCCACTGTCCTTCTTCGCCAAGAGGGACCTTGCAGACCTCACCAACACCGTGATGAACGATGCCACGCAGATAGAGCAGACGTTCTCACACACGGTGCCTCAGATGTTCGGCTCGCTAGTATCGCTGGTAATAGTGGGCATAATGTTGACGATCTACGATTGGAGGCTTGGCCTGAGCCTTTTCGCATGCCTGCCGATATCCCTTCTGTTGATATTCGGTACAAGGAAGTATCAAGACAGGTTGAGCTCAAATGCGATAAGGGTGTCCCTTAGGGCATCCGACAGCATACAGGAGTCCCTCGAGGGGATGCGCGTGATCAAAGGGTATGGCATGGATGAGAAGGTCCTCAAAGGCCTTAGGGAGAGGTTCGATGACATACACAGGGCCTCGTTCGGCGCAGAGCTGAGGATAGGTCTGCTGATAGCCGCTGGGGCCACGATACTTAGGATCGGCATGGCAATAGTGGTCCTTGTGGGGGTGTATCTGCTGACGCAGGGAGGCCTCGACGTCATAAAGCTGATACTGTTCCTGATGATCGCATCGAAGATATACGACCCATTGTCCATACAGATTATGAGGGTGTCAGAGGTGTTCAATGCCATGGTCAGGATAGGCAGGATGAGGGAGATAAACAACTATCCTGTCCAAAATGGGGTTGAGAGGTGCGAACCGGAGGGATATGACATCGAATTCGACGATGTGAGGTTCTCATATGACGACAGTGAGATACTGCATGGGATCTCATTCACCGCCAGGCAGGGGGAGGTGACGGCATTGGTCGGTCCAAGTGGAAGTGGGAAGAGCACCATAACACGTTTGGCTGCAAGGTTCTGGGACGTCAATGACGGATCCATAACCATCGGAGGCGTAGACGTCGGCGATGTCGAGCCAGAGACCCTGTTGAAGAGCTATGCCATAGTGTTCCAGGATGTACTGCTGTTCAATGACACCGTGATCAACAACATACGCATCGGCAAGGAAGGTGCAACCGACGAGGAATGCATGAATGCCGCAAGGATGGCGCAATGCGACCATTTCATAGGCAAGTTGGCAGATGGGTACGATACCATGATCGGTGAGAACGGGTACACATTGTCAGGAGGTGAGCGTCAAAGGATATCCATCGCCAGGGCCCTTCTGAAGGATGCGCCTGTGATCCTGCTTGACGAGGCGACCGCATCGCTCGATGTTGAGAATGAGACGAAGGTCCAGGAGGCGATATCGGAGCTCATAAGGAACAAGACGGTCATAGTAATCGCACATCGCATGAGAACGGTCGCAGGCGCTGACAAGATCGTCGTCCTGGAGAAAGGCAACATCGTGGAGGAGGGGACCCATGCGGAACTCCTCTCCAAGAATGGCCTGTACGGCAGGATGGTGAGCACGCAGAATGAGAATGCGAGGTGGACCATCTCCCAATGAGGCCCATTGCAACCCAAACCGTTTAATCCAATTTTTCCATTGACCTAGCCGTTAAATATGAACCTTGCATTGATCAGCCTATAAATGGTGCATACATGGCCAACATCGAAAGGTTCCAAGTGATCATTATCATCGGGGCAATGATGATAGGATTGGGCCTGGGGCAGGTAACGATCTTCGAGGACAACTTTGGAGCCCTCGTCACGCCATTTCTCTTTGTGATGCTGTTCGGAGCATTCTTGAACATACCACTTGGGGATTTTGGCAAGGCATTGGGGAACGTCAGGTTCTCAATGACCGTAGTAGTCGTCAATTTCGTATGGACCCCATTGCTCGTCTGGGCATTGGGAGGCATATTCTTGGACGACCCCATCATGCAGATGGGGTTTATCATGCTGATGGTGACACCATGCACCGATTGGTACCTTATATTCACAGCCAATGCGAAGGGCAACGTGCCCCTGTCCGCATCGGTGCTCCCAGTTAATCTGATCCTCCAGGTCGTTCTGCTACCAGTATACCTTTTCATATTCACTGGAGCATCAAACGTATCCATCGATGCAATGGACCTCATCAAGAGCATACTGGTAATGCTGGTCATTCCGTTCTCACTGGCACAGGTGGGAAAGCACCTGCTTCGCAGGAAGGGGAACGAGGAGGGGAGCAAAAGGACCCTTGGATTCTTCTCAAGCATGCAGACGATGCTCCTGGCACTTGCAATAATGGCGATGTTTACATCCAAGGGCAATGACCTGATCGAGAATATGGATGTCGTTTTGCTTTTAATAATTCCAATATTCCTTTTCTATGTGATAAACTTCATGATCGCACATGCGATCGGCAGGAGATTCAGATATGCCTATGAGGATACAACGAGCCTGGTGTTCACCACGATAGCGAAGAACTCCCCCATGACCCTCGGCGTGGCATTGGTCGCCTTTCCCGATCAGCCTCTGATACATTTGATAATGGTGATAGAGCCATTGATAGAGCTTCCGGTAATGTTCATGGTCACGCGCATTGTGCTTCGGATCAGAGGGCGGGTCGAGGGTGCTGAAAGGCCAGTGGATTAGGCAAGTCGGATTCTGGATTTCTCAATGAACTCATCGTGCTCCAGATGTCGAAGGCTATGTTTGAGGATTCTGAGAGAGGGAAGGAGTCATCTTGGAGAGTAGAGGCCAGAGACCTTCGCATGACATATGACATGGCCCTCCATGGCATGCATGAGGTCGTTCAACCTGAATCCACTCTTCAATGAAAGCTCCTTGTCCAATGCAAACACCTTCAAGTCATATTTGTGTGTGCAGTTGGGCGGTGCAGGTCCACCATATCCCGTGGCATCCTCCAAGGACAGGTCCGATGCGCAGCTATGGCAGCTGTTCACGCCTTGGATCAGATCCTTGTCGTTCACACTGGCATTCTCCTTCAAGGATGTTCTCCTCAGATCAGATATCAGCCAGTGCAACCATGTGAACCCGTATACTGGCACAGCATCATGGTCATCGAATATGACTGCGAACGCCACCGCATCATCGGGGGCATCCCCTATCTCGAAGGGCAGGGAGTAGATGGGCATGCCATTTCTGAAATGCTCCCCCTTGGAGCCAAACCTATCGGCTATGATCCCATTCTCTATGCCCGTGCTTGTAACCCTCATCATCTCACCTCTACGATCTCATATTCGGTCGACCCGAATCCCATGCGTTCGGCATGTTCGAACATGGACTGCCATCTGGTGCCTGGATGGGTGCATTGGAAAATGTCGTCAGGCTTTATGCCGCCAGAGTTGATGTGAAGCCTGCTGCCCGATATCATCGGTTGCCTTTGGGACATGTCGACGCAGGCCTTGTCCAGTGCCACTGGATCGAACGAGGCCAGCATGCCAACATTGGGTATTATGGGCAGGTCGTTCTCCCCATGGCAGTCGCAGAATGGGGACACATCGGCTATTATGGAGGCATGGAAGCTCGGCTTCTCCTTAAGGATTGCAATGGAGTACTCTAGAATCTTGCAGTTGATGATGTCCAAGGCCTCGTCCATTCTGACGGAGATGGCATCGAAGGAGCACATCCCGATGCATCTTCCACATCCAACGCATCTGCCATGGTCGATCTTTGCCTTCTTGGCCATGAACGAGATTGCGATGTGCGCGCATACCGAGGCGCATTTCTCACATCCGATGCACCTATCCTCCCTGACACTGGGCTTTCCAGATGTGTGCAACTCCATC
>JGI996J12353_1000238_pt1 | contig 15435 bp, 12 predicted proteins | sample IntmicLarv5ML5BL_FD_12353 | JGI IMG/M metagenome (IMG submission 12353) | reverse complement strand
AACAACAGATGTAAACCTATCTTGGATTTAAGACTTTTAACAAAGACAGATAAAATATTATTAATCAAATACTGTCAACCTATTTTGGAATAAGACAATTACGTTGTCACAAGACAATGATTACGTTCACTATTGTGTAAATAGTGAAACAAAAAAAAGGAGTTGCCTCATATGAGGCAACTCCTTTCAATCATATCAAGTCTATTTGTTATGCGTGTATCGCTCCTGTAAGTTCTGAAACAGACTTAAAGCCATGTCTGTCACAATATTCATTCAGTCCGTCGACGACTTTTTCTGATATTGCAGGATCTATGAAATTGTATGTTCCGATTTGTATTGCTGTTGCTCCAGCAAGCATAAACTCTACTGCATCCTGCCAGTTAGAAATACCTCCTAAACCTATAATTGGTATTTTAACAGCCTTATAAGTCTGCCACACCATTCTAACGGCAACAGGCTTCACGCAAGGACCAGACAAACCTCCTGTTACAGTGGAAAGAATTGGTTTGCGTTTCTCTACGTCTATAGCCAGACCCAACATTGTATTAATTAGTGAAACAGCATCAGCTCCTTCTGCCTCCACAGTACGAGCAATCTCGGTAATGTCTGTTACATTAGGAGATAACTTAACGATAAGTGGCTTATGATAAACCTTACGCACTGCACGAACAACTTCTGCTGCTCCTTGGCAAGTTACACCAAACGCCATTCCACCTTGTTTTACATTAGGACAGGAAATATTTAGCTCAATAGCAGGTATCTTGTCAAGCTCTGCAATTACTTCAGCACATGCAATGTATGATTCAATAGATGAGCCACTTACATTTACTATCATATTAGTGTCTATATCCTTTATTTTAGGATAAATAGTTTCCGCGAAGTATTTAGCACCTTTGTTTTGAAGTCCAACAGCATTAAGCATACCCGAAGGAGTCTCTGCCATACGAGGATAGTTATTTCCTTCACGATGTTCTATTGTAGTACCCTTCACAAATATACCGCCTATGCAACTTATATCCATAAAATCAGTATATTCTATACCATATCCAAACGTGCCGGATGCTGTCATTACGGGATTCTTTAACCGTAAATCGCCTATATTTACACTTAATTCAGCCATGTTAGTTTATTGATATTAAATACTGGTCCTTCAGAACATACGCAAACATGTCCACTTACTGTCTTCTCTACACAACATAAACAAGCACCTATACCACAAGCCATTGTATTTTCTAATGACACCTCGCAGTCGATAGATGCTTCGTGAGCAAATTTTGCCACAGCCACCATCATAGGCTTAGGACCACAAGTATATATACGATCAAAACGCTTATTTTGCAATATAGAGTGATTGGTTACATATCCTTTTTCGCCACAAGAACTATCTTCTGTCGTTATATAGACATCACCAATCTGCTTAAAGATGTCAATTTGCAATAAATCTTCCTTTGAACGTGCACCAAGAAGGAAAGATGGTGTAAAACCGGCTTTTTTAAGACATTCACCCAAGTATAACATAGGAGCAGTACCAACACCACCACCAATAAGTAATAATTCTTGTTTTGTTCCTAACTGAGGGATAGTAAATCCGTTACCCAATGGCAACATAATATTAACAAGGTCGCCTTGTTTCAATTTAGACAGTGTCAATGTTCCATCGCCAACGATTTGAACCAGTAGCCAAAGTTCATTTTTCTCTGTATCTACATAATTGATAGAAATAGGACGACGAAGGAAGGTAGTTGAGTTTTCAACCTTGACTTCAACAAACTGTCCGGGCAGCATATCCGGTAGCGTTTCTCCTGTGCTTAATTTAAGTAGGCAATAATTTTGATGAAGGCACAAATTTTCTACGACCTTCATATCTAATAAATATTTCTTCATATTGTATGATTACACAATTTATCGCAAAGATAGTGAAATTTCAGAGAAGCGGTATAATTCAAGGGTTTGAGAACCATCAATAGTGGTAAGTAATAATCTGTTTATTCAAACCTTTTTTATGTTTTAAAAGAATTTTCATTTACACATCATTATTCTAAAGAAATCATCAAAGACCTGTTTTGATTTATCTGAATAAGGAGATGTGTATATGAATTTATTTTTTTTGTCATCCCAGAAACTATCTGCAATTACATTTATTTCACTTTGAGTACCTTCTTTTTTCATGAGCATGCAAAATCTGAATCCCACAAATGTTAAATAGTCGCGAACATTTCCCCAAAAAGCAAAATTTCTGTGACCTAATCCACGTGTAGAAGGATATTGTATTCCATGCACATCATCACTGATAAAGAACTGTTTACTGATGTGGTATGACGAACAGTATTGATTGCCTTCTTTATATGATCCAGGCAGTATTCGCGTGAATTCATCTCGAAGAAAGCAAAACATTATATAACGTTTCATATTTTCCTCTTCCGATAATTCATTGAAATATACAAACTTACAGCAATCACTATATTTGAAATTCCCAGTACTTTTATATACAATAAGAAAGAAAAGATCTTTTTCTTCTAAATTTGTCTCTAAAACAGCTGTTGATGACATTAGACTTGTATATAATACAGAACTGAAAGGCTTATTTAATCTTTGATAATCTTTGACCTGATCTACTGGTCTTTCCCATACATCTTTTAAACATTGAATTTCTTCGAACTCCATAGTATCAAAATTCAAACCTGTACTATTAAATTCAAACCAGCTTCCTTTTGTCATTTTTCTTATTCTAAAGAGATAATTTGGGAAATTTGAATGTATGTTTGGAGCATCTATACTATATTTAAAATCTGGTGAGAAATCATGTCCATTATAGCTTATTTTTAATAGTGAATTAATATTATTCTCAATGCGATTGAAGTTGGTCTTATAGAAAATACAGCATGTTTTATAGTTCTCAAACTGTTGATTAATTGCTTCTAACGAATAATTTGCCAATAAAGCCTTCCAGATAAAAATGTTTTCTTTTGAACCTAAGTTGTATCTGATAAAATTATTATCCATCCTGCCTTGTTATTATAAAATTCATCAGTATTTTATTAAATTCTTCTGCATTATCCATGTTTGCGCAATGCCCTGCTTGTTCGATGATGTGAAATTCGCTGTTATGTTCATCTTCATGCCACTGTTTTGCTGATTTTATCGCCAATTCTACATCTTTATCACCTACCAGAATCAAGATCGGATATTTGCGTTGAATGTTTGCTCTTTCTTGAATTATACTGTCTAATCCTGACATTACAGTGAACGATTTTCGCGTAAATAAACGTGCACTTTCATAAAACCGCTCTTGCTCCGTTGGTTCCAGGAGAGTAGTAGTTGCCACATATCGTCGAAAAGCGTTCATGGAAAAAATCATTTTGAACAACCATTTCCATATTTCGGTTCGTTGTGCCTTTTTGATTTCCTTTTGTTCCTTGTTGATGCTATATCCACCCAAACATGCTAATGACAATACTTTTTCGGGATATTTTATTGCAAAATTCTGTGCTATTAAAGAACCTAAAGATACCCCAACAATATGTGACTTATCTCGATTCTCGGCTCTCAAAATTTCCAAAACATGAGTGGCAGTAGCGGTTATTTTGTCTTTTGATTTTCCAACACCTGTTAGTCCATGTCCCAACATGTCGATAGTTATCATTCTATAGTTCGCCGAAAAAAAATCAACTTGTTTGTCGAAACATTTGTGGTCGCCGAATGCAGGATGTATAAAAACAATGGTTTCCCCTTCCTCGTTTCCACTCACAAAGTAATGTATTGTATTTCCGTTACTTTCAATGGTTTTATGTTCTATTAAACTGCACATTTTTTTTGTTTGAGTAGTCAATAAAGATACCAATTCTTGCAAAAACATGCGCTAATTTCGCCTTCACACTAATTAATATTGAGTTAAGAGTCTAAATATTGGCTTATTCTTTCTTTGTTTTTTCAGGGATAAAGGTTTCAAATGTATCATCAGAGTAAAAAATGACTATTTTACTTACTTTTTTAGACATGAATTGTTTCACTATAACAGGCTCTATTTCTGTTTGTTTGTTAGTGTTTGAAGGTGCTTTAACCTCATTTTCCTTGCAATATTCAGGTACAGGCTGTACTTCCGGCTGAATTATCGGACTATTTGAGAGACCTGAGAACAAATCAGGCTCGCTCACTAATGAATTTGTTGATGTACGCATCATATTTCCTTTACCTGATATTAACCAATCTGGATCAACATAAGCAAATGTATCTACGATTTTCTTGAATACTTCTAAACTGGGATTATTTCTACCTGAGATTATATGGGACATTGCTGCTCTTTGTATTCCAATAGTCTCTGCAAACTTAGATGCAGAGAAACCCTCATATTCCATTATTTGTTCGATACGATTTTTCATTGCCTATTACTGATGTTTACAATAAAATATACTGCCAATTTGTCTGACAACAAATATAAACAGATTTGTTTAACTACACAATACTAATGTATACAAACAAAAGGTTTGTATACATTTAGACATGTATAAAAGTTGAATACAAATGTAATCTGACGCAAATACGAAACATAATAACGATACAAGCGTGTACAAAACATTTGTATACAAGTTAAACGCCGTATTAATGCATTAGTTTATGGAATAATGCTATTATATTAGTTATTAATACAATAATGAAGGATAATGCCTAGTATAGGTATGTAATTTTAGGACTATGTAGAGAAACTAAGCTAAAATCTACAATTATTATTCATAAAAACAAGTTAATTAACTAATTTACAATAATATAGATATAAATAATTGTATAAGGTCTATATGTTAAATTTATTTGCTAATTTTAACATTCGGCATTATCAACAAATGTAACGCAATATAATTGTGTCACAATAATCTTCGCAAATATTTGTAATACACTATACTTTGTATACAACGATATACAACAAAGGGTTAATAGTGTATACTATATCCTTGTATACAGTTGTATCTTTGATGTCGCGTGACAAATTGTCAACATCCGTAAACAGAAAAATATTCATTCTAAAAGATGGTTGGAGATATTCGAATTGGGTTTCGTTCTATTGGGAATGAAAAAAAAATTGATTAAATGAATTTTGAGAATTACCTACATTAAAAAGACAGTCTTTAGAATTGAATCAAAAAAAGAATTGGACGAACAAATCTTACACTACTATTTTCGGCATATTTACGTCCATTTATACTGATTCTTACTTCTATGAGATTCTCAGAAGGGATAAACGAACCCTAATTGTAAGATTAATAACAATTTAAGTCTATAATTTTGAATGAAAAGATCTTCTGTTATAGAGAAAAAGGCTCTTTCAGTGTAGTATTTTATAAATAAGCTCCTTTAATAGTTGACTATCTGTTGTATTTGGGTTACCAACTCCTTTTGACTTTGCTTCAGCATCTCTAATCTCTCCGATTAAAGTATAAATCTTCATTGCTGAATAATTACGTATCCCCACAGAATAATCTTTGGTCTGAAAGGTACTTCTAAAACCCAATGTGTTCATTATTCCATTTTCCGATTTATCATTACTATAATAACAAATCATAAGATTAGAAAAATAGTTGAACAGAACAGGAAGAGTCATTTGTATTGGGTTACTTTTCGGGTTCTTCTCAAAGTATTGGATTATTCTATTTGCTTTAAAAATATCTTTCATTGAAAGGGCCTTTATTAGTTCAAAACTATTGTACTCCTTACTTATACCAATATTCTGCTCTATTAATTCAGGGGTAATTGTATCTAGTTTTTTATCAGCCAATATGATAGTCAACTTGTCTAGTTCTTTTACCAAACGATTCAAATCATTTCCTATATAATCAGAAAGCATTTGGGCAGACTTAGTATCAATCTTAAGATTTCTTGAATGTAATAGAGATGTTATAAATGCCGGCATTTTATAATCTGGAACTTTCTTTGATTCAAATAAAATTCCATTTTCGCCCACAAGAACAGCCAGCTTTTTACGCCTATCTAAAGTCTTATACTTATAGTTCACCACTAATATCGTTGATGGAAGAGGATTCTTTGCGTAATTAACTAATAACTCAATATCTCTTATCAACTGAGCCTCACGTACTACAACCAGTTGATATTTAGACATCATCGGAAAGCGTTTCGCTGCATTAATAATAGCAGAAGCATTTGTATCCGCACCATACATTATCATCTGGTTGAAATCACGCTCGCCATCATCAAGAACATCTGATATAAGCAAATTAGTTATCTGCTCAATAAAGAAAGGCTCTTCTCCCATCAAAAAGTAAATCGGACAGAAGTTCTTTGCCCTTATATCAGCAATGATACTATCAAATGTATGTTCCTTTTTTGCCATCCCTCAAGATCTAATTACCAACCAAAACGAATATGGCGGACTGTTTTCTTTCCTTGTATTATTTGCAATAGAGCGTTAACACCAAGTAAGACATGCTCTTGAGCAAACAGCTTTGTAACCTCCTTATCGCTCTCCTCTGTCTTGACTCCTTCTTCAACCATTGGTTTATCTGAAACCATAAGTAATGCTCCGGTTGGAATTTTATTTGCAAAGCCGGCAATTAATAATGTTGCCGTTTCCATATCAATACCTGTAGCATGAGTTTTCTTTAGATAATCCTTAAATGTATTATCAAATTCCCAGACGCGCCTGTTTGTTGTGAAAACAGTCCCGGTCCAATAATCCTTTCCTGCATCTCTTATAGCAGAAGATATAGCACGAAGCACAGAAAAAGCCGGCAATGATGGAACTTCCGGAGGTAGATATTCATTTGAAGTTCCTTCCCCACGTATAGCAGCAATGGGCAACAGATAATCACCAAGGTTATTTGCCTTTTTCAAACCGCCACATTTTCCCAAGAACAACGTTGCCTTAGGCTTTATGGCAGAAAGCAGATCCATTATCGTTGCAGCATTGGAACTCCCTATACCAAAGTTAATGATAGTAATACCATTCGCTGAAGCATTAGGCATTGAGCCTTTAAGGCCTAAAATCGGCACATTAAAATGTTCAGCAAATAATTCAACATACTTTGTAAAATTTGTAAGAAGAATATATTCATCAAAATCCTCCAACTTACGCTCTGTATAACGAGGTAGCCAATTTTCAACTATTTCTTGCTTTGTTTTCATTTATCATTACCTTTGATAGAATTACTAATGACAAATATAATCAAATGCTCTCATTAAATCTACCTGAACTGAAGGTTAAACTATCACTCAAGGAAGGTAAGCCTATAATACATGATCAAGTACGCCGTAAATATGTCGCTTTAACTCCGGAGGAATGGGTACGTCAGCATTTTGTAAATTATCTTATTACCGAGAAGAACTACCCTATCAATTTGATCGCTAACGAGATATCGATAAAATTGAATAACACACAAAAAAGATGTGACACAGTGATTTACAATTGTTTATTAGAGCCATTAGTAATAGCAGAGTACAAAGCACCGTCTATTGAGATAACCAGCGATGTCTTTGATCAAATAGTACGATATAATATGACTTTGAGAGTCAAATACCTTATTGTAAGTAATGGATTGCGTCATTTTTGCTGTCGAGTAGATTATAACAGCATGACTTATTCTTATTTAGAAGAGATTCCTGATTATTCAGAAATACAAAATGGTTAAACGTTATTTACCTGTAAATATTTATTGGTATATAAATGAATGGTATCACTATATTGTATATCTACCGGAACATCCCAATCAATAATAGACGTTTTAGGATGATACAAAACTTCATTTTCTTTAGGGACAATTGTTTGTGAGTCCTCTTTCTCTGAGAAAAGGGAAACTACCAAAATCACCGTAAAAAAAGAAAATATCAATCCTTTCATAACATATAATATTTAAGCACTATAATACATAGATGTAATAATAACGCAAAACGCTGCATCATATTATTATAAAAGAGATTTTTTATTTAGTGATTATAAAAAAGAAAACTCCCACAAAAGTCGGTTTTGACTTTTGTGGGAGTTTTTGTATAAAGAATGTTATTATTAATAACCCATTTTAGCATCAATAGCTTCAAATTCAGGACCCATATCAAGATTATAATAGATACCACGTAAGGCAATCATATATTCTCTTTCTTCTGGTTCCAATTTATGAGCCTTCTCAAAATAAGGTAATGCACTTCTGAAGAAATCTTTAGCCTTAGCCAATTCTTCCTGATATTGCTTATTATCATTAATTAAGTTAGCATCAGCTTGTTTGTTAACACCTTGATTGTAGTATACACGACCAAGATTCGAGATGATATCTACGTTTTCAGGATCTAATTCAATCGCTTTCTTAAAAGAAGCTTCAGCTTGGTCATAGTCGTTAAGACCTGTTTCATAAACACGACCCTTTACATCATAAAGTTGAGCGTTATTTGGCTCACCAGCAATAGCTGTATTCAAGAATTCAAGAGCCTTCTCATTTCTGTTTGAATAAATATATGTATTGATAAGGTTCAATAAAAAATATTTTTCATCAGGAAATAGTTCAAGACCTTCTATTAACGTTTTCTCAAAATTCACAGAATCGTTAGCTTGATCATATTCAGTTGCAAGATATTGATAAATATCATTACGTCTGAAGTCAAAAGACTTTGCACGCTCTAAAGCAGCAACAGATAATGATTTATCTTCCAATTGAGTTGCAGCTACAGCAGCATAGAACTGAACCATCATAAAGTTAGAATCTCTCGCTGCAACAGGAGTACCTTCAAACATAGAAAGATCAGAAATGTAAAGATATTGATTGAAAAAATCATAAGCTTTCTTATAATCTTCTTGCTCAAAATAATAAGCACCACCATTGATATAATAAACATGGTTAGCACTAATTATACTTCTAATATCCTTAGTAAATTTAGGCCTAACTCTTCCTTTTGCATCAGGAAGTTGATCTAAATCATAAGCTTTTTCAAAGAAAGGAAGCGTATTTATTAATGCATCATACATAACAGGCTCGTTTGGAGTTTGGCCTATAACCTCTTTTGTTCTTTCTGCGCTAAATTGTTGATCTTCAATATAACCTGCAACATACCATGTCTTAGGATCATTCTTTGTTTCTTCATCCACCAAAGCACCTTTGATAAGGCTTCTTGCTTCTGCAAAATCCCTATTTCCTTTAGCAAGACTTTCTGCTTCCTTTACTGCTCTTTTTTGTGCAAATGAAGCAGATGCTACTACACATAGTGCGACTGTAAATAAAACTCGTTTCATTTGTGATTGTAATTTGAGATTAATATTATTTTCTATTTTAAATTTTAGTCTTCTTTATTTTGTTCTTCAGACTCTTCATTCTTATCATGAGTATCAACATTTCCTTCTGCCAATGTTCCATCCGCAGTTTCTGCTGTTTCATCATTTTCTAATTCTTCATCCGGATCTGCCAACACCTTGCATATCGATGCAATTTGATCATTGCGTTTGCCAAGATTCAACAATTTTAGTCCCTGAGTTACACGTCCGCTCGTACGAATATCTGCAACACGCAAACGAATAATGATGCCAGACTTATTTATAATCATCAAGTCATGTTCGTCATTGACACTACAAATAGAAACAAGTTTTCCTGTTTTTTCTGTGATATTTAATGTTTTGACACCCTGACCTCCACGATTAGCGACTCTATAAATAGCTTCCCCGTCATCATCATTCAGACGAGTACGTTTACCAAAGCCAAGTTCGGAAACAACCATTACTGTCTTATCTGCTTGGTCTTCTTTATCCATTGCAAGCATTCCAACGATACAATCATCGCTTTGAAGCTTCATACCCTTAACACCAAGACCTCTACGAGAGGTTATTCTGACTGCCGACTCTTTAAAACGAATTGCCTTACCATTTCTATTTGCTAATAGAATATCGCAGTCGCCATTTGTCATTAATACTTCGATAAGTCTATCATCCCCCATAAGAGTCATTGATAGAACGCCACTTCTGTTTGGACGAGAGAATGCTTTTAGAGAAGTTCTCTTAATCATACCATTCTTAGTACAGAAGAAAAGATAGTGGCTATTAACGAAATCTTCATCAGTAGTCAATTTCTTCACACGTACATAAGCTGTAACTTTATCATCAATATCAATATTCAACATATTTTGAATAGCACGACCTTTCGATGTTTTTGAACCTTCCGGTATTTCAAACACCTTCAACCAATAACATTTACCTTTTTGAGTAAAGAACAATATATGATTATGCATAGATGCAGAATACATATGTTCGATGAAGTCTTCATCACGAGTGTTAGATCCTCTCGCTCCGACCCCTCCTCTATTCTGTGCTCTAAATTCAGAAAGCGGTGTACGTTTAATATATCCCATACGAGAAATCGTAATAATCATTTCATCATCTGCATAGAAATCCTCTGGAGTCATTTCTTCAGATTGATAAACAATCTCTGTCTTACGAGTATCACCGTATTTCTTCTTAACTTCCTCCAATTCTTCCTTTATAACACTCATACAAAGGTCTTCATTTTCCAGAATTTCTTTCAAATACGCAATCAATTTCTCGATTTCTTCATATTCAGCACGCAATTTGCTTTGTTCTAGTCCTGTCAACTGACGCAAACGCATTTCAACAATGGCACGTGCTTGTATTTCTGAAAGCTCAAAACGCGCTATCAAGTTCGCAATAGCCTCTTGCGGACTAGTCGAAGCCTTAATAATAGCAATTACCTCGTCGATATTATCAGAAGCAATTATCAATCCTTGAAGGATGTGTGCTCTATCTTCTGCCTTTTTAAGTTCAAAGCGAGTACGTCTGATAACGACATCCTGACGATGATCGACAAACGCCTTTATCATCTCTTTAAGGTTTAACAATCGAGGACGACCATTAACCAATGCTATATTATTTACAACAAAAGAAGACTGTAATTCAGTCATCTTATACAGTTTGTTAATAACAACATTTGAGTTAGCATCTCTCTTAACATCCACAACAATACGCATACCTGTACGGTCTGATTCATCGTTTACGTTAGAGATACCATCCAAACGTTTTGCATTTACAAGCTCAGCTATTTTCTTTATTAATTCCGCTTTGTTTACAAGGTATGGAATTTCTGTTATAACAATTTTTTCATGGTTGCCATCAGATTCTACCTCAGCCTTACCACGGATAATAACACGTCCCTTACCAGTCTCAAAAGCGTCTTTTACACCTTTATAACCATAAATTGTCGCTCCGGTTGGAAAGTCAGGAGCTTTAACATATTCCATTAATCCTTCAACATCCACATCGCCTTTGGCATCAATATAAGCCATCGAAGCATCCAACACCTCACTCATATTATGAGGAGGCATATTTGTTGCCATACCAACAGCGATACCAGATGCACCATTCACTAATAGATTAGGAATACGTGTTGGCAATACTGTAGGCTCTTTAAGAGTATCATCGAAATTTAACTGGAAATCAACTGTATCTTTTTCAATGTCGCGAAGCATCTCTTCAGCAAGCTTACTCAATCTCGCTTCTGTATAACGCATTGCCGCAGGACTATCTCCATCAACTGAGCCAAAGTTACCTTGACCATCCACTAATGGATAGCGCAACGACCAAACCTGTGCCATACGTACCATTGCATGATATACCGAAGAGTCACCATGTGGATGGTATTTACCTAAAACTTCCCCAACAATTCTCGCAGATTTTTTATAAGGCTTATCGGATGTATTACCCAATTCATTCATTCCAAATAACACGCGACGGTGAACCGGTTTAAATCCATCCCTAACATCTGGAAGGGCTCTCGAAACAATCACTGACATAGAATAGTCAATGTATGCCGATTTCATTTCCTCCTCGATGTTAATCTTTATAATTCTGTCTTGATCAACCATTTATTTAATATTAATTACACTCCTTGAAAATAGCGCACTAAGGTAATGGTTTTTCCGTGTACTAAAAAGGTTTTAATTCTTTTTTTCACTCCAACAAACACACCTCTCACACCATTGCTATTTATATATTATTATTGTGTAAAAGAAAAACAAGTTTTGTTGAATAATTCTGCTTTTAGACTATCGCAACATTATGAAAGTTTAAATGCAATGTTTCAAGACTACAATGCTTTGACACAACTGTCCCATTACATAGAACAAAAGGAGAATAAACTTCAGGGAATATCGTGACAGGTCATTTTTGCCTTTGTAATGGCAAAGTGAAGATAATAAAAGTTCAGGCTTATGTAAAGAACTGACAAGCCTCTACTCTTTTGTCTGATTAATGGCACAAAATTTGATTAACCTTACTATAGTTTATTATTTTTGTAATAACATTATATAAGGAGGCAACCCATTATGAGCGATTTTTATGAAAAAAGATTAGTCGAGGTTTTTGAATATAGCAAAGAGGAAGCCAGAAGGCTTCAAAATAGCTATATCGGCCCTGAGCATCTTCTATTAGGAATAATTAAAGAGGGCACAGGTGTATGTGTGGAAGCATTTAAAAGTTTTAATGTAGATATCGTAGATATAAAAAGGCAAATAGACGAAGAAGTTAAAAACACCCCTGATTCGGAATTGCCTGTTCAAAGTGAAATTACAACAAGTAAAGTAACTGAGCGTATATTGAAAATGAGCCTTTTGGAAGCTCGTATTTTCAAAAGTGAAACTTCCGACTCAGAACATCTCCTACTAGCGATACTAAAAGAGGAGCACAATATAGCAGCAAAAATTCTGAATGATAATAGTCTTTATTATCGTGATTTGTTTGGATTCCTGAAAGGCTACGATTTCGAAATAGAACAGCCTGATGACAAAACAGAAGATAGCGTAGAAGAGGAGGAGAAAATAGGATTTGATCAAATAGAAGATGGCTATTCTGATGATGATGAAGAAGAAGACGATGAATTTGTCTCTCCACAAAAAGATAACTCGTCATCATCTACTGCATCAAATCAGCCAAAGTCTGCCAATGATACTCCGGTTCTTGACAATTTTGGTACTGACATGACACGTGCAGCAATGGATAATCGCTTAGACCCTATTGTAGGTCGTGAAAAAGAAATTGAGCGATTAGCCCAAGTCTTAAGCAGACGCAAAAAGAATAATCCTATTCTTATTGGTGAGGCAGGCGTTGGTAAGTCGGCTATTGTTGAAGGACTTGCGCTGAGAATCGTACAAAGAAAGGTTTCGCGTATATTGTTCGACAAGCGTGTTGTAAGTCTGGATATGGCATCAATCGTAGCCGGAACAAAATACAGAGGACAATTCGAAGAACGTATCAAGGCAATCCTGAATGAGCTATCAAAGAATCCTCATATAATATTGTTCATCGACGAAATACATACTATCGTTGGAGCTGGTTCGGCGTCAGGCTCAATGGATGCAGCCAATATGTTAAAGCCGGCATTGGCTCGCGGAGAGATACAATGTATTGGCGCCACTACATTAAATGAATACCGCAAGAATATAGAAAAAGACGGAGCCTTGGAACGTAGATTCCAGAAAGTCATCGTCGACCCTACAACTGCGGAGGAAACTTTGCAGATTCTGCAAAACATAAAAGAACGCTACGAAGAGCATCACAATGTTGTATATACTGACGAAGCTCTGAAAGCGTGTGTAAAACTGACTGAGAGATATATCAGCGACCGTAATTTCCCTGACAAAGCAATTGATGCTTTAGACGAGGCAGGTTCGCGTGTACATATATCCAATATCACAGTTCCTAAAACTATTGAGGAACTTGAAGAGAAAATAGAAGAAACAAAAGCTGAAAAAATAGCCGCAGTTAAATCTCAAAACTTTGAACTTGCTGCCAGCTTCCGCGATAAGGAGCGTCAACTGTCTCTTCAACTTGAAGCAGCTAAATCCAAGTGGGAATTAGAGTTACAAGAGCAACGAGAAACAGTGGATGAAGAAAAAATTGCAGAAGTAGTCGCAATGATGTCTGGTGTTCCGGCTCAACGTATTGCAAAATCTGAAAACCTCAAATTACTTGAAATGACTGACACTCTTCAGAAGAAAGTTGTTGGACAAGACGAAGCTGTTCAGAAGATAGTAAGAGCGATACAACGTAACCGAGTTGGATTAAAAGACCCTAATAAGCCGATTGGTACATTTATGTTTTTAGGTCCTACCGGTGTAGGAAAGACACACTTAGCCAAGAAGCTTGCTGAATACCTATTTGACTCTGCCGATGCATTGATTAGAATAGATATGAGTGAATACTTGGAAAGATTTGCCGTTTCTCGCCTTATTGGTGCACCTCCGGGATATGTAGGTTACGAAGAAGGCGGACAGTTAACCGAAAAGGTACGTCGCAAACCATATGCTGTCGTACTACTCGATGAGATAGAGAAAGCACATCCGGATGTATTCAACTTACTATTGCAGGTGTTGGATGAAGGTCGCCTTACTGACAGTCTTGGCAGACGAATTGACTTTAAGAACACAATACTGATTCTTACTTCAAATATCGGAACACGTCAGCTAAAAGACTTCGGACGAGGTGTAGGTTTTAACACAGGTGGAGCAGATATCGACAAAGAATTCTCTCGCAGTGTTATACAAAAGGCTCTTAACAAAGCGTTTGCTCCGGAGTTCCTGAACCGTATTGATGATATAATAATGTTTGACCAACTCGAGAAAGAGTCAATCCACAAGATTATCGACATCGAATTGGAAGGTCTTTACAATAGAGTTTCAAGTCTTGGCTATACCCTTGTTCTTACTGATGAAGCGAAAGACTTTGTTGCATCAAAAGGCTATGACATTCAGTTTGGCGCTCGCCCACTAAAGCGTGCAATCCAAAAGTATCTCGAGGACGAAATGGCAGAGCTGATAATAAAGGCATCTGTAGAGGAAAGCGATACTATTATTGTAGACTTCAACAAGGAGGAACAAAAAATCTTCTCGCAAGTAAAGAAAGGCAAATAATAATTCCCACATACAGGTAAAAGTAGACATCTCATTGAGATGTCTACTTTTTTATTTCACTACTACACAAATTGTGAAACTATTTTTGGTCCCTGTAGGGACCCGTGAACTTAGCCCAACGGCTTTAGCCTTGGGTTTTAATGTATCCCGCATATATTTTGCGTGCTGTAAGTACGCCGAAAACCTGTATCCGGCGTACTTACAGCACGCATTCGTTTATTATATGATGAGACCCAAGGCTAAAGCCATTGGGCTAGTATCAATCGTCCCTGTAGGACGAAAAGACATTCACTTCTACACAAATAGTGAAACTATTTTTGATCCCTGTAGGGACCCGTGAACCTAGCCCAACGGCTTTAGCCTTGGGTTTTAATGTATCCCGCATATATTTTGCGTGCTGTAAGTACGCCGAAAACCTGTATCCGGCGTACTTACAGCACGCATTCGTTTATTGTATGATGAGACCCAAGGCTAAAGCCATTGGGCTAATATCAATCGTCCCTGTAGGACGAAAAGACATTCACTTCTACACAAATA
>JGI996J12353_1000237_pt1 | contig 15555 bp, 8 predicted proteins | sample IntmicLarv5ML5BL_FD_12353 | JGI IMG/M metagenome (IMG submission 12353) | reverse complement strand
TCGAGTAAAAGGACAACCTTTTAACGTGGCTCGTTTAGTGGAAGAAATAGTTGAATTAGTTAACAAGTGAACAAGTAAACAAGTTAACAAGAATCAAAGTTCTCGTTTACTAGTTAACTTATTTACTGGTTTACTCTAAAAAAACAAGTTATGACAGAACAAATAACATATCAAGCAAAAGATTTCAAGAGTCCGCAATTAGTAAGGTGGTGTCCTGGTTGTGGCGATTTTGGTGTATTAAGCAGCTTGCACAAAGCGATGGCAGAATTTGGAGTTGCCCCACATAATACTGCAGTTATTTCAGGAATTGGATGTTCTTCACGTTTGCCTTACTATATGAACACGTATGGATTTCATACCATTCATGGTCGTGGAGCAGCAATTGCAACTGGAGTGAAAGTAGCAAACCCCAAATTATCCGTTTGGCTTGCTACCGGTGACGGAGATTGTTTGGCGATTGGAGGTAATCATTTTATTCATGCCGTAAGACGAAACGTTGACATCAATATTTTGTTGATGAATAATAAAATATATGGATTAACGAAAGGACAATATTCTCCAACATCCGCTCGTGGTTTTGTTTGTAAATCGTCTCCTCATGGAACAGTAGAAGACCCTTTTCGTCCTGCTGAATTAGCGATTGGCGCAAGAGGACGTTTTTTTGCACGAACAATTGATTCAGATGTAAAAAACTCACCGGAGATAATACTTGCAGCGGCTAAACACAAAGGCACTTCTGTTGTGGAAATCATTTTGAATTGTGTGATTTTTAATGATGGAATTAATGACGCGATTGTTGCCAAAGAAAGTCGTTCAGATAAAACAATTTTTCTTCGTCACGGAGAGAAAATGATTTATGGAAAAGAGAACAACAAAGGGATTGTTAGAGATGGATTTAACTTAAAATCCGTAATCATTGGCGAAGATGGCTATACATTAGATAATGTTTTAGTTCATGACGCAACAACGGAAGACCCTACGCTTCATCTAAAATTAGCTTTAATGGATGGCGAAGAATTGCCGGTGGCACTCGGTGTTATCAGAGATGTTGAGGCTCCTGTTTACGATGTAGAAGTAGAAGCGCAAATCGAAAAAGTAAAATCTCAAAGCAAGGTAAAAACCTTAAGAGATTTCCTAATGTCAAGAGATGTTTGGGAAGTGAAATAAAATAAGGTTTGTCCTTAAAATATCCAAAAGGGATTTAGTTTATGCACTGATTTTATGCATTGACTAAGTCCCTTTTTCAATATACCTTAAATCCACAAATATAATTTATTGATGACTGAATTTGCAGGTCGAAGACCTGAAATATCTTAGCACAGGGTCAGCGAAGCGCAACCCTGTGACAAGGACGCATATCAATGAATTGTTCCACAAATATTTTCACGGCATTCAACATTGTCCATTTTATTATATCCTTTCAGGGTTTGGTGTGTGGGCGACATTCATCATACACAGGGTTGCGCTTCGCTGACCCTGTGCTAAGATATTTTAGGTCTTCGACCATAAGCACTAGCGAATAAATCATATTCATTGCAGTTCCCTTGCTGAAAATCGCATGAAATATCAATTGGCGTAATTTTTGCTTCTTTCTTCAAAACCCTCTCAAGAATGACATTCGTTAAATAAAATGATTTATGAAACAACACTTAATAATAGTTACGATATTCCTGTTTTCTTTTACTTCCCTGCACGCACAGGAAACTCAAAACACACTTCCCGAAAGGGAATTTGTAAAAGGTCGGATTGTTAATTCAGCAGGACGATTTGCTGCCGGTTTCCGAGTATCTATGACTCCTGAAAATATCGAAACAATATCTGATGAATTTGGCTATTTCGAATTGGATTGCAGTACAACGAACGAAAAAATGTTTATCCACAATCCATACAGACCCGGTAATCGTTGGGGATATGACATTACATTTGCTCCCGGCACTAAAGATACAATCTACGTATTTACCATTGATTGGCAGATAGGTGGACAAATTTTCAATCAAGAAGGAAATCCCATACCCGATATAAATGTGGAAGTTCTTGGAGAGAATAAATCAACAACAACCAATAGGGGGGGAGAATACAGATTAGAAAATGTTACAAAAGGAACAATATTAAAAATTACCGACCCGAAAAAACGTTATGCAAGCAAAGAAATCAAAGTTGATTATGCTGAAAATGGTAAACTTTCCGAAACTAAACTTTCCCAATATATTCCTCCTATATTCGTCAGCCGGAAAGACACAACAGGTGTATTGTTCATAACCGACCAAACTCCTGTACTTAAAGAAACATCTGTTATTCCTAATCCCTCTGAAATTCAATCATTTAATCGCAAAAGAAACGAATACACCATAAAAAAAGTAGTAAATAAGGAACGCCTTTCGGGATTTGAAATGCAATATACTTCAGGTTTCGGAATTTCAAAAGTCGGACGTTTGCCCGAAATTCAAAAAGAATACGCGCAAGGAGAAACAAACGGAACTGAACTCAATTGGATGGGACCCGAAACAAATCACATAACCGCTTGGGGACCAAATATTAATATGTTGAATTATAACGCAGATGCAGGAATTTATCCCTACGACCGCAACGGCTCATTGGTTCCAAGAAATATGGGAGATAGAACTTATGCTAATTCGTATAATTCAAAAGATTTTTTCAGAACAGGAACCTCGTTTGAAAACCAGCTGAACATACATTCCGCTTTTATAGCGAACAGCATATTATCCGCCGATTTCAGTCAAAACAAAGTCAATACACCAATTCCCAATTCCTATCGCGAAGCATACAAAGGCGGAATTTCAATTAATAAACTAAAAATCAAAAAATTCACTTCCGACTTTGGATTTAACGGAAGTACAACACAAGACAAAACAATAAACACAGGAGGAAGTTACGCGCGATTATTACACGCGATATACACAACTCCTCCAACATTTGACAATCGGAACGGATTATCGAAGAAAGACGCGATAAAAACAAATCAATCGTGGCAACTGCAAGACGAGTCGATGCGTTCGTACGCGCCCAATCTTGTAAATAATCCTTACTACATTGCATCCCAATTGCAGGATAAAGAAAATATTGATAATTTGCTGGCTTATGCGAAAACGAAATATCAATGGCGAGACTTAGAGTTGGAAGGAATTTTCAGTTTCAATGAACAGAAAAGTAAGCGAACAATTTATGATATAACAGAGAATACGTTTACCCGCAATGCTAAACTGTCAAACTTGAACGCGGCATTGAATTTTTCGTATAAATTGAACTCCAAAATAAATTTCAAGGCATCTTATCTTTTCGATAAAAATGACGAAAGTTTCAATTATAGCATCTTGCAAGAGAAAGATGATTTGTCAAGAAAAAGTCATCAGTTTAGTTATACTATGACTTTTAATAACCATCTTATTTTTATTGATTTGGTAAACAAACATTACTTCTCAAATACAGCAAACGATTACACAAATTTATTTCCGGGCATTGGACTCAATCTTCAGTTAGATGAATTGTATTATAGATTGTTTGGTAAAAGTTCGGATTTATTTCGTGAATTTCGCTTGTTTGCCTCGGCGAGCAAATCGATGGGAGAAGCTCCTTTGCTGTACAAAAATAAGGCAGCGTTAACGACAAATATGCATTCCTCTCAATTTCAACAGTTTTACGAAACAAAAGAAATAACTTTCAACAATTTGCTGAACCCCGAAATTTATACAAATACTGAAATCGGATTAAGAAAAAGCTTGTTAAACAACAAGTTATATTTAGAAGTTTCTTATTTTCACAACACGACAAGCGACTTTGTTACCCCTCATGCGCATAATCTGCAATCAGTTGTGCTTGAAAACGTGGGAAAAGTGCGCAATTCCGGTTATCTGTTTACAGCAAGTTATAATTTTAGGTCTAATTATCATAATTTTTTTGGAACAATCGATTTTAACTTCAATGCGACACGCAGCAAAGTATTATCCGTTCATAACGATGACATGATTGCATTGGCAGGTTTTTCGAACATACAAACAGCCTTTGCCAAAAACGAACCGCTGGGCGCGATATACGGAACATCTTATCAACGCGACAATAATGGACAAATTGTAATCGGAAACGATGGATTTCCATTGGTTAACACTCAATTAAAAAAGATTGGAGACCCAACACCCGATTTTCGAATGACACTTTCCCCTTATATCAGATGGAAACTTTTATCACTTTCTATGACAATGGAATATAGTCACGGCGGCGACCGTTGGAATGGGACAAAAGCTTATCTCGATTATTTGGGAATGTCGCAAGAAACCGCAGAAAAGAGAAATATCAAAGGATTTGTTTTTGATGGTGTAACACAAGATGGAATACCAAATACAAAACCGGTTGATTTCCACAATCCAGCAGCCAATCCCAACGAAAACAGATGGAAAAGATACGGAGTGGAAGGAGTTGGAGAAACCTACATCGAAGATGCTTCTTATTTCAGACTTACAGAAATAGCGCTTTCGTATAATTTAGGACAAACGATAAGACCGATAAAATATAATAATTCCGTGATAAAAAGTCTCGAAGTTGGAACAAGATTAAATAATCTGTTCCTCATCACAGCCTATAAAGGAGTAGACCCCGAATCAAATTTATTCGGTTACACAACAGGAAAAGGATTGGATTTATTTAATATTCCGTCGTCTCGTTCATTCAGCTTTTATGTAAATGTTAGATTTTGAATATGACAAATATAATGAACAATATTTATGGACGGATTAACTTGCGTTTTGGCTACGCCGATTTTCAATTCAGCGCGCAGGTGCGGTGCGGAAATCTTTCTTACCCAACGCGTTGCATTGGGCTGAATTAGAGTGGGCTTTCAGCCCTAACGGCTCACAAGATTTAAACAATTTGAAGCAAATGTACCGAATTTGAACACCATAAATAATAAAATTTGAACAAAAAATGAAAGTAGATTTAATTACTATGTCGAACATTGTTTCAATCCAACAACAAGCGAAACATTGTCTTGGGTAAATATAAATAAAATGGCACAATCGTTATCAAAATTATTTGTACACATCATTTACCATATAAAAACTACTTCCGTAAAAATACGTGAGGAAGATAAAAAAGATTTATATGCCTATATCGGAAGCATCATTAAAAGCAAAGAATCCATTCCGATTTTAATAAATGGAACATCAGACCATATTCATATATTGTGTGTGATGTCAAAAAATATAGCTTTGGCAAAACTGGTAGAAGAAATAAAAGGAAATAGTAGTCGTTGGATAAAAACATTCCACACGTATTATAAACATTTCGCATGGCAGGGAGGATACGGAGGTTTTTCTGTTAGTCCGTCTTTGCATGATAAAACAAAAAAATACATTGAAAATCAAGAAGAGCATCATAAAAAAATGACTTTTCAAGAAGAATATCTACTATTTTTGAAAGAATATGGTATTGAACATGATGAAAAATATTTATGGACGGATTAACCTGCGCCTTCAGCGCGCTGGTTTCATCATTTGCTCATTTACCCAACGCGTTGCGTTGGGCTGAATTAAGACGGGCTTTCAGCCCTAACAGTTCACAGAACATGGAATTTAAAAAAAAATGATACATATATTCAAATTGAAAGTTTTATCAAATGCCATTTCAATCAGCATCAAAGTTTATCTTGAATAAACGAATAAATTTGCGGACTGAAAGTTTAATTTTAATCGATTTTATCGAACGCTATTTCAATCAGCATCAAAGTTTGGCTTGAATAAACGAACAAACGATGAAATTTGCGGACTGAAAGTTTAATTTTAATCGACTTAGTCAAACGCTATTTCAATCAGCATCAAAGTTTGGCTTGAATAAACGAATAAATGATGAAAATCCTACGGGCTGAAAGCCCAAATTAATTCAGCCCAACGCAACGCGTTGGGTAAATAAACAAACGACGCAACCAGCGCGCTGAAAGCGCAGGTTAAACATTAATACGAAATCGATTTTATAAAAAAATATAAAAATGAAAAAGAAACTATATCTATCCCTGCTTATCTTCCTGCCGATTTTTATTTTCGCGGCAAACAAAAGTGGATTTATCGAACGAATGCACGATTTCCTCAACTTATACAATCAAGTATATCCCGAAGAAAAAGTATATATCCAAACAGATAAAACCTATTACAAACCCTCGGAACATATCTGGTACAAAGCGTTTCTCTTAGGAAGTAACGACAATAAACCATCGTTTGTCAGCGATGTTGTTTATGTAGAATTGCAAGACCCGAAAGGAACCGTTGTCTCAAAACACCAACACAACACAAAAGACGGAACTTCAGACGGAGAGTTTTTTCTTCACGATGACATTCCCGGAGGAATATACACTTTAGTCGGATATTCCAATTGGATGAAAAATTCGGGGGAAGAACAATTTTTCAAGAAAGAAATAACCGTCCAACGAGTAATAACTCCGCGATTATTGTTAAAATTGGACTTTGAAAAACGAGCATACGGTCCCGGAGACGAAGTTGTCGGATTGCTATCCGTTTCCAATTTGAGGAACGAAAAAACAGAAGGCAGCACAATTCAATCGACAATTAAAATAGGAGGAAAAAACATAGAAACCGTTACCAACACCACGCAGCAAGGCGAAGCAAAGATAAAATTCCGATTGCCCGACGATTTGAATACCGCGGACGGAATTCTTCAAGTCGTTGTAACCGAAAGAGGATTAACGGAATCTATCATTCGTTCCATACCAATCGTATTGGATAAAATCCAGATACAATTCCTTCCCGAAGGCGGCGATTTAATCGAAAATGCTCCTGCCAAAGTAGCATTCGAAGCATTAAACGAATTCGGAAAAGGAGCCGATGTCAGCGGAAAAATTGTGGACGAAGCAGGAAATACAGTAACATCTTTCGAGAGTTTTCATTTAGGCATGGGCGCTTTTGAATTTACACCGAAAGCAGGAAAAACCTATTTTGCCAAGATTGAAAAACCGCTTGGAAATAACGAATTAATCGCTTTACCCGCGGCAAATCGACTTGGACTTTCCTTGAATTTGAAATCTAATAAAGACAAAACACTTACTTGGTCGGTCTATGCAACTCAAGACGCGGCGGCAACCATAATCGGACAAACGCAAGGCGAAATCTATTATACAAAAGAGCTCAAATTGAAAAAAGGAACGAACAAAGTTACTGTTAAAACCGATGATTTCCCTATCGGAATAGCCGTATTTACTCTTTTCGATGAATTGAATAAAGAAACCGCCGAGCGCTTGGTATTTCTGAATCCCGAAAAAGGATTGAACATACAAATCGAATCAGACAAGCAGATTTACGCGCCCAAAGAAGAAGTAAAGTTGACTATTAAAACGACAGACAAAGCAGGAAATCCGATAGCAGCCAATTTGGGATTATCGGTGGTTGATGAACAAATCCTCGCTTTTGCCGATGACAAACAAGATAACCTGTTGAGTTATTTGCTATTTTCTTCCGAATTAAAAGGCGAAATACAAGAACCATTCTTCTATTTTGATGAAACACAGCCGAAATCCAAAGAAGCAATCGATTATTTAATGCTGACTCGCGGCTGGCGGCGTTTTTCATGGAATGAAATATACAATCCTTCAAAAAGCTACAGCGAAGAAGCAGAAAAAATCAGTTCAATTTACGGTTATGTGTATGATGTAAACCACAAATTACGTCAAGCCGATGTATATTTGATTGAAAAAGGAAATCGACGAAAAATAGCAAAATTGCGGACAACTCCCGAAGGATATTTCGCGTTTCACAACATCGATTTGTCGCAAGAAGCAATGGTTGTAACAGCAGTACCGAATTATGTAAAACTACTCAAAGGAATTTATCAAGTCGACACAAAAGAACTTTATCGTGATTTGCATCAAAAAATCAAGGAAGAACAATCGGAAGATGGTTTCCGAATTGTTGAAAATATATTCATAGAGGAAGATATAGACTCTGAAATACTTGCTATATCAGTAGCAGATTTTAGTCAAGTTATAGATATAGCAGATTATGCATTATATAGTATAGTAGAAAACGATATGGCATATTCATTTGGCGAAACCGCCTTATATGACGCTGTTGTAGTCGGTTATGGAACACAACGAAAAAGTATGGTGACCGCGGCATCCGTCTCTGTTATTTCTACAAGAGAACAACGAAATCCACTCCCTTTGTCATGGGGAGCATTATCAGGGAGTGTGAACGGACTTTTAGTACAACCATTTGATGTTACACCCAATGTTTCGGGACAGTTGAATGTGTTTGGAGCTTCCTCTTTTGGCGACGGAAATCATAATTATTGGATTTTGCGCGATAATGTATTAATTCCCAACTCGATAGCCAACACCCAAACTTTTTCCGATTTGCTTAATTTCAACAAGAGAGAAACCATTACATTTTTCAGAACTCCACTAAACAGTAGGTATTTAGGAAAAGCATTAAATGGCGAAATATCGATTACGACAACTCTTCCTCCTTTTAAAATGAAAATGGAAGACAAAAAATATTACAATGGAACATTTATTTCTAAACGAACATTTTACAATCCGCCCGTATTTACACAAAATACGAATAATTACGATATGCTTAACAGCACTGTTTATTGGAATGCCAATGTAAAAACGGACCAAAAAGGCGAAGCTACGGTTACTTTCCGAAACAACGATGTGTCTTCCTCTTTCCGAATAACAACAGAAGGAATATCGACACATAGCGGTTTGATAGGAAGTAAAACACACAAAATATCCACGCAAAAACCATTTTCCATTGATGTGAAACTGCCTGTATTCGCAAGTTACAACGATGTCGTACAAGTTCCCGTAATGCTGAAAAACAACACGGATAATCCGATGCAAGCAAACATTAATATTGATTTGCCGGATGCACTTCCAAGTTTGGGCGAAATTAGTAAAGATGTTCAAATAGAGGCGCAATCTACACAAACCGTATATTTCAGCTTTTCCCCGAAAAATTTTCAAGGAAGCCATTACATTACGATTTCAGGAAAAACAGCAAACTACGAAGATAAGATAATCCGTCCGATAACAATTCGTTCGGTTTATTTCCCGATGCAATACAGTTTTTCGGGTAGAGAAATGGATAGAAAACAGGAATTTGAGATACTCAATAACGTAAAAGGCTCTATCAAAGCAGAAGTGGTCTGCTACACTAATTTCGTGGAAGAATTATTCGATGGAGTAGAAAGCATATTCCGTCAACCGTCGGGCTGCTTCGAACAAGTTTCGTCCAGCACCTTCCCCAATATTTTCGCCCTGCAATTACTGGACGCAATCGGACAAGACGACGAAAATGTTCGCGAACGAGCTTTGAACTATCTCGAATTAGGATATAAAAAATTGGCGGCTTACGAAGTAAAAGGAACAGGCGGATTTGAATGGTATGGAGGAAGTCCCGCGCATGAAGTACTGTCAGCTTACGGATTGGTCGAATTTTACGAAATGAATAAAGTGTATGAAAACGTTGATAAAGAAATGATGGAACGTACACGCAAATTCATATTAAGTCGGAAAAACGGTTCGGGCGGGTTCAAGCAGAATAATGGAAGATTTGGATTTTCAGGCGCTCCCGAAAAAGTAAACAACGCTTACATCGTGTATGCTTTAACCGAAACAGGAAATTCGGACGAAATAGAAAGGGAATATCAGGCTGCTTTATCCGAAGCATTAAAAAGCAAAGACATGTATCGTATGGCGCTAATGGCAAATGCTGCGTACAATAAAAAAGATGCGAAAAGTTATAATCAATTAATGCAAGCATTTGCAGATTTCGTGCAGGAACACAACGACCTAAGTATGTTAAGCAAGCAATCGGAAGCATCAATCGTTCGCAGTTACGACGGAAATTTGGCGAAAGAAACAGCCGCTTTTTGGTTAATAGCTTTGCTTAAATCAGATGAATACAAATCAACGCTTATCGACAAATGCGTTGATTTTATCTCAAAAGGAAGAAGCGGCGGAAGTTTTGGAAGTACACAAACAACCACTATCTGTTTGCAGGCTCTGACAAATTATGCTTACACCCTCAATAATGAATCGTTGCAAGGATTTTTGAATATATATAACAACGATGAGCAAATTGCAAATGTTGATTTATCGGACTTTATAAACAACGAAGGCAAAGTAGTTTACGATATTTCCGATTATGTAAAAGAAGGGAAAAACAATATTCGAGTTATGTATTCGGAAATGGAAAAACCGTATCCATTTACCGTAAATATTTATTGGGATAAGGAAACGCCCGAAACCACCGAGTTATGTCCGCTTCATTTATCCGTAAAATTGGAAAAAGAGAATGTAAAGCAAAATGAAACGGTCCGTTTATCCGCCTCGTTGAAAAATACAACATCAACAGGTCAACCGATGAGTATCGCGATAATCGGCATTCCCGGCGGATTGAGTCTGCAACCTTGGCAATTGAAAGAAATGCAGGATAAAGGCGTATTCGATTTCTATGAAATAATCAACGACAATCTGGTCGCGTATTATCGGGAATTAGGTCCCAATGAAGAAAAAGAAATCAATCTCGACCTAAAAGCCGAAATCCCGGGAACATACAAAGGAATGGCTTGCTCGGCGTATTTATATTACAGCGATGTGTATAAATATTGGGTTGACGGGATTTTTATTCGAGTAGAGGATTAAGAACCAATAGAACGCGGATTGAGCGGATTGAGCGGATTGAGCGGATTTTTTCGCTGGCGCGGATTTGTAATCCGTGCCGAACAGTCGCAAGTTACAAATGCTTTAAAGGCACGGATTGCAAATCCGCGCCAGCGAAAAAAACCGCAATTATCCGCTCAATCCGCTTTATCCGCGTTCTATTGTCACTCGTTACTTGTCACTCGTTACCTGTTTAGGTTTTCTGTCGAAGAAAGGATTTTTAGAAGACGCACTAATTGGAATAGCCATTACCGTTTTGCATCCATTCAGCCAATCCAATTTTTGAGCCGCCAATCCCGCAGAAAACATCACTCGGCTATCCAAACGCAAATCAGCAATCATTGCACAAGCCGAACCAATTGCAATTCCGACATCAATTGAGTTGATTGCACAAGGAACAGCTTCCGGTTTCTCGGCACAAGTCGCAAAGCCACAATGTTTGCAGTTTAATCCCTGAACCAGTTCTTTTGTTCCAATTAAAATAATCACTTCCGCAGATAATATATTTTCAGTATCCCGCAACATGAATCCGAAACCCATTTCTTCCCCTAACTCACGCGTTTTATTCGATAAAGTTGTAATATCATCTCCTTCAACCATTGCGATTTCGAGGATGTCTACTCCTTTTCCTTTGGGAGCCGTTCGCGCAGCAGTCATAACTTGTTTCGCCGCTTCAATTAAATGCTTGTGACGAGATTCTCTTTCATTTAGTATCATATAATATTTATTTTATGTAACGATTAATATAAGGAATTTCCTTCAATGGCAAATCCTTTTTGACAAGAACAATCAAATATACACTTATCAAAAGCGTGTTGAACCCGATATGAAGACCTTGATTTTGTATTGGAACAAAATAAGATAAAGCATAGAGAGCCAATGCCAAAAAAGTGTAAAAACCTATTGTTTTCAAATCATACGGAATTGAATATTTTTTTTGTCCTATGAAATACGATAAAGTCATGATTAACGCATTTCCGATAAATGCAGCCCAAGCACACGCCCAATAACTGTATTTAGGAATAAAGATAATGTTGAGCGCGACAATAACAATACACGCAATAGTTGAAAAAATAGCTCCCCAATGCGTTTTATCGGTCAATTTATACCAAAGAGAAAGATTAAAATAAACCGCGAAAAACAATTCTCCCAATAAAACAATCGGAACAATTCCCAATCCGGCAAAATACTCCGGACTAATGAAATATTTGATAAAGTCTAAATAAAAGGTAACTCCCAAAAAGACCAAAAGACCCAAAATGACAAAATATTTCATCACATCAGCATACGATTGCTTGGCATCTTTGTCTTTGCTCTTTTCAAAAATGAAAGGCTCATACGCATAGCGAAAAGCTTGTGTAAACATCATCATGATAAGTGCAATTTTAAAACAAGCGCTATAAATACCTAATTCACTAAATGAAGTTGATGAATCCGGATAAATCGCAGGAAAGACGATTTTATCTACCACCTGATTGCTCATGCCCGCGATTCCCATAATTACCAACGGGAAACAATATTGAAACATTTTTTGAGCTAGTTTTTTGTCAAAAGTGTATTTAAATCCCGTTAAATCCGGTAAAAGAAAAGCCGTTTGAATTCCCGTAGCAAGTAAATTAGAAATGAAAACATAGCCCAATCGAAAGTCATCAATGTAAAACCAAGAAATTAAATTCGGATTATGTTTATTTATCCAAGGACATAAAACAAGGAAGAAAAGACAAAAAAGAGTGTACAGAATAACATTCAAAATCTTTAACGCTCCGAATTTTTTCGCCTTCTTTTTATAACGCAAATAAGCAAAAGGAATGGCGCTAAACGCATCCATACTAAGAATAACAATTACCAGACGAATATAAATATCCGGTATTTCATCACTCCAAACATAAGGACGAATAGAAGGCAAAAAGCACAAAAAAACAATCAAAAAGAGCGCGACAATTCCCCCGACAAAAATTAAAGACGTAGAGTAAACAGAAATCGGTTGATATTTGTCTGTTTGATTAACAAAGCGAAAAAAACCGGTTTCCATTCCAAACGTAAGAATGACGATAATCAAAGCGACATAAGCATACAAATTGGTCATCATTCCGAAATCGCTTTGAGCAAGCGTATAAGTGAAAAGAGTGGTCAATAACCAACTAATCATTTTCACCAAAATAGTACTTCCTCCGTAGATGACGCTATCCTTTGCCAGAGATTTAGTTCCTGCCATAATGTTAAAATAAAGTTCCCTGAATATCTCCTCTTTTTCTTCCTAAATGAGAATAAGCCAATGGAGTAGCCTCTCTGCCTCGTGGTGTGCGTTTCAAAAATCCTTCTTTGATTAAAAAAGGCTCATAAACCTCTTCGATTGTTCCCGAATCTTCGCCCAAAGCAGTCGCAATCGTTGTTAATCCAACAGGACCTCCGCTAAACTTATCAATAATAGTTAATAAAATTTTATTATCAATCTCATCCAAACCATATCTATCAATATTAAGCGCTTCAAGCGCAAAACAAGCAATCGATTTGTCAATCTTTCCGCTTCCTTTTACCTGAGCAAAATCTCGAACGCGTCTCAATAAAGCATTACAAATACGAGGAGTTCCTCGACTTCTGGATGCAATTTCAATCGCCGCATTGTCATCACACGGAACATCCAAAATAGCTGCAGAACGTTTTACAATCGCAGCCAAAGTATCCACATCATAATATTCCAAGTGAAGATTAATCCCAAAACGAGCCCTTAAAGGAGCCGTCAATAATCCGCTTCGAGTCGTCGCCCCAACAAGCGTGAACGGTTCTAATTCAATTTGAATAGAACGAGCGCTCGGACCTTTATCTATCATAATATCAATCCGATAATCTTCCATTGCGGAATACAAATATTCCTCAACAACCGGAGACAAACGATGAATCTCGTCAATAAAAAGAACATCATTTTTTTCAAGCGAAGTCAGAATTCCGGCTAAATCACCCGGCTTATCCAAAACCGGTCCCGATGTAATCTTAAAGCCAACATTCAACTCATTCGCAATAATATTAGAAAGAGTCGTTTTTCCAAGTCCGGGAGGGCCGTGCAACAAAACATGGTCCAAAGCTTCCGTTCGCATTTTTGCCGCTTGAACGAATATCTTTAGATTCTCAACAATTTTGTCCTGACCACTAAAACTCAGAAAAGATAAAGGACGCAAAGCATTTTCGTATTCCTTTTCCTTTTCGTTTATCTTTTGAGAATGTATATTATAATTATCCATAATTCGCCCCAAAGTTAGTGCAAGTCGAGTGCAATACAAAGCAAACTTGTTTGATTTTATTGCCGAGGCGCAGCCTAACTTCGCTTTTTTGGAGCAAAGTTAGTGATTTTCCAGTGAAATAGCATATTGGTAAGATTGAATAAATACACTTATCCACGGATTCGCTTGGGCTGTGTGCGCCAAATTGGAATTATGCCAAAGGCTTAAATAGTCTCCACCGGATTGTTTGCACGCATCGGCAAGTTTTTTCATTTGCATCAAAGCTTCTTCCGGCGTTAATTTCAAATGAAAAATAAACGAAGAATCCATCATTACTGTTGGACGAATAAATAACGATGTTGTTTCTTCTTTTTGCAAATCATAGAAAAAATAAGGAACAGCAGTTCCCGAACGAAATCCGGGAGCTTGGGCGAAAGCGAGCGTAAAATCTTCTTTTATTCCAGCCAAATTTAACTCCTGAAATGTTTCAGGACTTTGCATTCGTAAAAAATGTTGCCGAGAAGCCGTTATTTTAGAATCTAATATTTGTTCCAATTTATTTTTTTCTTTCAATAAATTCTTCGAATTTCTTAACGTATCATAAGACGGATGCAATCCTATTTGCGCAGAATCCAAACTTTTCAAATAAGAATAATATTTTTTGGGCGAATAAACAGTAGTTCTTCCGTACTTTCCTCTTTTTCCCAATAAAACGAACAAATAATAAGACTTTTTTAATTGAGTTTGAATTTCTTGAATGGTTTTTAGAGCAGCTAAATAGGGGTCTTCTTTGAACCGCAACAAAGTAAAAAATCGGTCTTTTATCTGATTGAAATTCCCCTTTAATAAATCTTTCAGAATTCCTCCCGAATTTTTAATAAAACCTTTATATTGATACAAAAAAGGATAATCAATATCAAAAGTACTAATCGTTTTAAATTCCCTCAATTTAAAATCATTCGTTTGAAAACCTGCATTTTCAAGTTCTTCTTTTAATAAATATGCCCATCGGTCAATTATCGGAATTTCCAAAATTCCCTTTTGAAACAAAAGCGATTCAGCGTGTCTAAATCGCCTGTGTTCATCTAATTCCAATGGAAAATTTTCTTCATATAAAGTAAGAAGATAAAATGCTGCTGCGAATAAATCAAAAGGAATATCTCCGTTTTTGTTTTCGAAAAAACAGAAAAGACCTTTCCATTCCGTCTCTTTTAATTGCTTCATCGGTTTGATTCCGGATTCAAAAAGCAATCCATGAGGAACAATATGCAAACCGTGATTCAATTCCGTTTCAGAGTAATTGATACAAGGATTGGATTGTGCTAAATACGATTTTTTGTCGGAAGTAATGACAAATTCAATCCCCAATATATGATTGAAAATGTGTTGTGCAATATAATTTAATCTCTTGGTGTTTTCGGAAGAAGTATAAATATATACCATAGTAAATGAATATAATTTGTAAAGGTAAATATTTATTTTTTATTCTTATAAAATAGTTTTCATTTGGTCAGGGCAAATTTGCATTCAGTACCTCGCTGGCACGGATTGCAAATTACGAGTGTTCGGAATATTTATATGTTTCTGTCATTCTGATTTAATCAATCAATCAAATTTTCATAATCCTTTTTTAGGTAGCTTTTATCGANTACA
>JGI996J12353_1000235_pt1 | contig 15633 bp, 10 predicted proteins | sample IntmicLarv5ML5BL_FD_12353 | JGI IMG/M metagenome (IMG submission 12353) | reverse complement strand
AGCAGAGTCTGTTCTTGCGTCACTTGAAGACCTAAACGATGAATTCGCAAGGGATTACAACGAACGTATTGAGGAGCGCGTAGGACAGGAAAAAGGCGCAACAACAAAACTGCGAGGCGAGGTAAACAATGCGGCAACTCTCTCGTTAGAAGCAATCAACGCCTACGGTTTATTGTTCATCGACAACACAATTCAAGGTTTTGTCGACGAACTAAACACAATCCTCGACCAAGCTCGTACCAACCTAAGCAATCGTGGCAAGGGCTCAGGAGGTAGCGGTGGCTCAGAAGATCCAGACTCTGATAATCCCCCAATCGAGATAAGGGACAGGGATAAGAAAGCTGGCGATGAGCCAACCGAAGAATGATAAAAGACACATTTATAAATCACAAAAAGATTAATTATTCACTTAAAAACAAAAAGATTTATGAGAACTAAAATTTACTTATTATTAATTGCCCTTGTTGCTACCATTGGCAGTGTTTGGGGGCAAGGGCAGAGCTTTACTTATGGAGGTCTGAACTATAGCGTCACTGATGTGGCGGGTAGAATTGTAGAAGTTGCAAGAGGTAACTATTCAGGAGATATTGTTATCCCATCAACAGTCCCATTTGGAAATGATACTTACAAAGTTGAATCAATTGTTGATTATGCTTTCTCTCGTTCTCAAGGATTGAGAAGTGTTGTTATTTCTGAAGGTATTAAATCAATTGGAGAGTATGCATTTGCAATGGATTCAAGTCTTGTTAGCGTGACAATTAAAACAACGGACTTGACCACTATCCCGCATCGTGCGTTTTATGGTTGTGTTGCATTAGCGGAAATCACAATTCCAGAAGGAGTTCAGAGCCTTGGAGTTGATGCCTTTCTTGGTTGTCCTGGACTTGTTACGGTAAACCTTCCATCGACGCTTCAAACAATAGGAAATAATGCCTTATCTGGTGGTGATATAGTAGAATCGTACAATATACATGAGGATAATACTAATTTTAAATCAATAGATGGCGTCTTATATAATTTTGCAATGACTACCCTCATTGCCTATCCTAATGGAAGCAAGAATACATCATTAACAATACCTAATAGTGTAACAGTATTGAGTGGCAATATCTTTATGCGGGCACTTAATCTAACTGATTTTCTTGTGGACGTTACTCATCCAACATTTTCATCTGTTGGAGGAGTTCTTTTTAATAAAGTTGGAGATGTTCTGATTTACTGCCCTGCTGGTAAAGTTGGTGAATATAAGATACCTGATGGTGTAACGACTATTACGGAAAGAGCCTTCATAGGTACAGCTCTGACGAAAATAGTTATTCCAACTAGTGTTACTTCTATAAATATGCACGAGACATTTAATTTTGCGACTGAATTAGTCGAGTTTGAAGTTGCATTAGGAAATGGTCAATACAAATCTGAAGCTGGCGTTCTATTTAGTGAAGATATGACAATATTAGTTGCTTATCCTAATGCAAGGCCAGACGAGGATTATGTCGTTCCAACCAGTGTTACAACTATAGGAACAAGAGCCTTTAATCATTCTCTTTATATAAAGAATATTAAATTACATGATGGTATTACTACTATTGAACATACTGCCTTTTTACTTTCTTGGTCTCTGGAGAGTATCAATTTACCGAATGCGGTTACAGCCTTTGAACGTTATAGCTTAGCTTCTTGTTATGAGCTAAAGTCTATTATTTTGCCAGATAATATGACTTCTATTCCTTTGGCATTTCTACGTTATTCTCGGAGTTTAACATCAGTAGAAATACCTCAAAATGTCACGTCTATTGGTGATCAAGCTTTTCAATATTCAGGGGTGAAGAATGTTACATTACCTGATAATCTTTTAACTATTGGGTCAAATGCTTTTGATGATGCACACTTAGCGTCTGTTGTTATTCCTGAGAGTGTAACTTCAATAGGTGCAAATGCCTTTGCTAATAATTTGGATCTTAAAGAGGTTATTTTTTTAGGTGATACCCCCCCCGCAACGATTTCTTCTGATGCTTTCTATGGCATCGCTGAAGATGCATATCTGATTGTACCACAAGGCTCAGAGGCTTTGTATGAAGCTTGGGTTGATGCTAACTCTCTGTCTTTTACTGCTGCTTATGAAGCCACTACTGTTGTTGTTAATCCTGCAACTGGGGTTAAATTTATTGATGACGAAACAGGCGAAGTTCTTAGTGAACTTCCACAGGCAGCGACAGGAAAAGAATATACAATCCTTCCTGAAGATGATGAAAAAAATGAAGTTGAAAGTGTGACTGTTGGTGGCTCAACAATAACTAAGGGTACAGACGGTGAATTCCATGTTCTCTTAGATGGCGACAAGACAATTGAGGTAGTTGTTGTTCCTAAAAAGGTTGTAACATTTATCAACGATGGAAGCACTGTTCATACTCAATATGTAAAGAATGGCGCACTTGCAACTTCTTATTCTTCTATTTCAAAATCAGGTCATAATCTTAGAGGTTGGAATGTAGGTAGCTCAACTACTTTATATAATTTCTCAACTCCTGTAACTGCTGACCTTACATTGACTGCAAGCTGGGCTGAAATCCCAGCAACATTCACTGTAACAATCACTCCATTGTCTGGTGTTACTGTAAACAAGACAGGTGAAACTGTTGATGCAGGTCGTTCTTTCTCTTTTACTGCTGAAGCAAGGTCTGGTTATAGTGTAATTGTTTCAGTTAATGGTACTACCCTTCCTGCTATCTCTGGAATTACTTATTTGATTGAAGATATCAGAGAGAATAAGACAGTTACTTTTAGACTTGTAGCAGGTAGTATAGCTCCTCCAAATCCTGGTCCTGGCGATGGTACGACTCCTCCTCCTGCTCCTGAAGTCGGTATCCCTGGTCCTGGTGAGCCTGGTGGTCCTGGTCAAGTTATTATTGACGGTAACACTCCTTCTGATCTTGGTAAATTACCTGGCGATGGTCAAATCATCGTTCGTCCTCCTCTTGTTGACCCAAACAGTCCTACTCCTCCAAAAGTAATTATTGATGGTAAGGAAGTTGAAGGTGAGTGGAAGACTGACGAGGATGGCAACCCTGTCTTTGTAATTGACTTGGATGGTCTTGAAGATGGTAAGCATACTATTATAATCAATGATAAGGAGTTTGAATTTACAGTAGACAAAAATGCTAGACCAACTTCTAACGATGTTCTAAGCACTGCGACAGTTACTGCAGGTTATGGAAGTGTAACCATCGAAACTCCTAACGCTGCAACTGTACAAGTTGTCTCTTTCTCTGGAAGTGTTGTTTACAACGCTAAAGTAACAGGAACAACTACTGTAAACGTACCAGCAGGTATCTACGCTGTAGTAGTTGATGGAACAGTGACAAAGGTTGTTGTAAGATAAATATATATTTATCGAAGATGACATTGCTCTCTAATGTCATCGGAATTTTGTAAATGTGTTTGGAGTCCTGTTGACCGCGAGGTTAGCAGGTCTCGCCTTTTAAAATAATCGTGTAATGCAGAACTCTCCACAGGTTACGCTGCGCTACACTTGCGGTGTCATCATGCGCGCCTGCGGTACTTGAGACAGTATGGTATTTTGGGGTATGTGCAGATTGTGATTTGTTATCTGCCTCTGCTGTTACTTCTTCTTTCGGCTTCTCTTTGTTTTTGTGTCTCTTTACGCGCCTTTTCTCTTTCCTTTAGTTGGATTTTGTATGCACGTTCTTTTTCCTTGCGTTCTTTTTCCCGCTGTTTTAGACGCTCTTTGTATGCACGCTCTCTCTCTTTGCGGAGTTGTTCCTGTGCTTTAATTCTTGCTTTGCGTTCAGCTTGGGCGGTCTTTAGCTTTTCCTTGCGTTCTTTCTCTAAGAGTTTTTCTCTTTCTCTCTTTGTTTGTAGCAATAGATGCTCTTCTTTGGTTTCTTTTTCTCTTAGCTCTCTTGTTTCTTTTTCTCTTTGAAGGCGTAGCTCTTCGTCAGCCTTTTGTTGCTCTTCGAATAGTCTTCGTGCTTCTTCTTTTCGCTTTTCTTCAGCCTCAGCTTCTTGTCTGCGAATTTCTTCAATATCCCTTAGTGTTAGTTCTGTTACTCTTTGTTGAGGTTGTAGCACTATGATGCTGTCTTCTGGCTGTGCAAGAACCGTATCTGCAACTAATGTTAGAGTATCCTCTTTAATTGTTGATTCGTGAATCTCTTCAGGGATACTTTCTTCGATAGCCTCCTCGATAACTTCCTCTTGTACGTTCAATGGTTCTTCTGTGATTACTGGCGTGCTTTCTGTTTCAGGCAGAACCTCTTCGACTGTTTGAACTTCTGTTTCTGTTGAATCTTCTGATAGTCTATCTTCAAGATGCGAATTCCATCTGTCAGCGAGTTCCGGAAGAACGTGTCCTAAGCTGTCGGTAAAGAATGTAACGTATTCGTCCAAAGTCTTACCGTGCATAAGAGTTTCGTAATTGTTCTCTGATATAGGTAGGATTGCAATCTCCCTGTTTAGTACATTCGCATATCCGTCGTTGCCGTATATTCTCTTATAATATAATGAGACTTCTTCAAGGTTTATAAAGTCTCGGATAGTTAGCATACTCATTGGTCCCATCTCTTCGATAGAGAGGTCGAACTCTTTCACCATAAAGTTTGCGAAATTGTATGCTGCCACAGAGTATAGCAATTGGTTGCTGTTGACTCTCTCCGTAGGATAGAGAAGAATCATACGGTGTAATGTGTTTTGATCTGTAGAGAATACACGTGCAGAGTCAGCTGCGGAAAGTCCACCTTCTCCAACTCCGAAACGCAGGTTCCATGCCATACTATTCACACCACCTTGTACCATCTCGCGACCTCTTAACACCCCTCTGAGCATTTCTCCTGCCAATTCAGCGACATCAGCTTGAGGGAATCTTTCTACTAACTCCCTTAAGGCTTCCTTAAATCCTTCAGGGTCGCCCTCTTGAACGAATGTTAGTGCGTTAAGGAACATAAACTTCGGCATAAGACTTGCTAAAGGATATGTTTCTTTTACCATATTATAATTGCGGCGTACAGTTGAAATCTCTTCAGCCAGATAGCCGTTGTATGTCGCCTGATATATTGAATCCTGAACCCTATCCATAGAGCGGATATTGTGTTCGTAATTCGGATCGGCAATTGCGACAGCATAATTACTCTCAGGGAAACCGTTTATCAACTTATTCTTATATTCTTCGGCAAGAGGTTTGTTGTCAAGACGTAAAGCCATAAGGAATATCTGATAGAAGCTCTCTAATTTGTGCTCATTCTCCTCAAAGCGATTATTGAGAGTTTCAAAGCCATTAATAGATAGAGGAAGGTCTTCCAGCTTGTCCTTATATATCAAAGCCATGTTAAATAGTCCGTCGACAATGATCATGTCCGACGCTTCAATATCCTCAGGAGTCAGAGGTAGTTGCTGTATATAATATTCCCGTGTATGCGGATCATCCGAGAATATAACCTCGAAGTCTTCACCTTCAGTCTCGTCTTCTGTGCCTGTTCCTTCGCCTTCACCCGACGGCATACCTTCGCCTTCTCCCGGCAATTCGTCGTCGTCATACTCAGATTCTTCGATGAATGTAGTTACCGTCTTGTCTCTTCTTCGCCAGTTATCCTCCAGCGTACGACGCCCCCACATTTGTTGGAATCGTGTTCTTCCTTGAGCTACCGCCTGAGGACTGTAGAAATAGAAACTGCTACCGTCCGGTCCGGTCGGCATTGTTGGCACATTAAGGTTAGAGCCCGGCAAACCAGTTCCTTGTGATTCTGCTTGCGTTAAAGCACCTTCTCTATCTGATAGAGCCTGTGCTTCTCTTTCTTCCTTTATGAGTTGTTCTATTCTTGCATCGATAACAGCCAATCGTTCGGCTTCGGGCATTCTTGCTAAAGTCTGCAAACTATCTTGCAGATGTACGGCTTCGGCATGTACTACCAATTCGTCCAATACGAGGGATAGCTTTGCGACACGTTCGTAATCCTTATACTCCCTTTGTAAAGACGCTAAAGCACCGCTAAAGCAAGGCTGTGCTTTGATATATTCTTGTTGTTGGAAATATATATCACCAAGTCTGATTTGGCATAATGCTTTCTCTAATCCATGTTGCGTGCTTTCATCAATACCGAGCTGATAATTGATAATTGCATTAGCAGTATCCACTTGATTCATGTAGATATTACCGATTGCATAGTAAACCTGATCGAGATAGTCCTTGTTCTTCTCACTGCGTGCCATGCGTTCTAATCGATTGATTAGTCTAACGTCATTTGTGCCGGAGAAAACTTCTGTCTGTCTTATGCGTGCAGCAAATTCTAATTCGTAAGGAGGGTTGGCTCTTATGACATCGCCGAACGACTTATAAGCAAGGCTTGGCAAATCCAGCTCAGTATATATTTGTCCGAGAAGATAGTGCATTCTTGTACGCTGGCGTTTGTTCTTCTCCGCCCTGATTGCCGTCTTCAGATAAGGAATAGCCGCTTCTTTCTCGTCATTCTTTATAAGGTAGTTTGCATATACTGCGGCATATAAGTTCAATTGCTTTGCAGGTATACCGTTTGTGTTTAGTTTGCCGAGAATGTCTTCCGACTCATAAAGCCAGTTCATTTCAGAATAACAACGTGCTTGCCATAGTCTTGCCGTTGCTACCATTTCTTCATCGCCGGCATAATGGCGAGTAATGTAGGAGAAGGTTGCTGACGCTTGCAGGAAGTCGCCATTATAGAATTGAGATTGACCGATTAGCAGCCAACATTTCTTTAGGAAAGGATTGTATTCATTCTGTTCTTGAAGTCTGACCTGTTTAGGATCATTTCTCCAACCTGCCTTTCTTGGTGGCTTGGTTGTTATCGAATGTTGTTTGATTGCTTTGTTTCCTTTCTCGATAGGTCTGTCGAAAGGTCCTCCTGTGTTTTGCTTATCTTTTGGCAAGGCACTTACCGGATACATATAAATCATTTCGGAATAACTTTCCTTATGATTATTTTGTAAATTCCTCAGAGCGTCATCGAAAGATGTCTTCCCATTGAAATAGGTGTTGTAGTTAGCCGTGAAAGCATGATAGAACCTACTTGAAGCCGTGTTCTTCTTAGTACTACACGACACAAGCATGACTATAACAAAAAACGATACTATATAATAAAAACCAGTTTTCACTTTATTGGGTACAATTCTGTCATATTATAAACTGAAAACAGGTTGTTTTATTGTTTCACTCGTAAGAAGAGAATCGCTTTGACTACAAAAAAGAGGAAAACGAGAACGAGAATGATAAATGCTCCGGGGGGAATATTTAAGTAATAGGAAAGGATAAGTCCGATAACGCAAGCGATAAAGCCGACTGCTACGCTATAATACATTATCCTTTTATAGTCTGATGTAAACTGATTGACAATCATCTGAGGAAGTGTCATCAAGCTCATTAATAACATGATTCCGACTAATCTGATAGATAGCACAATTGTGACGGCAATGAAGAACATCATAACATACTCTATTAAAGCAACAGGTATCCGTTGTGTCTTTGCGAAATTATTGTCGAAAGCAACATATATAATCTCCCGCAGGTATAGTAAAACGACCGTAATCAGTAGAACATTAAGTATCGCCATCCACATAATATCGGACGATGTAATTGTAAGGATATTGCCGAATAAATAGTTTGACAGATTAGGAGCATATCCGGGAGTAAGGAATGTAAAGAAAACGCCTAAAGCCATTCCTAATGCCCAGATGGCGGCAATTGCCGAGTCTTCGCGTACGTTCTGTGTCTTGCTTACCCATTCAACACCTAATGCCGATAGGACAGAGAAGATGAGCGCCATAAAGATTGGATTAGATCCTAAATAGAACCCCAAGCCTAATCCTCCGAAGGAGGCGTGTGTTAGTCCGCCGCTGATAAAGACAAGTCTGCGGGCAACAATATAAGTTCCAACAATGCCACAAGCTATAGCTGTAAACAAAGCGCCTAATAATGCGTTTTGAAAGAAGGAGTATCCGAGTAGTTCTAACATCTTATTAAGCGTGTATGCGGCGTTCTCCTAAGATAAGGAATGCTTCGTCTTTTAATAACTGCGGTAAATTTATTTGTCTTAGCTGTAAGCTGCGTATCCAGCCTGCTACTTCGATTTCTTTTAGGGTATATAGTACTTCCCGAAACTCTTCAACCTCCTTGATACTGTATTCATCTTCTCCAAGTCCTATGAAGCGGTCGAGTTCTTCGTCATCGTAGTATTCAATCTCCTTGCTGACTGCTGCTATAAGGCTATCGTGTTCGCAGGTCTCGTGCTGACCGCAACATTCTTCTTCTGTGACTTTCGGCTCAGGAATCTCAGAGATTTCGCCACGCTCCAACATCTGCTGTAGTTTCTTATTATGGAAGTGTCCTGCAATTGCAGCGACGATGCCAATTAATACAACCCCTGAAAGAATAATGATGTACCACATATCCGATTAATCTTTTATTAGAAATCCAACCTTCTTCAAATCATCCCAATACTTAGGATAGCTTTTCGAAACAACTTCAGGATTCGCTATCTCTATTCCTTGAGGGATAACCAATGCTGCCGGAGCGAATGCCATCGCCATTCGATGATCTTCGTATGTTGCGATAACGGGATTAGCTTCCGCGTCGCATCTTTCTCCATTCCATTGCAAGCCGTTGTCCTCGGTTTCTCTTAATATGTATCCTAACTTCTTAAGTTCTGCGATTAGGGCTGCTATGCGGTCTGTCTCCTTTATCTTTAATGACTGCAATCCGATGAAGTGGAAAGGGATTCCCTTCATTGCGCAAGTCACCACGAATGTTTGTGCTAAGTCAGGTTCGTTGACGAAATCATATTCGAGCTTCGTGCAAACATTACCGTTTTGCATAAGTCGTACTTCGTTATCGCTGAAGACGGTGTCCACTCCAAGCGTCTTGAACAGCTCAGCTCCTGCGGAATCTCCCTGCAGGCTATCCTTATAAAGGGTGGGTAATGCTATTCCTGATTCTCCTGACAGACAAGCTATCTGATACCAATATGATGCTGCGCTCCAATCCGATTCGACAGTGAATGATGTCGGAGAATACTCCTGTGGAGCGACCTTGATTGTTTGTCCTTCCCATGTCGACGAAACGCCGAACTGCTTCATCAGTTGCAGGGTCAGGTTTATATACGGTTTGGATATTATATCACCTTCCAGTTTAAGGGTAAGACCTTTCTCCATAAAGGGAGCAATCATAAGTAGTGCTGATATATATTGCGAGCTAACTCCGCCATTTAATGAAATCTCACCTCCTTGCAATGCACTCCCGAATATCTTTAGCGGAGGATATCCTTCTTTATCGGCATATTCTATCCTTGCACCAAGAGAGTTCAACGCATCAACGAGCAACTTAATTGGTCGGTTACACATACGCTCCGTACCCGTGATAGTCCATTCACCTACCACCTTAGCGAGGAACGCAGTAAGGAATCGCATTGCCGTTCCCGCAGCCTTTATATCAAAATGATTACTGTTTGAATTAAGAGCAGCGACAAGGACATCTGTGTCATCACATTCCGAAAGGTTTTGAATATCGTATGGACTGTAGCTAAGAGCGTTCAATATTAATGCTCTGTTGCTGATGCTCTTTGAAGAGGGCAGTTGTATTGTGTTTCCGCTCAATCTCTCCGGAGCTATTATTCGGTAATTCATCTTTGTTGTATCCTTATATTGAGATTACAAAAGTACAGATTTTATTTAATAGTTTATAGTGCTACCTTTGCCGCCCGAGGAGTTCCCCGTTCTACTATATATATTAATGTATATAAAACAAAGATGCATAAACCTGATGAACTGAAAATACTTGCTTCGCGTGCAGAGCCGACATTCAATAATTTCTTTAAGAAGAATAAGAAGAAACTGGAGAAGATGGATCAGGACGTACATTATCTACACGACTTGGTGATGGAACAGACGGATTGCCTGCAATGTGCAAACTGCTGCAAGAGTCTCGGGCCGGCTATCTATGACAAGGACATTGAAAAGATGTCGAAGGCGTTAAAGATGAAGCCGTCGGAAGTCGTCGCGCAGTATCTGCGGGTTGATGAAGATGGCGACTACGTGTTCCAATCGATGCCCTGCCCATTCCTGATGCCGGACAATTACTGCATGATTTATGAGAATCGTCCGAAAGCCTGTCGAGAGTATCCGCATACAGATAGAAAGAAGTTTGTACAAATATATAAGCTGACCGTAAAGAACGCCCATACCTGCCCCGTGGCGTACGGAGTATTAGATAAGCTGACTAAAGGAGAATTATAGAAAAGCAAAACGGGCATCCGATACTCAAATCGAATGCCCGTTATTAATATCTATCATAAGATACTTACACCTTTTTGTCTAAGTTGTTAAGGATGTCAATTTTCCCTTCGTTCACAAGGCGATAAATCATTTCCCCGAACAATGTGTTTACCCATGCAAACCATTTGCGAGTGAAGTTTGTTGGGTCGTTCTTATGGAATGATTCGTGCATAAAGCCTGTCTCTCCGTCTGTGTCACGTAGCATTTTAACGCAGAAGCGGATTTCCTCTTCGTCGCTTGTCGTATTACAACGCATTATGATACTCATCGGCCAGATGTAGTCAAAGCCGATATGCGGGCCGCCGATACCTTCACCTGCTGTGCCTTTATAGAAGTATGGATTGCTCGGACTTAATACCAGCTTACGAGTATTTTGGTAAACAGGGTCATTCACGTCAACACATCCAAGATATGGCAATGCAAGAAGACTTGGAACATTAGCGTCATCCATATAGTGAACATTATGAAACCCATCTACCTCGTATGCGTATACATCTCCGAAGATAGGGTGCTTAACGATTGCATATTCCTTTATCGCAGCTTCTACCTCGTTGGCAAGTGCTTCGCAATCGTTTGCCAAGGCAGTATTGCTTTTTATCTTACGCAACATTTCTGCTGCCTGACGAAGAGACGTTACCGCGAAAAGGTTCGAAGGAACAAGGAAGCCAAACATCGAAGCATCATCGGAAGGGCGGAAGGATGAAACAATAAGTCCGACAGGATTAACCGGACTTCCGTATCCGTCGTTCAATAGTGTATCGCCTTGACGATGTGTAAAACGCTCGAATCTGTATGGCCCTAAATCTTCCTTACGTTGTTGCTCGCGGAATGTTTGAACGGTTAGTTCGATAGCTTTCAACCAGTCGGCATCAAAAGGAGTAGTATCTCCCGTCTTTTGCCAGAAATGGTATGCAAGGCGGATAGGATAACATAAAGAATCGATTTCCCACTTACGTTCGTGAAGCTCCTTTGTCATCTTTGTACGGTCTTTCTCCCATTCGCTACCTATCGGGCCGTCGTTGAAAGCATTTGCATACGGATCGGAAAGAATACACTTAGTCTGGCGATTGATTACACCTACGAGCATTGTCTTTACCTTCGGATCTTCATTTGCAAAGACTATATGAGGGAATACCTGGGCTGAGGAGTCGCGTAGCCACATTGCGTGAATATCACCTGTGATTACGAACGTATCCGGCTTGCCGTCTACAATCTTGTGTTCGCAGGTCGTATCCAATGTGTTTGGGAAGCAGTTCTCGAACATCCAAGCCAGCTTCTCATCTTTAAGCATTGACTTAGTTGTTTGGATTGCCTTTTCCACAGCGATTGATGTGAATTGGCGTTTGTCTGAATCAGGGCGAAGGCATACATATTTTGATGCATCTGTACCCAATGTTTCAGCAACAGTATGGTCTGCTAATCGAGCAAAAGAGTTTTGTCCGACTACTAATCCTGCCAAGGATAAACCTCCTGTTTTAATGAAATAGCGGCGTGTTGTCATTGTTGTTTTATTTTTGGTTTTCTGTTAATGAAATTCTTAAAGCGGCGGTAAAGTTAAGCAAAAAGATAATATGCCTTAATGTATTTTGTGGCACGATGAGCCTTAAAAAGCGGTTTATAGAGTGTATCTTTGTCAGCGAAAGACGTAATAGGGTTAGTTAGTTTTAGACAATGGTCGAGATAATCATAAAAGGAATAATTATAGGAATACTCGTTTCTGCGCCTATGGGGCCGATAGGTATGCTATGCCTCCAGCGAACACTCAGCAAGGGGCGGCTGCATGGCTTTACCACAGGGGTAGGCGCAACATTGTCGGATATGGTATATGCAGTGATAACAAGTCTGGGAATGGGGGTAGTCGTCAACTTTGTGGAGACCAACCAAACTCCGCTGCGTTTCTTGGGTAGCATCATTCTCGGAGCTTTCGGCTATTATATATATAGGAGTAACCCAAGGAAATCGATAAATGCTCAGAGCGGAAATAAACTGTCGTACACACAAGACCTCGTAACCTCATTTCTCCTTACGCTTAGTAACATCTTTATTATATTAATGTATATCGGACTGTTCGCCCAGTTTGGCTTCGTGCAACAGGAACATTCCATTTGGGTGACCTTCGTCGGAATCGGAGGCATCGGCATTGGCGCGCTTCTGTGGTGGACGGGCATCACGTATATCGTTTCGAAGATGAGGAAGTGGTTTAATATGCGAGGCATTCGACTTCTCAACCGCATCGTCGGGATTATCATCATGTCTGTTTCCATTGTCGGAATCGCTTCGATACTATATATGTCTTTCCTCTAACAATAAGAAAAATGAAAGCAATAAAAATCCCATGTATAACATCGCTTGATGTTTTAGATTTATCATCTGTCGGCTATTGTATGGAGCTTAAAGCCCATCGGGAATATATCGACACAGTTAATTGGAAAGAATATTCATACAAGCCTATTGTTGCGGTCGACATTGCTCGCGGTCGGGATAATCTGTACCTGCGATACTTCGTTAGGGGAAATTCTCTGAAAGCGAACTACACGGAAGACGGCTCGCCCGTGCATAAAGACAGCTGCGTTGAGTTCTTCATGAAAAGACCGGAGAGCGCGTACTATATGAACTTTGAGTTCAACTGCATCGGAACGTGCGACGCGTCCTATCGTAAGTCGAGGGAGGACAAAACACCGCTTACTCCGGAAGCATATTCGGCGGTACGCCGTTATTCGTCGCTGCCGCTCAAATCATTCGACGAACAAACGGGCATCCACTCATGGGAATTATTAGTGTCGATACCATTCACGCTTATGGGATTGAATCCTAACAAACTGCCCGAAAAGATTCTTGCCAACTTTTATAAATGTGCCGACGAAACACTGTTCCCACATTACCTGAGTTGGAATCCGATAGACCTCCCCAAGCCGAACTTCCACTGTCCGCAATTCTTCGGGGAACTGTATTTCTGAGAAGTATCCATATATACCACGTCACTATCACTGCAAAGAAAAAGCTCTCGATAGAGAGCAAACCCAGCTAAGCAGTATTTATCCTCAGGATATTGCTTGCCTCATGTCGTGCGTCCGCACCCCGGTGTGTCGCTGCGCTATACATAATGCCGCCCTTGCAGGTAGAGTGTTCAGTAAAGTGTTTCTCTTTTGTGTCACTTTGGCAACCAACCCGATACGGGTTGCACATGAATAACCGCTCGAAATTGAACTGCCCCCCAAAAGTTGGACAAAAAAGTCAAAGTTATATGGGTAGAAAAAAGAAGTATTCTTATTCTGAACGATTGTCTTGTGTTTTAAATGTTTTAGATAATCATTGTTCTTTATCTTCTGAGGTTCGTCGTTTAGGAACCGTGCATAGTGTTGTCCGCTTTTGGGTTGCTTTGTATAAAGAGTATGGTTCTGATGGCTTACGTCTAAAAAACAGTTCTTATAGTGAGCGTTTTAAGTTGTCTGTTATAAATGATATGTACAATAACTACTTATCTTTGTTCGAAACAGCAGTAAAATTTAAGATACCTGACCCTTCTACAGTTCGACGTTGGGAACGTCTATATGAGCAAGATTCAGATGGGTGCCTTATCCGTAAAAAGAAGATGAAAAAACAATTAAAGTCAAAGAACATTAAGAATTCCAAGTATTGTGATCATACTCGCGAAGAATTACTTGAAGAAATACTTCGTCTTAATATTGAGAACGATTACTTAAAAAAAGTACGAGCCTTAGTTCAAGAAAGGATTGCCCGAGAGGATGCGAACGGGCAGTCGCCATCAGAGAACTAAGGTCGAAGTATAAACTTTCTGATTTATTGAAAGTTTTAGGGATGGCAAAAAGTGTCTATTATTATTCTCTTAAGAGGCTTAGTTCGAACGATAAATATTCTGTAGAGAAGGATGTTTTAACACAAATTTATCATGAGAATAAAGGTCGTTATGGATATCGGCGTATAACCATAGAGTTGAGAAATAGAGGTTATCGGTTAAATCATAAAACGGTTCTAAGGCTTATGAACTTATGCGATATTAAATGCCTCGTAATGCCTCGTAAGTATCGTTCATACAAGGGTGATATAGGAGAGGCTGCACCTAATTTATTGGAGCGTAATTTTAATGCTGACAAACCCAATGAAAAATGGGCAACTGATGTGACAGAGTTTTCTCTCTTTGGAACGAAGCTCTACCTTTCCCCTATTATAGATTTATATAACAGGGAAATAGTAAGCTATAATATATCGGAAAAAGCAAACTTTCTACAAGTGATGGATATGCTTGATAATGCCTTTAAGAGGATACCGGACAACACATCACTTATACTTCACTCTGATCAGGGATGGCAATATAGAATGAGACGATATCAAAGGCGTTTGCAGCAAAAAGGGATAAGGCAAAGTATGTCTCGAAAAGGGAATTGTCAGGACAACGCAGTTGTAGAGAATTTCTTTGGATTGTTAAAAACAGAGTTGTTATATTTAAGTAAGTTTGAATCAATGGAACACTTCCAAAGAGAACTGGAAGAATACATGGATTACTATAACAACAATAGAATCAAATCAGGATTAAAGGGATTGAGTCCAGGCGAATACCGGAATCAATCAAAGGCGAATATCAAATATTAATCTGTCCAACTTTATGGGGGCAGTTCAAAATGCGGAGAGAGCGTAGCGAACGTAGTCTTCGGGCGGCTGACGTCTTCCTTCCTTTTTCAACGCCGTAGGTGTTGCACAGGTGCATCTTGATTGTGACACACGTGTGCAACCCGTACACGGGTTGGTTGATGTGGTGTAGACGCTATACGCCTGAAGACTGCGTTCGCTACGCTCTCTCCGCATTTCAAGCGGTTCTTTTTATGCAACCCATCCTGGGTTGGTCGCTATAGTGACACCGCACGGTGGATTTCGGTTCACTTCTTGGGTAATAGTGAACATAAAATCCTTAACTGAATGACATTGCTGGTACTGGGTTGAGCGCCACCATTACACAAAAAAAGAACAACAAACTGAACACCCTACCTGCAAGGGCGAGATTATGTATATTAGTATGTGATATGCAGCACAGTGCTATCTATAGCGGGTATTTTGTGCGCACCGTGATAGGTAAACAAAGCGGAAAGAAGAAAAAAGTTACACCCGAAGTTTTGCTTTTTAAAAAGATAAAAATATCTTTGCACTCATACACATGGAAAAAAACTTAAAAAATATCGCACTTTTAGCAAAATTCTGCTCCTCAGATTTGGTACTCTCGTCTAATTTATTAGAGAGAGAGAGAGAGAGAGAGAGAGAGAGAGAGAGAGAATACATGCTATAACCCGTATTTAAATTTCCAAAGAG
>JGI996J12353_1000233_pt1 | contig 15756 bp, 11 predicted proteins | sample IntmicLarv5ML5BL_FD_12353 | JGI IMG/M metagenome (IMG submission 12353) | reverse complement strand
AACGGATCTATTGCCGTCATGTCGATGGCTGAAAAAGACGGTATTTTTTACGGCCCCGATATTTATTTTGATAAAATCGTCGTCGGTCCCAAAGTCGTTAAATATGAAAAAAAATCCGGCAAAAAAATTGACCCCGATGCTTCCGTTCTTCAAAATTTAACAATCGTTTCCGAAGCGGTCGGCAAATCAATTGATGAACTTGTTGTCGTTATTTTAGAGCGCGACAGACACAAATCAATTATAAAAGATATTCGAAACGCCGGCGCACGCGTTCGTTTAATTCCTGACGGCGACTTGCTTCCGGGCGTCATGACTTGTTTTGAAGATTCCGGCGTTGACATGGTTATGGGCTCGGGCGGTTCAGGCGAAGCGGTTTTGACAGCAAGCGCATTAAAATGTCTCGGCGGAAAAATTGTCGGGCGTCTCGTTTTGCCGGCAGCGGCAAATGAAAAATCCGCTGACGAAATTGCCGCAGAACTTGCCGAAAAATTACCGCGTCTTGAAAAAATGGGCATTCCCGAATCCGAAATCAGCAAAATCCGCGACACAAACGATTTGGTTCCCGGAAAAGATGTTATTTTTGCAGCAACAGCCGTCACAGACGGCCCGTTCATGAAAGGAACAAAATTGCTCGGTGACGGCGATGCTTGCATGACCAGCATTTTAGTCGGCAGTTCCGGCACAGTTCGAATCATTCAAAGCGCTTACGTTTTTGACAGAGAAAACAAGCCGTTTTCACTTTAATTAAAAGATAGTTTTTCAGTTCTCATGAAAGTTTATTTCGAAACATTCGGCTGTTCCGCAAATCAAGCCTCAGCCGAAACAATGCGCGGAATAATCCGCCGCGCAGGATTTGATTTATCAGACGAATCCGATGCCGATATTTACATCTGCAATAGTTGCACGGTTAAATATACGACCGAGCAGAAAATTCTTCATAAAATTCGTTCTTTCGGCGAATCCGGTAAAGACGTTATCGTTTGCGGCTGCATGCCGGAAGTTCAATTGGACTTGATTTTAAATGCCAATCCCGAAGCATACATTGTCGGCGTTCGTTCCGTTAACGGTTTACACGATGTGCTTCTGAAAATTAAAGCCAAGTCCGTCAAAACAAAAGACGAATTCGATTCTGATTTTTCAGAAAATCAAAACTTTGTTCCGGTTCGAATCTCCTCTGAAAAACCGGACGGATTTTTGAATCTTCCCAAAATTCGATATCATGACAACATTCATATTTGTCAAATCTCGACCGGTTGCTTTTTCGGCTGTTCTTACTGTATTGTTCGCCTTGCGCGCGGCGATTTGGTTTCGTTTGAACCTGATGAAATCATCAATGACATTCAAACTGCGGTTACCGAAGGCTGTTCTGAAATTTGGCTGACATCTCAGGATGATAGTCAATACGGTATGGATTTCAAAATCGATTCGTCGCATTTCGGTTTCAGACTTCCGGAATTGTTGAAGCAGATTGCAGAAATTCCGGGCGATTTCAAAATTCGCGTCGGAATGATGAATCCGTTTTCGATTTCTCCGATTTTATCCGAATTGGTTGATGCGTTTGATCATCCGAAAATTTATAATTTTTTGCATATTCCGATTCAATCCGCATCAGAAAGCGTTTTAAAAACGATGAATCGCCATTACAAAATGGCTGATGTCGATTTGATTATTTCATCTTTCAAAGAGCGTTTCCCCGATTTGACTTTGTTCACCGATATCATTGTCGGATTTTGCGGCGAAACCGATGCTGATTTTCAGGAAACAATTGACTGGGTTTTGAAATACAAACCTGACAAAATTAATATTTCCAAATATTCGCCGCGCCCGGGAACAAAAGCGTTTCCGCTTCGCAATTTGGATTCCAGAATTTTGACGACGCGGTCAAAAGAATTAACCGATGTCACAAATCAACTCAAACAGGAGACAAAAAACCAAAGAATCGGAAACATTGAAGAAGTTTTTGTTTCAAAATTCGGGAAAGAAAGCGGTGTTTTAGCGCGAACCGCCGATTACAAACCGATTGTTTTAAACGAAGCCGGACTCAAACCCGGAATGAGCGTTAAAGCAAAAATAGTTGAAGCAACGCCGGGATATTTCATCGGCGAATGCCTTGATTTTCAAAATTGATAAAAATTAATGTCTTCATCGTTTAATTTCGGTAAATCAAAGTCTATCAATCAGATTCGATTTTACCATTTATTTATGTGTATTTTGTCTTTTGCTGACGTTTTTTTCTGAACATTTATAATGGCGTCTTTTGCCGGATAACCCAGTCCGATGTAGCAAGGCAAAATATAATCATCAGGATATCCGATTACATTTTTTATATGCTGAGATTCATTTTCCATAGGTATTCTTGTAACGCCGAATATTCCCTCTGAAACAGCCGCAAGCAGCATATTTTCAATGCAGCACCATATTGATGCAAATTCATTTAATGAACTCAGCGTTTCCGGTTGCAGTAATGATTCTTTATATTCAAAAAACGGCAATATCAGGCAGCCCGAATTATACAGCATATCTTGTTGTTTGGGTATTGCGTTCAAATACATCTCTCTCTGAACAGTGTCTGTCAATTCCCAAAGATCCAGCATTTCAGTTGTTCCTTCCTTTGTCAGCGGAACTGTCTCAGGTATTATTTTCAAAATATTTGCCCTGACGCTTTTATCATTAACGATAACAAATTCCCAGCTTCTCATGTGGTCGTTTGTCGGCGCTTTTAATCCCGCGTCAATTATTTTTTCTATTATATCCATTTCTATCGGCTTGTCATCAAAGTCTCGAACAGTTCGTCTTGTTTGTATCGCCGTGTAAATGTCCATTTTAGTGCGTCCCATTGTTACTTTTCAGCATTTTATTTTTACAATTCTGCCGTTAACTTCCAGTTTCCCTTCCGCGAAAAGCTTTACAACTTCGCGGTAAGCTTTATTTTCTTCAACTAAAAGACGGTCTGAAAGGGATTCGGCAGTATCATTTTCAAGAACCGGAATTACTTTTTGCATAATAATCGGTCCCGCGTCCAAATCCGGCTCGACAAAGTGAACAGTGCAGCCGGTGAATTTTACGCCGTAGTCGATGGCTTGTTCTTGAGCATTTAAACCTTTAAACGATGGCAGAAGCGATGGATGAATATTAATTATTTTGTTTTTGTATTCTGTAATAATTGAATCGCTGATGATTTTCAGATATCCTGCCAACAAAACGAGATCGGTTTCCTTTTCTTTTAAAATTGAAAGCACTTTTTCATCGTATTCAAAACGAGAATCAAAATCGGCAGGATTCACAAAAATCTTTTCGATTCCATGATTTTCAGCGCGCTGCAAAGCGTATGCTTCTTTTTTATTGCTGATTACGCATGCAATCTCGGCATTTTTAATCTCGCCGCTTTCGATTGCATCAATCACTGACTGTAAATTTGTTCCTCTTCCTGAAACCAAAACTGAAATTTTTATCGCCATAATATCCGTCTGCTGCCCGGCTCGCCGGAGCTTCTATTTTATTCTGTCCTTATTTACAACGTGCCTTATATTAAAAATTCCCCATCGTTTTTCATCGGCTTCAAATTTCAAAGCAAACAAATAAAAGCAAAAAACCATTTCTAATTATGTTCTTTGTGTTTTTTGTTTAGAAGCGGAAATGAGAGGATGCGATTATTATGCACAGAATTTATTATTTTTCAGGAACCGGAAACTCTTTGTGGGTTGCCGATAAAATTCGCGAAAATCTGCCCGATGCGGAATTCATTCCGATTACAAAAGATTTACAAATCGAGCTGCCCGAATTCGAAACACTTCAAAACATTGAATCTGTCGGACTTGTTTTTCCGGTTTACATGTCTAAGCCGCCGCGGCTCGTTCTCGATTTTATTCGAAAAATGCCGAAAGCAAAATACATTTACGCCGTCGCAACGTGCGGAATGATGCCCGGAAAAGTTTTAAAAACCGTTAACAATCAGCTTCGTAAAACTGGAAATGAACTTTCCGCAGGATATATCATCCCGTTGGTTACAAATTTCATTTTCCTTCCAAAAACAAAATCGGATAAAGCAATCGAAAAAGCGTTCCAAAAAGCAGAAATCAAAACGCAATCCATTGCGGAAAACGTCAAAAATCAAATTTCTCAATTCGACAAAGAAACGTCGAGTCTCTTTTCCGTCCCTGTTTCTTTGATTTACAATCCGATTTACCGCAGAATTCCGGCTCTTGACAAATGCTTTTCCGTTAATGATAAATGCAATAATTGCGGAACTTGTCGAGATGTCTGCCCAGTTCAAAATATTAAAATCACGGCAACAAAACCCGTTTTTCTTCACGAATGCGAAATGTGTTTTTCCTGCATCAATTGGTGTCCGAAAAACGCAATTAATTGGACTCCTGTTACGAAAAACAGAAGAAGATATCATTGCAAAGGCATTTCTAAAAATGATGTGGTTTCGAACCGATATTATAAAATAAATGAAAAATGGAAATAACTCAAAAATGACGCCAACTTCCGATTTATCAAAAACAACTGAATCTCAATCCGACAGCTGCGTTTTACGCACCGCTTTCCAAATCGAAAAAATTGACGGCGAGCCTTGCAGACGCATATTGGATGAACTCGGATTTTTGGATCATTCTTGCAAACCCTTTGCAAAAGACGCTTTTTTGTATCTTCCTCTTTTAATGTATCCCGAAGAAGAAGAGCGTTTAAAAATCGGCAAGCTTCTTGAAAATCAAATTTCATCTTCTCAATCGGATTTTGAAATGTTTTTGGAAGATATTTCTTTCCAAACTCAAAAGAAATCATTGACAGTCTCTGAAATTTTGGGATTTTCAATTGCTTATGAAATTGTCGGCGACATTGCTGTCATTGACGACAAAATTACAGAAAACGAAGATGATTCCGTTGAAATTTCAAACACGAATATTTCAAAAATTGCCGATGCGATTCTGACAGCGCATTCTGCCGTCAAAACAGTTTTACTTTCAACCGGTCCGATTTCCGGAGAATTCCGAACACGACCGCTTCAATTCATTGCCGGAATCGACAAAACAGCCACAATTCACAAAGAATACGGCTGCAAATACAATGTTGATTTAGCGCGTGCGTATTTTACGCCGCGTCTTTCCACTGAACGCCACCGAATTTTATCTCAAATTAAAGATGGAGAAACCGTTATTGATATGTTTGCCGGCGTCGGTCCTTACAGCATTATGATTGCAAAAAACGCGTCGCCGAAATTGGTTATCGCAAACGATAAAAACGAAGCGGCAACCGAACTTCTTCAAAAGAATGCCGCCTTGAACAAAGTGTCAAATATGATTGTTCTCAACGAAGACGCCGCTGTTCTTTCAAAAGAATACGAAGGCGTCGGCGACCATGTTATTATGAATCTGCCGCATAACGCTTATGACTTTTTAGATACGGCTGTTTCAGTTTGCAGAAAAAACGGCGTTATTCATTATTATGCAATGACTTCCGACGATGATTTGTTTGACGGATCAATTGAAAAGATTCGAGCGGCAGCCGAAAAGCAAAATCGAAAAATTGAAGTCGTTGAAATGAAAAATGTGCGGTCATACGCGCCGCATCAATACAATATTTGCTTAGATGTTCGAATTTTGTAAATTTTTAAATCTTCCTTTTTTTCCTTTTGGTTCGTTTTCTTTTATTTTTCCATCTTTTTATTTTTCATTTATTTTTGCTTTATTTTTACTTAATTCTGCAATTTTTCATTTCACGAACCGAAAATATATGAACGAACAAAGCCTCAAAGAAACCAGATATTGAAAAAGCGTGACGTTTATGGTGAATTTTAAGTCCATGCCTGAATCTGAAAAAATCAGACATTTGAAAAAAGACGCAGACTCCGCAGCGCGTTTTATTAAGCAGCACACACATGTCTGTTTGGTAACGCATAATGATTCGGACGGTCTCACCAGCGCAGCGATTATGATTCAAGCGCTGAAACGCGAAAATATTTCCTATTTTCACAAAGTTATTCCAAAAATGGACGCAGGAACCGTTTCATATTTGGCTTCTTCTTTTCCGGAAGACTTTTTAATGATTTTTTGCGACATCGGCAGTGGTCAATCTGAATTTTTATCTGTTCTGCCGAATCCGATTGTAATTTTAGATCATCATGTTCCGGTCGGAAAATCGCCGGCAAAAGTCGTTGTCAATCCGATGTTGGTCGGCTTGGAAGGTTCTTATATGATTTCGGGTGCCGGCGTTTCTTATTTGACGGCGCGGGCAATGCGTGAGGAAAATGCAGATTTGTCTTCATTGGCAGTTGCCGGAATGATTGGCGATCGTCAGTTAATGGTTTCAGCCAACGCCGATATTTTAAAAGATGCTGTTGAAGCAGGCACGGTTGCTGTTCAATATGGTCTCAAAGTCGGTGACGGAACACTGTTTGAAGTTTTGATGAAAACAACCGAGCCGTATTTGGATATTACCGGAAAACCGGATGAAATCCGTTCTTTTTTGAATCGGCTGAATTTAGATGAAAACGCAAACCTCCGCGATTTAGATCCTGTTGAAACAAGCCGTTTGTGTGATGCTGTTTTGGATAAATTAAGCGTTCTTGACAGTCCCGATGCTGTTGAAGCCGCTGTCGGCGATGTTTATTATCTTCAAAATCAATTGGTTGAAAACGTTTTTGATTTGGCTGGAATTTTAGACAGCTGCTGCAAAGATGACGATTTTGAAACGGTTGTCGCTCTTTGTTTGGGTGAGCGTTCCGTTCTTGAAAAATGTTATGAAAATTACAGAAATATTCAGGAAACGCTGGTTAAAAATTTGGCAACGGTTCTGCCGCTTGCAAAATCTTTGTCGCATGTTTCTTACATTTATGAAAAAGATTTGCATTCTGCCGGAAACATTTCAACCACTTTCATTCGATACGTTGACCCGAGCAAGCCGTTTGTTTGCTTAAATGAAAATGACGGCGTTATTCGAATTTCAGCACGCGGCACACGCCGCTTAATTCAGCAAGGTTTGGATTTATCAATTGCCGTTAAGGCAGCCGCAGAAAGTGTTGGTGGCAGCGGCGGCGGACATAATATCGCATCCGGCGGTCTTTTCCCTTCCGGCGCAGAAAATGCAAATTCATTTATGAACGTTTTAAATGAAGCTGTCAAAAAACAATTATCAGGCGTCTCCGGTAAGAAGAAGCCGGAAATTCAAATCACCGGCGCAATTCGTTTTATTGATGAAACCGAAGAAGAAATTCAAAGCAAATCTTCGGAAAAATTAGTTCTCTCTTTGTCTCCCGATAATATTTACGGAACAGAAACAACCGTTTGCGACGGATTTTCTGAAGTCTCTCTTCATTCCGAAAAAATTCATTCAATATTAGCAACAGCAGATGATTTGCTGATGAATGCCGACGGCGCGGTCCGTGTCAAAAAAGCATCTTCTCAAAAGAACGATGAAACAGAAAATTAATAAACTGAGATGCTCTTTTTTGATTCATTTCTATTATATTTTTAAAAGGTGTTATAAATGGAATTTTATTTGAAAGCTTCTTTGAAAACAAGCGCTGACCCCGCAGTCGGAAAAGAAGATATTGAAAAAATTATGGCTGAAGCCGAAAATACAATTTTGGCAAAAGGCGCGCCGGAAGGCGAAGGCGCAAAAATCAAAAACTGGGCGCTTGGAGACAAATGTATTGACGTCGAATTAACATCCGGTCGCTACGTTCGTGTTCACGATGCGGTTCTGCGTCTTAAAAAAGCATTGGCTGAGGCTCTCGGAAAAACGCATAAAATCGGAATTCGCGGTCTCGAATCCGAATTATTTACAATTTCGATTTCAGCTGCTCATGATTTAAAGAACAAAAAAATTCCCTATGTCGGAGAGGTTATATTCGCCAACGGGAAACTTCTTTTGGAATTGAATGTCGGCGAAGCTGAAATGCGCAATCAAGTTCCCGATCGCATTTTGACTTTGATTGAAGATAAAATGGATCAAGGCGAATACGGTGCAAAAGCCGAGCATTGGAATTTGTTATGGGAAAGCGCCGACCGAGAATTTCACTATACGGCAGACCCGACAGATGATATGTTAAAAGAGGGCTGGATTAAAAGAGGTGCCGGCAGAGGTCAATGGATTCACGGCTCCGTCACAACAAAATTATTCCGAATTTTTGAGCAAATCGTCGTCGAAGAAATTTTAACGCCGCTCGGCTACGATGAAATGATTTTCCCCAAAATGGTAATGTGGGATGTTTGGAAACATTCCGGTCACGCCAAAGGAATTTATCCCGAAATGTATTACGTCTGCCCGCCCAAGACGCGAGACCCTGAATATTGGGAAGATGTTATGGATTATTACAAAGTGACGCACGAAGTGCCGGTGGAAATGCTGAAAGACAAAATCGGTGACCCGATCGGCGGTATGTGTTATGCGCAATGTCCGCCGTCATGGGGTTTCTTCCAAGGCGAAACAATTGCAACAGAAAGCTTGCCGATTTTGATTTTTGACCGCTCGGGAACTTCTCACAGATATGAAAGCGGCGGCATTCACGGCATTGAACGTGTTGATGAATTCCACAGAATCGAATTGGTTTGGCTCGGCACAAAAGACCAAGTCGTTGAAACAACAAAGCTTCTTCACGACAGATATATGCACATTTTCAATGAAATTTTAGATTTGAAATGGCGTAAAGCATGGGTAACGCCTTGGTTCATGGCACAAGAAGGCATTGCCGGCGTTGCTGCTGATGAAGTCACAGGAACAACGGACTACGAAGCGCCGCTTCCGTATCGCGGTGCTGACGGCGAATGGTTAGAATTCCAAAATGTCAGTATCAACGGCGAAAAATATCCGAACGGATTTAATGTCAAAAGTCAAACCGGCGAAAAACTTTGGAGCGGCTGTTCCGGTGTCGGTCTTGAAAGATGGACGGCAGCATTTTTGGCGCAGCACGGTCTTGATCCTGAAAAATGGCCGCCTGAAATCAAGAAAAGATTCGGGAAAATGCCGAAACAGGTTAAGTTCTTGTAATTTTGAAAATCCGTTTTTCGGATTTTCTTATTTTTTTGATAACTATGTTGTATTCATTTGAATTATCGGGCGAGCATTCCGAAATTCCTGCCGCCGAAGTTTTAAGCGTTCTTTCCTCTCACGGTTTGGACTATTCGGTTTTTGATCGATATTTGAATTGTTTAATCGTTGATATCTTTTCAAAAGATTCGGCAGTATCCGATGACGATATTTTTCTTTTAATGCGAAATGTCATGCCGGATGTTTTGGCGATGACGCATGCCATTTCACGTGTGATTGACATTGTTGATGTCGATGAAGAAGTGATTTTATCGGCAGCCGAAAAGTTCAACGCTGCCGATTATCTGTCAGCCGATGAAACTTTTGTTGTTCGCGCCAAGCGTCTCGGCGACAATTCTGTTTTAAAATCAGTGGATTTAGAAGGAAAAATCGGCGGAAGAATTTACCGTCAAGGCTTTCGTGCATCATTAAAAAATGCCGATGTCGTTTTTCGCTTAACGCTGACAGATAAAGCCGTTTTCGGAATTTTGGCAGCCGCTGTTGACCGCGGTGCTTACGAGCATCGGTCGCCGCAAAAGAAGCCGTTTTTTTATCCCGGCGTTTTAATGCCACGAGTCGCAAGAGCGCTTTCAAACATTGCCGGCGTTAAAAAAGGCGCAGTTGTTGTTGACCCGTTTTGCGGAACCGCCGGCATTTTGCTTGAAGCCGGACTTCTCGGCGCAAAAGCAATCGGTGTTGATGCTCAGGAAAAAATAATTATCGGCGCCGATTCAAACATGGGCAGCTATGCGCTTTCAACCGGCGAACTTCTCTCAAAAGAAGAACGTGAAAGCGGTTCGGATTTGGTTGAATATGATTTGTTTGTCGGCGACGCTTGCGGATTGCCTCTTAAAAATGAAATTGCCGATGCGATTATTACAGATCCGCCTTACGGAAGATCGGCAGCGATTAAGGCAAAATCTTTAGAATATCTTTATGCCGAATCTTTTAAAGAAATGTATCGCGTTTTGAAAAGAGAAAAGAAAGCGGTTGTTGTTTCCGAAATTAATGTTGAAAATTTTGCAAACGCTGCCGGCTTTGAAATTCAATCTGTTTTTAAGCAGCGCGTTCACAAAAGCTTAACGCGAACAATTACGGTTTTGAAAAAGTTATAATCAAAAATTTATGATTTTAATCTAAATTTTGATTTTCTTTTCCTTGATTCATAACGAATTGCTCAAAAATTGTTGAGATGACACGAACGCGGTCAGCTTCTTTTGTAAAATAATCATTGGTATGTTTGACAGCATAATTGTCAATCATCCATTCCGGCTCGGGGTCATATTTTATGTCTAAAAAGACAAGCCCGTATGCCGGTGCCGGTTCAATGCCTTCTTCAAATGTTTCCGGCTCAAGCATTTGCGAAATCCATTCTGCGTCGCGAGTGCCGTTTCCAACCATTGTCAATGCGGAAACAATTTTTCGAATCATATTCCAAAGATAAGCATTGGCAACGATATCGATTTTTATAACTTGTCCCATGCTTCTGACATCTAATTTTTCAACAAAACGAACGGCTGTTTTCGGATTATTTTTATCTTTTTTAGAAAAGTTTGAAAAGTCATGCTCGCCGACAAAAAGCTTTGCAGCTTCTCGCATTTTTGAAATATCATATTCGTCCGCATTTAATATGTAGCGATATTTTCGGCGGATAGCGTGGCGGCGCGGATCGAAATCATCATCTACATTCGCATGCGCCCACGCCCACATATCGCGCGGAAGTTTAGAATTCAAGATGCGCGGGATTGCCATACGCGGATTATCTGTAAAAAAAGCAACGACTTGGCTGACAGAATGAACGCCCGTATCTGTTCGACCGGATGAGGCAAGCTTTGCATCTTCGGCATTTTGAATCACGCCGACTTCTTTTAATGTCTTCAACAGCTCGCCTTCTACCGTTCTTTGATCCGGTTGAATTTGAGATCCTGAGAAGTGCGTTCCTTCGTATCCTATTTTTAAAGCCACTTTCATATCGTCACGTCATGTTGATTATAATGTATAATTTATACTCAACAATAACCGAATGATTTTATTTATTCATTCCGATTGACGATTATTTTCAGGCTCATTTTTTTTGACGGATATGTATTCGATTGTCCAAATCAGGATGCAAACAGACAACGCGCCTGCAATAAACCAAAAAGTATTATGGTGCATTATGCTGAAGAACCAATCATTAAATGACATAATCATTCCATGAATCGTTCCGTCGCCGGCAAATGTTTCTACCGTTATGTCCACCAAATCGGTCATCGGCGCTTCTACTTCTGCTCCCGTCCCTGCCACTGTGTCGTACATTGGCACAATTTCCGAGTATGCTTCTTCAAATATTTCTTCTTCGAGACCGGTGTCTCTGGAATAAACTCCACTCGGAACTTGATTTTGCCAATGTTGATTGTAAATGTAATTCAAGCCAAAACCGCCGAATGCGGCGGCTGTAAATGCAAAAGCGTATTTTTGAAGCATTGAAATTAAAGAGACGCGGCTGACTTTTTCAGGCGCGAAAATAATGACTTTTTCCTGTGCTTCATAAATTTTTACCTGACGTCCTTTTTCGCTGTATTTTATACGCTGAACATATGCTAATTCATATTCGACCAGCTGATCAATATTGTATTTTACAGTCGTCAAAGGCAATCCTAATTTTTCAGCGACTTCGCTGGCCGACAAATTTTCTTTTTTCAAAATTTCCAATATTTTCATAGAGGTTTCGTTTGAAAGAATCTGACGAAGTTTTTTTGTTTCGTCATTTACGGGAACAATGACGACTGAATTTTCATCAAATTTGTCGAGTATTTCGTTTTCCGGATTATTTTCCGGCTTGCTGCCTGTCTCCGGACCGATTGTTCCTTGAGGTGCAGTTGTGCCGACAGGTGTCATAATTATCTCCTTATTTTGTTTTTCGCTGCAAAATGCAGTATTTTTTATTTTTTCGTTTAATCTGTTTTTATTTTTTCAAATAATTTTTTAATTAGTAATTATTCTGGCTTTCAAGCCATTTTAATATTTGGATAACTGCAATTTGGTTTATACTCATTTCTTGTTTTCATTTTTGAGTTTTTGTGGTTTATTCCTGTTGTTTTGCCGGTATTTTTTTACTTTTTATCTTTTCTTGATCCTGATTTTGATATGTATCAAAAAATTTCATTTCCGCAGTTGTTATATATTATTATATTCATCTTCTATTATTGGCTTATTAGTCGATTTTTGCATTTAATTATATAACTTGGTGAATTCATATGAGTGATTATTCTGCGGTTTCCAATGTATCATTTATTGGCACATCCGCCTCTTCCACGTCTGTTTATGGCAATGGGGGGGGGCAACCGACGCTGATTTCAACTCATACCTCTTCTGGTCAAGAGCAAATAATTGATGAAATCAAAAACCGACTGTTTTCGAAAGAATCGATTATCGGTTTTACATCTGTTATATCAATAGTCTATTCTGTTATATTTTCTATATTTTATTTTAATAAATCTAAATATAATTGTCGAGAAGATTATTATCTTATAAACAGTATCGAGTGCATTACAAAATGTATAAATGCAAGAAATTTCTTGTATTTTTCTTCAAAAACGAAAGGGGATTATAATTTCATTTCAGCATTGTTTTTTTACAACGAGTTACTACTCGCTAAAAATTACAAAAATTGAGAATATTAAGGGGCCTCAGTGCCGAAATGAGTAATGGAGTGTTTTTTATGAAATTTAAAAGTCGTTGTATGTCTATATTTATAATTTTGTGCATTGTTCTATCAATGTTTTCCGGCGTTGCCGCCGGCGATCCGCCCGTTCCGGGAGCATTAATTCTTTCTAAAACAGCCGTTCCTGTTGCAGGAACTCAAGATGAATGGGAAGTCACCATTTCTTTAAACGGACTTGATAAAATTACGACTTCGGATGTCGTTCTTGTTTTCGATGCATCTCCCAGTATGGATACTCAAAGCAGGTTGACAAATGCAAAAGCAGCAGCCAATGCATTCGTAGGAAATTTAACTGCAAACGATAACACAAGAGTTGCTTTAGTTGTTTTTACAGATCAAGTGAGTGCAAGTTATGGTTTTACAAATAATTCAACTCTTCTCAATTCCCGCATTAATAGCATTCAAACAAGCGGTGCTACAAATATTCAAGCAGGCATCAAAAATGCGACTGAGTTGTTGAGTTCTTCCAGTGCTGATAACAAATATATTGTTATATTGGGTGACGGTCAGCCGTCTCGAAGCTACAAAGTGGTGAGTGTCTCCGGTGTCTCAATCGGTCAATGCACCAATCCAATCAATCCCGTTTTCGTATATAATCCGGATACTTTTTCTATGCAATTCGATTATAACACTATTTACAATACAAGTGCCGGTGATGTATTTGCTATTGCAAATAATACAGGAAATAACAACAATAGAACTCAAGTTTCTTGCAGCAATTCCGGTCATAATCACTATTTCCCGGCAGACCACGGTGTGCCTACAATTTATGAAGCAAGGTTAGCTAAAGCTGATGAGATTGAGATTTTTTCCATCGCTTTTAGTGCAGGAGTGGAAGGTGAAGCTGTTTTAGAAAAATGTGCAAGTGAAGCCGGAAATTATTATTCCGTAAATAACCCCGCTGATGTTAACGGATTAGAGGCTGCTTTTACAGCAATCGCCGGTAAAATTGCTTATGCTGCAAGTGATGTCACTGTCGTCGATCCTATGGGTGAACACTTTACTTTAAAAGACGGTGCTTCAGGTGTTGTTTTTAAGCAAAATGGAATTCCTTTCACCCCTTCCGCCTCGGAGTTTTCATTTTATCCTGCAAATCAAACAATTATTTGGGAGATTGATTCAGTTCGAAATGCGACAAGCCCGATTACAATGACTTATACTGTCAAAGTAAACGACGGTGTGAAACCGGGCATCTCTTTAGAAACAAACGGCAAAACAATAATTGAGTATCTTGATGTTGATGGCACTCTTGTTCAAAAAGAGTTTCATGTTCCCCGCGTCGTTTACGGGCCGTTCGGTACCATCGACATTCATTGCTATCTTTTGGATGCTTCCGGCAAACCTTTGAATGCATTGGGTCAGGTTGCAAGCCAACTTGCAGATATTGATTTTGATACTATTCCTTACACTTCTTCAGACGGTTTCCAGACTTTACTCTATAATAATGTATCAGGGACATCATATGTTGTGAATGCACCGGCAGATCATGTTTTCAATGGTAAAACAGCTTACTATGTTCCCGGAAATTCCTCTAATTTTGGAAATGCGACTCCGATCACGATTACTTTAGATGAAACAAATCAAACCGGTCACGTTTATTTTGCTTACCAACTTCCGGCTACATCTTCCGATTTAACTTATCATAAAAATGCTATCAGTGGGCAAAATGGAAATGATATCCTAAATATGCCGGCAAGTCCTGTGGCAGTAGGAAACGGAATGCTGATCAGTGAACCTTCTGAACCGATTAGTGTCGGATATAAATTTGAAGGTTGGTACACTGAGTCAACCTGCGATAATCTTTGGGATTTCAATATTGATATTGTCTCCGGCGATGTTGATTTGTATGCAAAATGGACCGAGGTGACAACTCCTTATACCGTCACTTTCGATGCCGATGGCGGTTTGCCGGTTCCGTCCTCCCAACCAGTTCAGCATAGTGATTTTGTTACCGAACCGACTCAAAATCCGGTAAAAGTAGGTCATGATTTCGTTCAATGGGTCGCAAATCCATCAGATCTCAGAGCATTTGATTTCAATAATACTCGCGTTACTTCGGATTTGACCATTTATGCTCAGTACGAATCTAATTCTGCTCAGCATACTGTTAAATTCGATACTGACGGCGGAACTCCCTCATCAATTCCAAATGCTATTGTTGATCACAATGACCTAGTTACCGAGCCGTCAATCATTCCTGTGAAAGTCGGTAATAATTTTGCCAGATGGGTTTTGTCCGGCACGTCAATTGCTTATGATTTCGACACTCCTGTCACTTCTGACTTGAATTTGACTGCGGCTTATACACCCAATACTGCAACTTATACGGTTGTTTTCTATGATTATGATGGATCTCAGATTCAAGCTCTTAATGGTGTTCCTCACAATTTCGCTATCAGCCCGATTGCTAACCCTTTCAGAGTCGGTTATGAATTTGATGAATGGAAATTAAACAGTGTCAGTGGTACGACATATGATTTCGACACTCCTGTCACTTCTAGTTTGGCTTTATATGCAAGTTACATCGACATGACGAATGTGTATTATCCGGTCACTTTCGATGGTGCCGGCGGTTCTCCTGTTCCTTCGAGTCTGAATGTTCAACATAACGACAATTTCACTGAACCTTCTGAAATTCCTTTAAAATCCGGCAATGATTTCGTTGAATGGCGAGTAGTCGGCGATTCAAGTGCATATGACTTTGATGATCCTGTCACTTCTGCTTTGAATTTGATTGCGATTTATACATCTAACAACACTTTGTACGATGTCATTTTTGATGCTGACGGCGGTTCTCCTGTTCCGCCAATAGAGCGCGTTCCGGTTCACGATAATGCAACTCAGCCGGCAGACCCGACAAAATCCGGTTACAGGTTCATACATTGGTATGAATCAATGGGATCGGCAAATACAAGATGGAACTTTGATACAATTATCACAGCCGACATGACTTTAGTTGCAAGATGGGATCGAATCGGTGGTGGCGGCGGTAACGGCGGCGGAACAATCGTTGATCCTCC
>JGI996J12353_1000232_pt1 | contig 15812 bp, 16 predicted proteins | sample IntmicLarv5ML5BL_FD_12353 | JGI IMG/M metagenome (IMG submission 12353) | reverse complement strand
ATGGTACTGGCAGCGGCGGAGCAATTTGCTGAGACCGGTATTGGGCGGGGTACTTTGGAGATTTTATTCCAACCTGCTGAAGAGACCCTTTTCGGGGCTTCTCGGATGATTGCCGATGGTGCCGGAAAAAATCTGGAGATGCTCTTTGGTATTCATCTCAGACCGGGGCAGGAAGCGAAAATGGGGCAAATTACCCCGGCTCTCCATCATGGGGCAAGCTATGTGGTAAAGGCTCATATTGAAGGGCGGACAGCTCATGGTGCACGGCCTCACTTGGGGATCAATGCGATTCACGGAGCCAGTGCAGTGATTCAGGCAGTATTGGGGATTTCTCCGGATCCGGTAATCCCTTCCAGCATCAAAGCCACCCAAATCAAAGGTGGTGGCCCGGTGTCCAATGCGATTCCGGCCGGTGCGGAAGTCACTTTTGATGTACGTTCCCGCTCCAATCAAACCATGGAACAAATCCTGACCCAGATGAAAGTTGCCATTGAACAAGGTGCAGCGGCAGTTGGCGCAACAGGGAAAATGGAAATCATCGGCGGTGTACCGGCGGCGGAATATGATCAAGAAATGATTGAACTCGCCAAAGAAGCAATCATTGAAGCTGTAGGCGAAAAAGGTCTGATGGATGAACTCATTACTCCGGGGGGCGAAGATTTTCACTTCTTTACCCAGAAGATACCGGGCCTCAAGACCGCTTATTTAGGCTTAGGTTGCGATTTAGAGCCGGGGCTTCACGACCCGAATATGAGCTTTAATAAAGAGGCTTTGAAAGATGGAGTAAAAGCGCTCGTATTATTAGCCCAAAAAGCTCTCCAGCGCTAATCTGGCCTCGTATCGTTGGTGTTAACTGCTCTAGCGCTTTGACTTGGCATTTTTAATGTGCTTTAATACGCGCTACTGAGCCTTGTTACCATCTTAATGCGACTCTTGCCAGCGATTATTATTGTAGATATTGTAATTTGTGATTAAAAAATAAGGCATTACCTAAAAGGTAATGCCTTATTTTTATGATAAATCGTAGACGAATACCGAAAGCCCTTGTTCGATAAGGGCTTTTTGAATGAGAGGCTCAATGTGTTCCCAGTTGCCGCCGGCGAGACCACAGCCGATGCGGGGCATATGGATGGTGGCGTGAGCGGCGATGGCGCCTTGGGCGAGCTTTTGCAGGCATTTTTCGAGTGCCTCGTAACGGATGGGAGGTGTACCGTCCGGGGCAGGCAAGATATCAGTTTGAGCGATCATATTGGCGATGAATAAGTCATTCTGAGCCGGTACAAGTTGAATTTCTCCAAGCCCGAAATAGTTTCTGGAATTAGACCAGCCCAAATAGGATTTTTCCGATAGTGGCCATTTTTGGGAAAGAGCGAGGACAAAACCTTGGCTCCAGATGCCGACATCATTGCAGATATGGGCGATGATCTTAGTTCCTTCTCCTTGTGGAGCGGTAGCATCGCCTTTTAGGTAGGTAATATCATTTGCCACAGTGATTCTCCTTTTCAGTTTAAGTGGTTATTTTTGATGCTTCTCTATTTTATCATTTTTTCAGAAAATCTTGCGTTTTTTTGGCAAAAGCTCTTAGGTAAAAGGAAAATACCAGAGAAAGGTATAATAGAGTATTATTGAAGATGGAATTTTTTCGGAAAATGGGGTGCGGAAAGATGAGAAAGATAGTCGGTTTATTCATGCTGTTTTTATTGGCTGTTTTGCCGATGGCTCAGGCAGAGAATTGGTACGAGATGGGTCGGAATAATGGCAGCATTTTTTATATTGACATGGATTCCTTTAAGGATTATCCCCTAAAAAAAGAGCCGGGAATGATTGCCGCCTCTTATCGGGGCAAAGTTGATTTAGAAGATGGAAGTATGCTGATTGGCATTTATGAGTATAAAATTCAGCCCATTCAAAAAGGACTGTTGGGTAATTTTTACCCCCCAAAGGCTGAAGGCACCAGAATGCGAGTACTGGCGCGCTACGACAAAGAAGGAAATCTTCTGGAAGAACACAGTACTGATGCAGATGAGCCTTGGCGGGCTGTGGAAACAATAACTCCTGACCCCTTGATGTATTGGTATATTGCTAAAGCATTTGAGATGGGAGGGTCTAAAGAAACCATTCGTTATAGCTATGACTAGCACCGTATCATTGGCGCTGACGGTGTTATAACTTCGACTCAGCACTTCTCATGTACTAGATGTGCACTTCGTCGTGCCTCGCTCGTTTTGCCTTGTCATCATCCAATGCTACGGCGCCAGTAGCTTGGATTGACTACCATCTTTCGAGAAGTGTAGCGACAATGAAAGGTGCGTGAGAGGCCCATCAACCTCTTGGTGATTGGCGAACATAGTGATGCCAGAACCTAGCCAAGTCGGTGAATATACCGTATGTACACTGCATTCCATGTTTCTCGGTTTGCCTGGATTGACAGAATGTAATGAAGTCAGAGTCTAGTCAAAGGGACGCGCAATTCACCTTAAACACAGCGTTAGTATTGCAGTATACTTTTTAAATCCTCGCTATAATTTAAATAGAGATATGGAATAGTTGAGAAATAGAGTTAAAAAGTGGTTTTGCCGAGTTTTATTGGCATCGAATTAGATGCGCATAAATAAAGGATTTTCGAGAGCGGCAGTAAAATTAATCAAAAGATGGAAAAATAATCAGGTGTAAAGGCGGGCTGAGGTAATGGATATTAAGGCTAGGGTATTAGAGCATTATGAGTATCTTCATCAGGTACCGGAGGTTGGTTTTCAGGAAGTAAAGACGTCGGCCTATTTGGCGGAGCATTTGGAGGCTTTGGGCTATGAGGTGCGGCGAGGAATTGCCGGGACCGGTGTAGTCGGGATACTGAAAGGGAGTATGCCGGGGTCGGTGGTAGGCTTGCGGGCTGATATGGATGCGTTGGGGCATATGGTCAATGGCAAGGAAGTTGCGATTCATTCCTGTGGTCATGATGCCCATTCGGCAATGGTGCTGACTGTGGCGGAGGCATTGGCGAAGGAGGGAATTTCTCAGGGGGCTGTGCAGATTATTTTTCAGCCAGCGGAGGAGCTGCCGGTCGGCGGTGCCGGTAAAATGGCGACTGAGGGTATTGGTAGCGATATTGATATGTTGTTTGGGATTCATTTGCGTCCCGGTCATGAGGCGAAGATGGGGGAGTTGACTCCGGCGCTTCATCATGGGGGGAGCAATAAAATTGTAGCTTATATTGAGGGGAAAACCGCTCATGGTGCAAGGCCTCATTTGGGGATTAATGCGATTAATGGTGCGGTCGCAGTAATTCAGGCAGTCAATGCCATTTATTCGGATCCGGTGATTCCCTCGTCAATTAAGGCGACTCAGATTCAAGGCGGCGGCCCATCGTCAAATTCGATTCCGGAGTGTGCGGAAGTCGCTTTTGACCTGCGTTCCCAGAGTAATCAGGTGATGTGGGAGCTGATTAAAAAGGCAAAGACGGCGATTGAGCAAGGAGCTGCATCGGTAGGAGCGACTGCGAGGGTCGAAGTGGTGGGCGGTGCACCGGCGGCGGAGTACAATCGGCAGATGATTGAGCTGGCGAAAGAGGCGATTGTCGAGGAGGTTGGCGAAAAAGGACTTTTAGAGGAAATTATTACGCCGGGGGCGGAGGATTTTCATGAATTTACTCAGGCTTATCCTCACTTAAAAACCACTTATTTGGGCTTAGGTTGCGATTTGGAGCCGGGGCTTCATGACCCGGAAATGCACTTTAATAAAGCGGCTTTGGAAATCGGTGTCAAGGTGCTGATTCGGGTGGTTCAAAAGGGACTTGCTTCAAAATAAAGGAGGTCAGCGGGATGAAAAAAAGATGGCTTGTAGGGCTTGCGGTATTGGGGCTGACGGTTGCCCAATCTCTGAGTGCCGATGCGGCGAAAATCACTTATAAGGAATATAATCTGGGGGAAAATATTTCGATTACGGTGCCTTATTTGGAAGGCAGTGAGAATAAGAAATTTGAGGAGACCCTCAATAAAACTTTTTTGAATAATGCCAGAAGCTATCTGGCTGAGCAGCCGGAGGATGAGAGTCCTTTGACCGATGACCGCTTTGATTTTCGGGCTGATTATGAAGTGCCTTTTAATAGCTTTGAGTATGTGAGCATTGTCCAGTGGTATCATTTGTATACCGGCGGCGCTCACGGCAATACCTTTTATTCGGCTACGACTTTCAACACAATTACCGGTGAGGTTTTCACTTTAAAGGATTTATTTAAAGAAAAAGTCGATTATCGGGTCAAACTTACATTGTTGGTGGAAGAGGAATTCGCTTCCAGAGGTGAGCATGCGGTAGGCTTTTCTTTTACAGAAGTGACTGATAAGACGTTGTTTTACTTGACTCCGTCGGGCCTGGTTCTTCTTTTTCCGCCTTATGAGATTGCACCATTTGTGGTGGGGGATATTCGGGTTCATATCCCTTGGTGGAAGTTACAAGGAATCTTAAATGAGGAGTTCCCGGTGCATTGAGAAAAGATTTTTCTTGTAAAAATCACAAGTAACTCTTTCTTCTGAGTAAATTTTGAATTAGAATAGTAGGTATATCTTTAGAGCCGGAGGAGAATTATTATATGGGAAATGAAACTTGGATGATGGCCGTCGGTGGTCTGGGCGGGCTGATTCTTTTAATTGGGATTTTACTTTTTTGGCGCCAAGGCCAGCAATCAGAGAAAATGTCGGAAATCCTGAAAGAGCAGGATGTTTTGATGCGCAATCTATTGGCCGATGAGATGGGACTCAATCGGCGGGAAGTAAATCAGCAGATGAGTGATTGGGCAAGCTCTTTGCAGCGACAGCTTTCTAATGGTAATCAGCTTCAGACTCAGCAGTTGGAGATTTTTTCCAATCGGTTGGATAGTTTGACAAAAAGTACCGAAGAGCGACTGGAGACAGTTCGGCAGTCGGTGGAAAGCCGCTTGACTTCTTTGCAGACTGATAATGCTTCAAAATTGGAGCAGATGCGCCAGACTGTGGATGAAAAACTTCACGCTACGTTGGAGCGCCGCTTGGGAGAGTCTTTTCAGATGGTCAGCGAACGACTGGAAAAAGTGCACACCGGCTTGGGCGAGATGCAGAAGTTGGCTACGAATGTAGGGGATTTGAAAAAGGTGATGACTCAGGTAAAAACTCGCGGCATTTGGGGCGAAATGCAGCTTACTCGGCTTTTGGAAGAATTTTTGCCGAAGCAGATTTGGGAGAGAAATGTGGCAACTCGGCCAAACCGCTCTGAGCGGGTAGAGGTAGCGATTCGGATTCCTCAGGACAATTCGGACAGCGATTTTATTTGGCTACCGATTGATGCAAAATTCCCGATGGAGGATTATGAAAGATTACTGGAAGCCAGAGAAAGCGGAGAATCCGGCGAAGAGGCTCTTAAAGCGCTGGTGAGCCGGATCAAGCTGGAAGCTCGCAGTATTCAGGAAAAATATATCGAATCTCCTTATACAACGGACTTTGCATTGATGTTTGTACCCACTGAAAGCTTGTATGCAGAAATTGTATCCAATACTGATTTGGTGGAAGAGATTCAGAAAAAAGAGCGGATTATTCTGGTGGGGCCGACGAATCTGGCGGCATTTTTATCTAGCCTTCAAATGGGCTTTCGGGCTTTGGTGGTGGAAAAGCAGACCGGGGAAATTCTTCGGCTTTTGGGCGGCGTGAAAGCCGAGATGGGCAATTTTGCGGTGCTGCTTGAAAAAAGCCAGAAGAAAATTCAAGAAGTGGGCAATCATATCGGTCAAGCGGCGCGGCGGGGTCGAGTCATTGAGCGGCACCTGAAAAATGTTGAAGCTTTGCCTTGGGAAGAGGGTACTGTACTGGGCGTGGAAGAGGCATTTATCGACCCTTCCGATGAGCCGGAAGCAAGCTCGGAGAGTTTTGAGGGTGCTGAACTTCACGGTTATGAATAGTTTTTGGTACTGAATAAATATCTAAAAAATATTGATGAAAGAAACATCTTTTGCTATCATAAGAGATATGAAGGCGAAAGGTGTTTTTTGCTTTGGAAGGAAGAAAAGAGGAAAAAAGATGGAATCCCTTGATTTTATTAAGGAATATTGGTATATGGTTTTATTGGCTGTTGCAGTAGGAGCAGGACAATTTGCGCAAAAATTTAATTTGCTTCCCTGGCAAAAGAAAGAGATGCCGAAGGATCTGGATCACGATCTGGTCTTTGCTCCTTTGGATGGCAAGGGAAACCGAGGACCGGCGGATTCGGAGTATCCTTATGGCCCGCGGATTGACCGTATCGGCAGTCGTTATATCCTTTTGACTTTGGTGATGCTACTATTTTTTGGTATTTTTGCAGTGTCGTTGAAGTTTTCGGATTTCAGCAGTACTACAGAAGGCAAGGTTTCACTGGCGATTGTCGGCAGTACCGGATTATATCTGGCTTTTCAAATGACCCGCCGGGTGGATTTATATGAGCGGGGCTTTGTGATTCGCCATTTGTTTGGTAAACGGGCTTACTTTTATGATGAAATCGAGGATATCATCTTTACTAGTGAGCGAGTGAGTAAGCCGAGTAAAATATGGTTTGTTTGGCGGGTTGCGGTAGTTATTTTCCAGATGAAAGACGGGCGGACTTTGGAGATGTCCGGGCTTTATTACAGCCGATTGAAGTCGAAAATGACCCGACTGGATCAAAATCTGGTGCAGGAGTAAGAGCCAAAAAAATGGATTGAATTTCAAAAAAGAAAGGTTGAATTAAAATGAGAGATGTAGTTGCTGAGGCGAATGCAGGGGCAGGGCTGGGGAAAAAGCTGGATACTATTGGGCCGAATTTTTTATTTACTTATATTTTGGCGGGCGGGATGATTCTTTTGGGGGTTTCCGCAACAGTTGCCAATGGATTTCATCTGATGTCGGTAATTTTTTCAGGTTGCGGAATCGGAGCCGGGGCTTTTTTCATTACCCAGGCTTCGAAATACAAGGTAGATATCTATGAAGAGGGTGTTGTGGCAGTTGGCGGAATTTTAACTCCTTCCGGGACATTCCGATATAGTGATATTGCTGAGGTTGACCGTCAAAAAGTGACCCGAACCATCTTGGGAATTATTCCAATCATCAGCTTTTTTACGGTGACTTTGTATGGCAAAGATAAGGGGCTTTCGACCAGCTTTAGTAGCTTTAATTTTGCGGATTTGGAGAATAAATCCGAGCTTTTGGTGGAGAGAGTCGAAGGATAATTTTTAGGGATAGATAAAAAAGTCGGTTGACAGAGATTAAGAATCTTGTTACACTTGTACACACAATCAACAAAAAAGCCTGTGAACGGGAAGAGTAGCTAAATTGACAGCTTACAGCGAGCCGGTGAGAGTGGGAGTCCGGTAGTGATGCGATGGAGTGAATGGGCCCGGGAGGTGCGATCCGATCTTGTATAAGGGTAGGCGTCGCCGGAAACTTCCACCGTTACCAAAGGAAGCTGGTATCGCTCGAAAGAGCCGCACCGGGAAAAGAGGAATTCTTTTTTGAATTCAATCAGGGTGGCACCGCGGAAGTATTCCCGCCCCTGAATTTCAGATGTATTGTCTGAGATTCAGGGGCGGTTTTTTGTTTTGTTGAGAGTAATTTAAAAAAATCGAAGGAGGAAAAGGAAATGGAATTGCAGGAACGTTTGCCGATGGAGCCGCTGATTGGCGGCAATGGGGGACGATATCGCTGGGTATCAATTACCTCACTGCTTTTGTCGGTCGGTGTGGTAATCAAAGTGATTACGCCACCGATTGCGGGGATTACTCCAAATTGGCTTATTTCGATGTATTGTCTGGCGATTTTTTTGAGTCGTCCGACGTTGAAGCAGTCGGCAATTATCGGGATGGTGGTCGGCTGTGTGGGACTCTGCCTTTCAAAGTCGCCGCTTCCTTTTGCCAATCTGCTCTGTGAGCCTGCCGGAGCGATTGCGGCTTGGTTTTTGATAAAAATCCCTCTGGTGGTTCCGATTGGCGGGCGAAAACTGGATTTAAGACCCGGTTTTTCTACGTTGGTGGCGACGATTATAAGTGGCGGCGTGTTTGTATCTACTCTTAAAGTTGCCCTTAATTTACCGAATGGTTTTTTGCTTGGGATGATTCCGGTGGTCGGTACTGTGGCAATCATTAACGCTGCTTTTGCTCAAGTTGTATATTTTCCGGCGAAAAAATTGTTTTCTCGATTGTCCGGAGAAGTGGTAAAAAAAGAGAGCCCCAAAAGTGGTGGCAAGGAATTACCGCCTCAGGATACGACCGAAGAAGAGCGAGCTTATCGGGGGATTATCTTAGAGCGCTGTTCCTATTCCTTTGATGGGGAAAAGCGGGCACTAGATGAGGTTTCCTTGCGGATTCCCGAAGGTGTTTTTATGGTGGTTGCCGGAGCGAGTGGTGCCGGAAAGACTACATTGGCGGCGGCATTTGCCGGGCTCATTCCTCATATTTATGGTGGCTATGGTGCCGGAAAAATTGTTGTGATGGGCAAGGCAAATCGGGAAGAAACTCTTGCAGAGCGGGCAAAAGTGGTAGGCCTTGTGATGGAAGATGTGGCGAGCCAACTGGTGGCGATGACGGTGGGAGAAGAAGTCGCTTTTGCGTTGGAAAATCGCGGTGTGCCGGTGGGAGAAATTCAGGATCGGGTCAAAAAATCTCTGGCTCAGGTCGGCTTGAGTGGTCTTGAAAATCGGGAAGTCAATCAGCTTTCGGGAGGCCAAAGACAGCGACTGGTAATTGCTTCGGCTTTGGCGCAGGAAACTCCGATTTTGGTGTTGGACGAGCCGGCGAGCGCGCTGGATCCGGAAGGCCGGGAGGATATTTATCGGCTCTTAGGAGAGCTTCATAAAGCTCAGGCCGGGAAGCTGACCTTGATTGTGCTGGAGACCGATATTTCTCAGGCGATTCGCTATGCAGATCATCTGGCTTATATGGAAAAAGGAAAAATCTTAGCCTATGGCACTTTGGAAGGAGCCCTGCAAGAAATCGGCAGGCTTTTGGCGGGGCGGACTCTGCTTCCCAGAGCGATTCAGATTCGCTCAGAATTGCAGGAAAAGGGCTTTGAGAGTTTGGTTGGTCAAGACGGCAAGGCTTTGGCAAAAGAAATTCAGGCGAAATTATCGCCTCGAAAGGAGGGGCACTGATGAATTTATTGGCTTTTGAAAATGTCAGCTTTACTTATCCCGGTGGTGTTCAGGCCCTTCAAGAAGTGTCTTTTTCGATTGAAAAAGGGGAATTTGTTGCTTTGATTGGTAGAAATGGCAGCGGTAAGACAACGATTCTTCAAAATGTAATGAATCTTCAAGAACCGACAGCCGGGACTGTAAAAATTCGTGGCGAGTCTATTCGCAGTAAGGGGCCGGCGCGGGTGGCAGAGACAGTAGGGTATGTTTTTCAGCATCCGGATCGGCAGATGTTTTTACCGACAGTGCTGGAGGAAGTAGCCTATGGGCCTCGTCAGCAGGGGCTTTCAAAGGAAAAAGCTTTTGAAAAGGCTCGCGAAGCCCTTGAAAAAGTAGAGATTAGCCATTTAGCGGCGGAATATCCGAAAGCACTTTCAAGAGGAGAAATTCAGCGGGTGGCGATTGCCATTGTGCTAGCTTTAGATCCGGAGCTTGTGATTTTGGATGAGCCAACCAGTGGTCAAGATGGAGCGGCGACCGGTGAGCTTTTAAAGCTTCTGAAACAGCTTCATCAGGCGGGAACTTCGATTTTGCTGGTAACTCACGATATGGAGCTACTGGCAGAGAGTGCGCCGCGTAGCATTGTGATGGCTGGCGGGCGCAAGGTCTTTGACGGAATGACGAAAGAGCTTTTTGAGAATCCTTCCTGCAAAGAGTGGGGGCTGGATTTGCCGGTGTGGTTGGAGATTGCCCGAGAGGTTGAGGGGCTGGAGAATGTAGTGGCTGAAGAGCCGGGTAGCTTAATTCAAGCGATTTTAGCGCATCAAGAAAGGGGAGGGGTTTTATGAGACTGGCACCGATTACAAAGTTATTCTTGGGATTTGTCTTATCTTTGTGGGCATTTCCGCTAAGTTCGATTTATCCGCTTCTCGCTTTATTGGCTGTGCAGCTTAGCTATGGTGCGCTGGTCGGGGCACTCAGAAAGAGCCTGACAGGGCTTACGGGGCTTCTTATCGGCGTGATTTTCGTATTTCTGATTCAGTTTTTCTGGGGAAATGGCATGGAGGCGGGTATTGTGACCGCTCTTAAAATGCTGACCATGACGATTCCTTTTATCATTTTGGTTTCTTCAACCCCGGTGCAGGATTTATCTGCCGCGTTGGTTCGGCAATGTAAAGTGCCGACGGAGTATGCGTTTTTGCTGACATCGATTTTGCGGTTTATCCCGGATTTTATCGCCGAAGGGAAGGCGATTCGGCAGGCTCAAGCTTGTCGGGGCTTTCGGGCGAAGAAAAATATTTTTGTGTATATCAGTTCCTTTTTTGCGGTGGTTGAGCCGCTGGTGCTGGGCGCGGTGAGGCGAGCAGAAACTTTGGCGATTAGCTTGGAGATGCGAGGCTTTGGGCAAGGCAAAGGCCCGGTCAATCGCAATTTGGCGCTCCAAGGAGTGGACTATGGACTTTTTCTTTTGATGATTGTTGGATCGGCTTTGATGTTTTCGCCGAGTTTATTGCAAAAATTAATCGGTTGAGGGCTTTTGTCTAAGTTAATCTAAATGAAAATAATACACTGCATTCTAAATTCGGAATGATTCGAAAAGGATGCGGTGTATTTTTTTGCGAGTTAAACAATTTTTCGAAAATTTATATCATCTTTAATAGTAAATATTTAACTGGTCTCAGATTGTGAATGATTTAAAAGATATTTTTTAATAAATTAATAGGTAGAATTTTGGGGAATTTGGAAACTTTAAATAAAGTTAATGAAGGTAGTAGCTGTTTGAAAGGCAAAAATGATGTTATTTAAAGTAATTAAAAAAAGGAAACGCAGCTTTCATGGAGCTTAAAAATTTTTTTGAAGATTGCCGATTTTATGAGTGAATTTTTTGAATGATAATGATATAATTGGAATAATTAACAAGAAATGTGGGCGATGAAAGTAGAGGTGGGCAGAAAATGAAGCGATATTTCCGGATATTTACTTTGAGTTTCTGTTTGCTGGCGATGCTTTCGGGGATAGGCTCAGCTCAGATGAGAACAGAGGTTGTTGCCAGTGCAGATGTGATGATTTCCAGCGAAGGTGCGGAAGAGATTTTTAGGGGTGTGTATCCAAATGTAGAGGTGGATAGCATTCGACTGGAGCGGCGGGGCAATCAGGCTTTTTACTTCATTTTCGGAACTGATAAGAAGCACAATTATAAGATGGAAGTCGATGCGGTAAGTGGCGAGGTCATTTTAAAGAAAAAGATTCGGGCTTATAAGGGTTATCAAGGGAATTTGACATTTTGGTAAGATGAGAGTTTTCCGGTGATGGAAGGCTCTTTTTTTATTTTGTTAAAAAGCAGGACTTGATTTTTTAGGAGTTTTTGAGTGATAATAGATAGGATATTAAGTATTCGTGGTTAGAGGAGTAGGCCGAAGTATGAAGATAAAGAGCCGAATAGTCGGTTTGTTGTTGGGCGCGTGCTGTTTTGGCAGTTTGCCTCTTCCGGGCGAAGCGGCGGAAGTGGTCGCGGAGGTTGAGCGAATTTCTTATGAAGTAAGCGAAGAAAATCCGGGCGAAGTGCGGGTCGTTATTCAAGGGAATAAGTTGCAGGAAATGGCGGCAGGGATCTGGCAGACTGTAAAAATTGAAGAGATGCCCGAAGCGGCGAAAGATTCTGAGCCGAAAGCAGAGCTTAGCTTTATTGAGCGAATTTTGTTGGCTGAAGAAGAAAAGGGCGATGAAAAGCCGAAAAAGCCAAAGGTTTTGATGAAGCGGGAAATGACTTTACAAAATGTTGGCTTGAGTAAGAATTTTCAAGCAGATTTGCCTGCTGAAGCGATGATACAGGGCGAAGGCTCTATTGTACTTCGGGTGCCGTATCGTCCGAGTGGCCGCTGGGGCGAGAGTGAGGCAAAGGAATTTATTCCCGGCGATAGCGAAAAAGAGCAGAAAGCCAAGAGGAAGAAAAAGCAGACTCCCAAAAAGGATAAGCTGATTTATACATTTACTTGGGATGAGAGACCGGAATTCAGGCCGAACTATGCAGAGGCTTTGAAGGGGAAAATCATTGTGCTTGATCCCGGGCATGGAGGTAAAGATCCAGGAGCAGTAGGGCTTGCAGGTACTTTGGAAAAAGAAGTGAATCTGATGGTCAGCCTTCAAATGCGAGATGAGCTTCAAAAATGGGGGGCTCGCCCGGTAATGACTCGTTCGGTGGATACTTCTGAAATGGATAAGCTTCAAACGCGGGTGGATTATGGCACATTTAATGGGGGTAATATTTTTGTAAGTATTCATTCTGATGCGGCGCTGAATCGGCGGGCGAAGGGATTTACAGTCTATTATCACAATCAAAAAGGCGAGCTGGACTTGGCTCTGGCAAAATCGGTGCAACTCGGTCTGAAGGGAACCATGCAGACCAATGACCGCGGGGTACGGTCGGCGCATTTTTATGTGGTTAAACGAAATCCGTTGCCGGCAATTTTGATTGAAATGGGCTTTATCAGTAATGCAGAAGAAGAAATTAATCTGATGGAAGTGGATTATCAGCGGGATGTAGTGGAAGGCGCGGTTCAGGGATTGGCGAATTATTTTAAAGAAGAACCGACACTTTTAAAAGCCATTGAAGAGAAAAAAGCGGCGGAAGAAGCAAAAAAGAAGCCTGAAAAATCTGTAGATGAGGAACTGAAATTCGCAGAACCGACTGAGAGTGAGCCGAAAATTGAAAAAAATATTGAAAAAGCGGAAGAAGAAGCATCAATTTAAGATTGATGCTTTTTTTGTGGAAGGACTTCCGGCGGCGAATCGGGTATAATCAGGGAAAGGGACTAAAATACGAAAAATTCGAAGAAGGACTGAAAATGAGTAATTTAATTATCAGGCATTGGAATCGTGAGGAGCGTAGTTTACCGGGGATTAATTGTATTGCTTACCCGGACGGCAGAGTTACGATTTTAAATTATTATAGCCTATACAACCCGAATGACCGGACTCGTCGGCTTTTTTGCCGGCCTCTTTGTGATACGACTGCAGAGAGCATTGAAACATATGATGCGGATTTTTGGACTCAGGTAGATGAATGGACAAGCCTTGATTATGAAGGCGGCAGAATCTACGGCGGCGATGGAACTATGGGCAATGAAGGCTTTATTGCTTGTGTTGATTCGGCAGATCAGCTCATCTGGGGGATGTTTTTCGAAAATACCAATCCAATTAAAAGCCTTGAAATCAGAGGAAGAACGCTGGTTGCAATCAATGAGCATTCGGAATTGCAAATAGAAATCAACTTGGATAGGCTCACAGAGATAAAAATGATGATTTTAGGGGGGAATTAAAGTGAAACTGAATTTTGCGGTATCAGAGGAAGATTATATCCAATTTAATGTTTGCCATTATGAAAATTCCGGATCTGTCAAGCGTCAGAGAACGCTTATGGCGATGTTGGGGGTCTTGGCTTTGCCGGTATGGGAATATCTGAATACCGGCGGAGTATCGATGATAACATCAGTAGTATCAATGACTTTTTGGGCAATGTGGCTCATTTTTGGTCGAAAGCTTTATCGAAAGGCGATGGCTTTTTTGGCAGGAATGCAGGTAAAAAAGGGTGCAGGTCGGGAATTTATCGGCGAGCGGACTTTGGAGCTTTTAGAGGATAAAATCCGCATGGTCTGGCCTCAAAAGACGGTGGATACTTCTTATGAAACCATAGAAAAAATTACCAGTGATGGTAAGCGCCTATATGTATATACCGGCTCAATGAGCGCTTTGATTATTCCCCTTTCGGCATTTGCCGACGAGGGGGAAAAGCAGGAATTTTTCAGGCTCCTTAAAGAAAAGTCGGCGAATTTGGATATTTAGGTGGTAAATAGGAAGATTTTGGGAGGATTTAAAATGAAGCTAAGCTATACAGTATCTGAAGATGATTATATTCAGTACAGTATTTTTCATTATGAAAATTCAAAAGCCGGCAAATCTCAGCGAAAAATCTTCTTGGTATTGTTGATTGCGGGCTTATTTGGACTGGATTATCTGATGAATGGCAGAATTTCACTGACGCCAATCACTACGCTGATGATTTTTTGCGGGATATGGTTTGCTTTTGGCAAAAAACTGTATCGTAAATTTCTGGCTTTTTTGGTCAAGCAACAACTGAGCGAGGGCAAAAGAAACGAATTTACCGGCTGTCGGACTTTGGAACTCTTAGCAGGTACAATCCGTATGGTCGGTGAGCAGCGGACTGTAGAGGTGCCTTATGAAAGTGTGGAGCGGCTAGCGAATGATGATGAACGGCAGTATGTCTATATCGGTGCGATAAGTGCCTATATCATTCCATTTTCAGCGTTTGCAGATAAAGAAGAAAAGCAGAAATTTTTAAGGACTCTTAAAGAAAAGTCGGCGAATTTGACGACTGATTGATTTCGGAAAATAGCGAGTGGATTGAAGTTATTTTGTAAGGGAAAAGTGAAGTTAGAGAGAAAAGGGAGTGAAGAGATGCAGGGAATTTTTGACATGATTGGGCCGATTATGATTGGCCCTTCCAGCTCTCATACCGCAGGTGCTGCAAGACTTGGAGCGATGGGAAGGCTGATTTTCGGTAGGGCGCCGAAGAAGGCAGAGTTTTTCCTTCATGGCTCTTTCGCGAAAACTTATAAGGGGCATGGTACAGATAAGGCACTGGCGGCGGGGATTTTGGGATTTCGCCCCGATGATGCTCGACTTCGTGATGCTTTGGAAATAGCCGAAGGGCAGGGACTGGAGGTATCTTTTCAGCCGAAAGATTTGGGTAGTGTGCATCCGAATTCGGTGCAGATGGTGCTGTCTGATGAGGAAGGCAGTATCGCGGTACAAGGTGCGTCGATCGGCGGTGGCAGTATTCGGGTGGAATGGGTCGGCAATTTTCGGGTTGATTTTACCGGAGAATACAATAGCCTGATTACGATTCATCGAGATCGGCCGGGGATTGTGGCGGCGATTAGCGGTGAGTTGGCGAAGCTTTATATCAATATCGCTTTTATGAAGCTTTTCCGAGAAGGGAAGGGCAAAAGGGCGTTGATGATTATTGAGACCGATTATCCGGTGCCTCAAGAAGTCTTGGAAACCCTGGAAAAAATCGAGGGAATGGAAGAAGTGCTTGCTATTCCGGAATTAGAGTAGGCGGCGAGGAGGAAGAAAGATGAATTTTCATACTTATAAAGACCTTCTGGCTTTGACTGAGGTCGAGGGGCTGACGATTGCCGAAGTGGCGATTCAGATGGAAATGGAAAAAAGTGAGAAATCTCGTGAGGCGCTTTTTGTGCAGATGGAAGAAGTCCTTGCAGTCATGGAAGCCGCCGCCGCCGAAGGGCTGAAAAGCCAAGAAAAATCGCTTTCCGGCTTGAGCGGTGGTGATGCGGTAAAAATGGGAAATAATCCGGCACGAGTTGTGGATACTCTGACTCGTGATGCGGTAGCGATAGGATTGGCAGTCAATGAAATCAGTGCATCTCAAGGGCGAATCGTAGCTTGCCCGACTGCCGGATCTTGCGGAATTTTGCCAGGGGCGCTGCTTGCCTTTGTCAAGCATCGTAAGCCGCCGAAAGAAAGAATCTTAGAGGCCCTTTTTACTGCCGGAGCCATCGGTCAAATCATCGAGCACAATGCCTGTGTATCCGGCGCTGAAGGAGGCTGTCAGGCTGAGTGTGGCTCTGCGGCGGCCATGGCCGCCGCCGCTGTAGCCGACCTTGCGGGCGGTA
>JGI996J12353_1000231_pt1 | contig 15839 bp, 15 predicted proteins | sample IntmicLarv5ML5BL_FD_12353 | JGI IMG/M metagenome (IMG submission 12353) | reverse complement strand
AAAGTAACCGGCGGAATATAAATCTGCTTGTTGTGGCTTGACTTTCGGACTTGCCGAGAACCAAACATCTAAGGGCGAGCCTGATGCGGAATTGTTCGCCAATTGCATATATTGGGCATTTTTCGAATAATTCGCTTTTATAGAAGAATAGTCGGCTAGACGAAAAACGGCTCCGATGCCCGGTTCCAATGTGGTATAGGTGTGCTGAATATTTCCGATATTTTGAAATGCAGAAAAACGCAGACCGTATCTTAATTGCAAGAAATCAGATATTTTTTGTTCATTGGACAAATAGATTGCATGTTCTAAAGCCTCTTTTCCGGAAACTTCGTAATTTTCCAAGTTTTGCAATGCGACTTTACCCGGATTGAATTTATGATGAATAGAGGAAAAACCATAACTCAAACCCCAAAGTTCGCTGATTGGATTGTGAAAGTCTGTCCGTAATGCCCAATCTGTTATGCTTGAGTTCCAACTCATTTTAGCTCCTTCTAAATGAGTGCCTAAGCCGTAATCGTAATTGCTATAATTAATGCTTATTTTAGAGAATAATTTTTCAGAAAAAACATGACTCCAAGTTAGTGAGCCGGCTGTGTTCCCATATTTAAAGCTGCCGGGCTGGGCTCCAAAATCATCAACTCCGTAATAAAAGTTGAATGCTAATTTGTCTTTATCCGAAAATCGATGATTGATTTTGAAATTGGTGTCATAAAAATAAATAAAAGCATCTCGAATATCTTTGTCCGATGAAAAATTGAGAAATAAATCCGCATAACTTCTTCGTCCACCAACGAGCCAAGATGTTTTTTCGCCTAAAGGTCCTTCTATCATTAATCGGGACGAAATTAAGCCTAAACCGCCTGTTCCGGATATTTTTTCGGGAATATTTTCCTTCGTTTGAACATCTAAAAGAGAAGAAAGACGTCCTCCGAATTTAAACGGCAAATCTCCTTTGTAAAGTTCTATCCCACTGATTACATCATTGTTGAAAATGGAAAAGAAACCCATGAGATGAAAAGGGTTATAAACAGTTGTGTTGTCTAAAACAATTAGATTTTGGTCCGGCGAACCTCCGCGCACGCTGAAGCCGGAACCTCCTTCCGAAGTGGCTTGAACTCCGGGCAGTAATTGAATTGCTTTGATGACATCGACTTCTCCCATTAGAGCGGGCATCAATTTGATTTCCTCAATACTTAATTTTTCCAAACCCATATTGAGATTGGTAATGTTATCGTCTTTTTTTCGAGTTGAAATAACGACTTCGTTCAATAATTGGTTGGGACGCAATTGAATGTCTTGTCTAAAGCGAGAATCATCATCGATTTTTATTTCTTTGCTTTCATAGCCAACATAAGAAAATCGAATGGTATAATTTCCAGGAGGAACAGTTATGGTATATTCTCCTTTTTCATTTGTGATTGTTCCGGCTTTTGTTTCGATAACGAGAACAGTTGCGCCGATTAAACTCTCTTTGGAATCCAAATCTGAAACTGTTCCATAAAAACCATAAACAGTCTGCGAAGACTTTGAAAATGAAAGTAAGGATACAAATAAAAACAAAAATAAGAGAATCTGCTTTCGCTTGATTCCTTTTGATAAATTAAATTTTACTAATGCCATTAGAAATAGTTGAGGGTTCAAAAGTAAATAAAAGACATGGATTTATATCAATAAAGTTTTATCTTTGCATCTTAAAAAAATATAAAAAGCAATATGAAGACGGTATTAAGCGGTATTCGCCCAACGGGAAATTTACATTTAGGAAATTATTATGGAGCAATGATTAATTTTCTTAAGATGCAACAGGAAAATAATTGTTATTTTTTTATCGCAGATTGGCATTCATTGACCACTCATCCAGACCCTAAGATGTTGCATTTGAATGTAAAGAATGTTCTTGCCGAATACTTAGCTTGTGGTTTAGACCCGGAAAAGGCAACTATTTATGTTCAAAGTGATGTTCCTGAAATTGCGGAGTTATATCTTTTATTAAATATGCATGCTTATTTGGGCGAATTGGAAAAAACCGTTTCATTCAAAGATAAAGCGCGTAAAAATCCGAATAATGTTAATGCCGGTTTATTAACTTATCCGGTTTTAATGGCTACTGATATATTGATTCACAATCCGGATTATGTTCCTGTTGGAAAAGACCAGGAGCAACATTTGGAGATGACTCGTAATTTTGCGAAACGTTTCAATAGTAAATATGAAGTAGAATATTTCAAACAACCGACTGCTTATAATTATGGTCAGGAATTAATCAAGATTCCAGGACTAGACGGAAGCGGAAAGATGGGAAAATCGGAAGGAAATTGCATTTATTTGACCGATGAACCCAAAGAAATAGAAAAGAAAGTAAAAAGAGCTTTGACTGATAACGGTCCGGAAGGCGTAAATACTCCTAAGCCGGATTATATTGAGAATCTGTTTACAATTATGAAAGTTGTTTCTACTCCTGATGTGATTGCTTATTACGATAATCTATGGAATACCGGGGAAACGAAATGGTATGGTAATATGAAAAAGCAGTTAGCTGCGGATATTATCAGCGTGACGGCTCCGATTCGCGAAAAAATCAATGATATTAAAAATGACGAGGTTTATCTACGTAAAGTAACAACTGAAGGAGCTGAGAAAGCACGTGAAAGCGCAAGAAAAACATTGGGCGAAGTTCGTCAAATCATGGGTTTCAAATCGTTCTGATAATTAGCAGCCGAAAACTTCTCGATAAAAATCGAAAGCTTCATTGATTTCATTTTGATTCGCTGTTTGATTGATTTCTATTTCACCTATTGCTTTTAGTAGGGTAAAGTTGATTTGATTTTTTTCATTTTTCTTGTCGTGCAACATCAGTTCGTATAATGTTTGGTATTGATTGCAATTGAAGGTAAAAACACCGTAATTTTCTTTGACAAAATAAGCAATTTTCATCAAATCTTCTTTGCTGAATCCTAATTGCACAAAAGAAAGATATAATTCGCAAACGATTCCCCATGCTACTGCATAACCATGTGGTATTGGCTGTCCAATTTGGTAGGAAAAGCTTTCAAACGCATGTCCAAAAGTGTGTCCTAGATTCAGAGCTTTGCGAATACCTTGTTCTTTTGGGTCTTCCTCGACAATTCGTTCTTTTACTAAAACAGATTCAAATAATAAATCATTGAGTTTTTGATAGTCAAGATTTTCCAGGTCGAGAAGAAGAATCTCTTTCAACTCTTTTCGGGAGCTGAGTAATGCGTGTTTAAGCATTTCCGCATAGCCTGACAACAGGTTTGTGTGGTCTAATGATTGAAAGAAATTGGCATCAATCAGCACTGCAATTGCCGGAGCAAAAGTTCCGACTTCGTTTTTCAAACCATTAAAATTGATTCCGGTTTTTCCGCCAACCGCAGCGTCAACGGCTCCGAGTACTGTCGTTGAAATATTGATAAATGGAATCCCTCGTTTGAATGTTGAGCCGGCAAATCCTCCTAAATCAGTCAGCATTCCTCCTCCTAAGTTGATGAGTAATGATTTTCGATTAGCTTCGTTTTGAGAGAGGAATTTCCAAACTTTTGCTAGGGATTCGATTTTTTTATTTTCGTCACCCGCCGGAATGGTAATTTTCTTTGCGAGTTGAATTTCGGGGATTGATTCGATAATCGGAAAACAGAGTTGCTGGGTGTTTTCGTCCATTAAAAGAAATAAACCGTCATAGTCTAATTTTCTCAAAAGGGATGTTAAGTCTTTTTCTATGTTTGTGCAACGAATGATTTGCTGTTTCATTGTTTTGTGATATTTAAGTTGCAAAAATAATATAAATCTTTGTTTTTATTCTGTCTCTCGTGAGAATTAAATGTCTAAAGTTATTCGTTTAATGGAAAAATAATGGCGAGGTAATTAAATAATTGCTGATTTTCTTTGTGAATGTCAAAAGTATTTCTACCTTTGCAGCCGTATTTGGAATGCCCAGATGGCGGAATTGGTAGACGCGCTGGTCTCAAACACCAGTGGATTCACTTCCATGCCGGTTCGATCCCGGCTCTGGGTACAAGAAATGGCTTATATCTATCTGATTATCAGATTTTTATGAGCCATTTCTGCTTTTCTACTGGTGGATTACTGGTAAAATCAAAGAATTTAGGAGGAAATGCAAGCAGCCTTATTTATTAGTATTGTACACGGATTTCCATTGCTGTAATTGATAGGTGCTCCCATAGTCCAATACCTGTAACCGTCAAGGTATAGATAAATGTACGTTGCTTTTTCCCATTTTTCCTTAACACCATTCTCCCTAATGTAATTGACAAGGAATACAAAATCATCATCTTGCTCAAAATTCTTTCTTAAACAATAATGATGTGGATTTTCCGGCATCGTTTTCGCAAAAATCCATTTCGCTTCTTCCAATAATTTTTTAACTCTCTCCATTTTTCTTTTTTTTAATTGTTATTTTGTGAAATATTTCACTGATTTATCAGAATAAAGATACGAAAAATTTTGATAAGTGTCAAATATTCAACCAATTAACATTGTTTCTATTGAGTTAATTCGGCTCCTAAGCCTTAATATTTGCTTTGTAATGGATTTTATTTGAAAAGTTGAGGTTTATATTGCTCAACGTAAAAAATCATTACAGAGCCAAAACAAATGTAATTTTAGGCAATTAGTTCGTCTATCAGCTTAACAATTTGATTTGCTATGTCCTCTATCACTATATCCTCCGTTTTATCCGTAAGAGGGTAAATAGGTACAAACAGTTCTCGCTTGTTGTTTTCGTATGGGATAACTGATACTTTTGCTACTGCTATTTTGGTTTTTTCTTTAAAAGATTCGGTTTGCGCCCAATTCCTACCATCACTTATATCGTCTTTCAAACATAGCCAAAATGGAGTATCGGCAAATTTCTCCCAAAAATCAAAGCGAACATTTAAGGAGCAGCCTATCGTTGCCTGCATTTTGAAATATCTTGTGTAACCATACTTTTGCGGGGTAGCTTTTAAATCGGTCGTATCAGCCAAATCTCTCTTTTTTAATTCATCAACTACTTTGTCGGCAATGTCGTAATAAGAATTTATCTTTTTGGCTATGCTTGGCGCAAAGTCTTCGCATTGATATGGTTGAAATGAATTATTATCAATGGTTTCACAAAATCCGATAATTTGGGTAATATCCGACAGTGAAACATAGTCATCTGTTTGTGCTAAACTCAGACGGATGGGTTGCAAAATTTCTTTCCATGTTCTTACAATGAGTTTTTGGCTTTTCTGATTATGTTTGATACTGAAGGCGTGTTTGGTGTTGTTGTAGGATTCAAACTCAATTCCTGCTTGTTTAAGACGCATTTGAAGCTCATTGAATACTGGTCTTACGCGCAGGGTCGGAACGATGAACAATAATACAGTATTATCCCCTAATCGATTGAGGTAGCCAACTGGTTGATTGTTGGTTAAAGCAGCCCAGAACTTTGCTTCTAAAAGAACTACCTCTTTTCCATCCTTATCAATGCCTGAAATATCTGGTCTCTCCAAATTTTCGCCAACACTTTGAGACGAATAACTGATGTCTCCGAAAGTTAATCCGCTATCTGTTTGGATAACCTTACTTAAGGCTTGCCTTGCAGCCAAAGAGCGTTGCAGTACATAAGTAAGCCCTTCTGATGCAATGTCTTCTTGTGAGCCTTTAATGCGTGTGTAAAACTGTCCTAATAATGATTCCATGCATTTGATGTTTTTTAATTGATTAATATTCCAGCCTAAACAAAAAAAGAAGGGTGTGAATTAACATCATCCTTCGTTCGAGGCTACTGGAACAGCCAATTAAAAGTAATGAGTAACACACACCCTATGCGGGCGCATCTTACAGTCATTCACTTCTAATTATCTTAATATTTCCAGTATCTCGAACGAAGAAACGAACTGCGAAACGCAATTATTTTTATGTCAGTATTTACACTCTAATTTTATTCTTATAAGCCTTTGTTTTATAGTTCAATTGCAAAAGTAAGAAAATAATATCAGAATAATGCCAATCAGGAAAATTCAATAAATGCAAAAGCATCCTCCCCCTCTGAAAAAATTACACATTCAATTCTGATAAAAAGAAACCATACCGATTTCAACTTAGTTATTGGAATTGAGGTGGGTTTATTATGAAAGCGCATAACAACACATTGATAGTCAGGTAATTTACACTCTTCAAATTTCCATTGTCGTATCAATATTATTGAATAAAAAGCAACCTTTGCAGCAGAGCTATCCTGTTGAAATACAAACAATTACAGTGCGTTTTTTTGTAAAATCCCATTCAATTACTCCAAAAATCCGCTTTTTACTACGAAGAAAAAACAAAGAAATAAAACTTGTTTTTTCATATTGATAATCAGCGGTTTATCTGCTTATTTCATGGAGATTTTTTGCTATAAATCACACGAAATAAACACGTTTTTTATCGGCATAACAAATTGACAATAAATGATTTAAGTTGCATTTTTGAGAATTGTATAAAAATTTTACGCCTACTATGATAAAACTCTGAACCTTTCAAGAAGTGAAAATTAAATTTCTTTCTTGCTGAAAATCAACAAATTGCACCCTGTTTTCGGTGCCGATTTTTCTTCGCTTTGAGAGGTTTTTTTGCACAAATCACACACATTTAGGCATGATGCCTGTTCACTGTTGTTCTAACTAATTTTAAGCGGTCTTTTCTTTATTTGGATGTGATATGTGTTTGCAGGTTAAAAGTGGCGACAACGGTAAAAAATGATGTTTTTGCATTGTTTAAGGTATAACATTGATTGTTTTTATGACCGGTACCGATTGTATAATATCTGAATTTGATTTTGCTGAAAAATCTTACCCATGCGAGTCTTAAATCCTAAATTATTAAGTTCTTTTGTTATTTGGTAAAAAGATTTACCTTCTTTCCGAAATGAAACAATTAATGCTCCTGCTTGCCTGTTACTTTCATTTTCCCTCGCATTCCGTTGTCTTACCTCTAAACTATTTGCCCTTGCTTGCTCAGTTAGGTTATCAGGAGACCCCAGTTTCTTCCCTTGTCTTTTGAGTTCAGCCAAAGCAGCTTTTGTTCGTTGGCTCGTTTTCTCTCTTTCATCTTGTGCAAGGATAGCCATTATTCCAATGGTTAATGAATTGGCATCCGGCATATCACAACAAACGAAATCTACCCGGCTATCTCTTAATGTAAGAATGAAAGAAGCATTTCTACTCAATCGGTCAAGTTTGGCTATCAAAAGAGTTGCTCCTTGCTTCTTGGCTTCATTAATCGCATTGATGAGGCTCGGACGGTTATTTTTCTTTCCGCTCTCGATGTCTTGGTATTCCGCAACCAACTCCCCACCTCTGGAAATAAACCGATTTACATCTGTACGTTGTGCATCCAATCCAAGACCTGAAATTCCTTGTTTCTGCGTGGAAACCCTGTAATATGCGATATATTTCTTCATTACTTAAATTTGTTAGAGGGATGTTTAATAAGTTTAAGTATTTACTCCAACAAAAAAGGACTTCAAATCAACAGAGTCCTTTTGCTATTTCCCTATAATAAAGATAGTTATAATTTTGATACTAACCAAAATATTTATGAAAAAATGCGATTAAATTTTTGATATTTACGCCTTGTTACCTATTTGCTTAAAAAAGCTACACTAACCTACTTCCTTGCAAGTTACTTGCAACTTTTGTCAAAAACCTCTTATTCTCAGATTCCCATCTTTGACAATTTTATCATGTGAAGCCAAATGCTTATTCGCAATTACCACAGCTCTCGCCAATAATTCATCATCCGTTTCGTCAATAACTTTTAATGTTTCTTCCATCAAATTAAAAGCTTGAATAAATTCCAATTTGAATTTGAGAGCTTTTTTTCCTGTAAATCCCATTATCAAAAGAGAAAAACCATCTCTATTCATTACATACATAGGGTACATTTTACCTCTATTTTCGTACTCGCTTTCAACGAATAACGATTTGGCTGCGGAATTTTGAGCTACCAAACTTTGAATATTCCTAAGTACATTCTTATGCTCTTTTCCAAACTTCTCTGCAACCAATAAACTGGTTGTTACCGGTGTTCCGTTAGACTCTTTAGTCAATGCTATCTTTTTCACTTCTTCCATGATATATTTTCTTTTTAGTTTATCAGTGCAATTGATAGTTCTTTGTCACAATCAATAGTGAGAGCATACTCAATTTTATTGTGTCCTCCTCTTTGTTTTTGCTCCCCTAAATTGTGGAGCAAAGAATAGTCCTGATTTTCAATCAAATCATATTGACTAATTCGATATTTAAACCAATCACTAAAATACATCTTTCTCTGTAATAAAAGCTAAACTTTTCATATCTTAATGATTAAATTAATGCATAATAAAATAAAGGGTACGCAGGAGGAAACCGTGAGCAATCTTTGATTGCGAACCTACGAGCGTTAGCGAGTAGCTGCGACACCCTTTCTTGTCTTTTTTTAGCAAAAGGCTTCCTGCCTTTTCCTCCCCAAATCCTTTAGCTTTCGTAACAAAGTGGAGAAAGCAAGGATTTGGGGAATCAGTCCCCCAATTTAAAGAGTTTCTATTAAATATAAATAAAGCAGAACTGCGAGAAATGCGTAAGCATTTCGAGTAGCACGAACAACGTGAGTGTGCTTTATTTATATTTATATATTTAGAGCCAAAAATACACTTGCAATTATCAGAAAATCAAATTGTTATAAGCCGTATTTTTTACAAGAGCATGACAATGCTGTCGTATTTTTCAATGACTGTGTTGTCGTATTTAATGACAGTATTGTCATCTATCTACCTGTTTTTTACGCCTCCGATTTTTGCTTGGGTTTTTAATCTCTTCACAACTTACATAAATACATTCTTTTTGTTGTTCATCCTCCATAACAACTATAAATCTTCCATCCAATAATTTTTTTTTAGTCCTTTGTATTGTTCTTAAATCTACTCCGAGACCATTAGCAAGGTGTTGCAATGATCCCCAATAACCTCGATGCTTCCCAACAAGTTGAATTGCTGTCATAAATTCTATATCCGTTACACTTAACACTTTGTCTTTAATATGCTTTCGCAATAATGGAGTGAGCCAAACAGACATTAATGAAAAGTCTAATTTTTTCATGATTTATTGTTGTAGGTAATTTCAAGTTTTAATGTCTCTGAAAACAACAGATGTTTATGCCGTTTTTGAGGTTGCGGTTCTCCAAATAAAAGTGTATCTTTGTTAGCAAGATGCTTGATTACTTTCATGTAATTAATCATTTTAATATCTTTTATAAAGGGAAGCTGTGAAGCCTCCCTTTGTTATTTAATCTTATTATAAACATACTCCATTACTCCATACAGTTGCATAATCATTCCGGCGAAATAATAGATATGTATTTCATCCCAATGCCTATCAGGACTATACAATATTATCAAATCTCCATTGTCTGAATTTCTATCAACTTTTCCATAATAGTTGCTTATTCCAACAGTTCCGTAACCAATCAATGAAGGGTATTTCTCTATCTGCCAAATTTGGGTACGGCATTCAAAGGGTTTGAATTTTTTCAATGGAGATTGTTCTTTCTGTGTGAACTTTCCCAAAACTTGACCTGCTATTTTATGAATGGAATTTCTTCCTGTTTTTGCCACTCGTGTATATTCCGACTCTTTACTGATTGATAATCTTCTTGGCAAAACAGACAGACCCGATGTGTGGTAATAGCTTCCTCTTGTACCTTCTTTCTTTGTGTAGATAGAATGCTTTTCAAAGGCTTCAAATATATTTCCCATTTCAATATCCTCCGACAATTATTGTTTGGACTCGATATAGTGAGCTTGCATAAAATCATCAAGGTCTGATTTCTTCACATAGATTTTCCGTCCAAACTGACTGAAGGAAATTCGTCTTTCATCGCGGTATGTTTGCCAAGTCTTTTGACTAACACCCAACATTTTTCGAGCTTTACAGGATTCAATCCAAAGGCTACTGATTTCTTCTTCTGACTTCTCTCTTAAAATCTCTCGAACCACTCTCAATTCCTCTTTTATTTCCGATAAGAACGATTGAGGAATGACTGCCATTTGCAGATTTGTTCTTTCATTTACATCCATAATCTATAAATTTTATATTATTTGTTTATTTGAATTATGGCGTAAAGGTAATTCGATGTATTCTATGCGTTTAGATATAAAAAAAAGGTTTTTTTGCAGGAAATTATCCTAACAAAAAAACCTAAGCAACAATATTATAACAATCCTTATTTTACCCACTTATAATATCGCTTTATATACTGATATTTCTCTTGGTTGTTATAGCTTAAATCGTTTGGTATTACTTTAAGTTCGGCAAGACAGTCATATAAAAAACAACCCTCATTTGTTTTAAATGTCTTGGTTGTATTATCAAAAATACCATTCTCTTTATAGAAGTCTATTAAACGACTTAATATGTTAGAGATTCGTTTTGAAGAATTGTTCGCAATTTTTTCCAAAGACTTCATTTCGTAATTAATTATTTCTTCTAACTCGGATGTTGTAAATGGCATAATATTTCCCCAATACATCTTCGGAACATCCACATCATAGCACTCTTTGTCTTTGTACCAATCAAACAAACGTTCATATTCTCCTTCATACTCATCATCATATTTAGGTAAATGCTTATACTCTCCATCCTGCATACAGTCTAATATTATGTTTGCAGAACGCCATAAATGATCAATAGTCTCGTAATCTGTAATATTTATGGAGAGGTTCTGACCGTTTATTTTTGTTGAAATTGTTATTTTAGTCTGTTTTTTTTCTAAACTTTTAGATAATAATTCTATTAATCTCACTAAATCATATCTTCGTGATGCCATTATGCCATTACGGTTGAGGAAATCTGTTATTGACTCCTCAATCAAAAAATTAAACCTCCTGATATACAGAACATCTAATGGAATATTCCTTTTTTCATGTAAAATCCTTACGTTATCATCATGTGGTGGAACTATGCCGGTTAAATTTATTCCCCATTTGTCAGCGATTTCTCGTATTTTATTTTCTTGTATGTCTGTCATCATACTCATTTTGTTTTTATTTGATTGATGAGGTTTTGTATGTCCTCGGGGTTCACATTTTCTAATAATGATAGAAGCTCTGCTTTCGGATCATTCTTTTTCTTAAAAATGGATTCAAGAGCTTTATCTGTGTCGTTGGTATCAAAGCTCCCCATATATCCTTCTGTTACTTTCAAAGAGGAATGAGCCATTAAATCTTTTAACATTGAATTATCTGTACCTTTTTGTTTTGCTACACTGGCAAAGGAATGCCTCGCAATATGAAATGACACTTTTTTCTCTATCCCTGCTAATTTTGCCAGTTTTTTCAATTCCTTGTTTATGAGTGCATTTTTAGAGGATATTTGACTGAATAACATGGATTTTAAGTTGGTAGGTAATGTGTCTTTATCTGCTTGTGTAATGGCTGTCGCATACGGAGCACTATTATCTAATAAAGGAAAAATATAATCCGTCACTTTAGCTTCCGGACTGTAATAATGAGAAAGGATTTCCTTAGCTTCATCAACCATTTTAAAGTCCCGCTCTTTGTGATTTTTGCCCATTTCATAGTGCAACCTATCTCCTGATATAATATTGCCCCAACGAAGTTGTATCAAGTCTCCGGCTCTAATTCCGGCACAATAATAGGAGAACATAAAATAGTTTCTACAATGCCATATTAAAGAACCTTTGTTCAAAGTATAATCTTGCAGAAGTTTTATTTCTGCTTCATCTAATTTTTCTTTACCGGTTTTTACTCCTTTGTAGTGATAGGAAAGAAACGGATTTCTTTCGAGCTTCATCAATTTCTCCACTTCAATCGCTCTTTTCACTAAGGTTCGGAATATATTTAGATTTATCTCAATAGTATTAGGGTGTAGCTTCTTTTCCGGCTCCCTTTCATTTTTTAGTGTATGCAGGTGACTATGAAATTTTGAAAGAAATGCAGGAGTGATTTCAGCAAAAACCAAATCCCTAACATTCCCTTTATCGTTGGTAAGAAAAGCTTCTAATTTATTACAAAACCCATTGTATTTTTTCCAATTTCGGATACCACCTGCTTCGTAGATTTCCGCAGTTCGCTGTTTGGCATATTCAAGAAAAGAAGAACTTCTTTCTCCGGCTTTAATCGTTGATACAACTTTTTCAGATGTAGCAAGACCATCATCTCTTAAGTCTCTATAAGTTTTTTTCGCTGCTTCCAACTCGGATTCAAGTACTTCATTCCATTTCTTATTATTAGGTTCGGAAGTTTGTATCCACTTGCCAACCTTAGCCTTTGACTTAAAGTCCGTTTTTTTCTTTACTTCAATGGATGTTTTCAGCCTTGTTCTTTTTCCTCCGGTCGTAACACAAAGCAAGATTGAAAATGTTTTGTTTTTTGTAGGCTTGTTATTTAGTTCAAATCGAAAAGATGCCATAAGTAAATCATTTTAATATCTAAGCATAAAGATAGAATGATTATTTTTTACTGGCAATTTTACTGGCAATTTTTTGTTATTTCATTACATTCTATTATAATTCAAATCAGCTTTGAATATGTATATGTTGTTTGTTTTTAGTAATATACAGCATTAATTAAATGTGAACAAAAGTATATTTCATAGTTCGGCTCTGGGTACGCAGAGAATGAAAGCCTAATTGATTGATTTTCAATTAGGCTTTTTGTTTTAAAAATTGTTCCCGGATATCATATGATATCGGTTCAACCTTTAGTTTCCTTTTTATGCTTATTCATTTTCTTCCTCATTTTCTTCCGAAAACACCCCTTCTTCTTGGTAAGAATCTCTATGAATAGTTTTATTCATAGCTTGTTCTATTCTTGTAAGAATCTGCTCTTTACGTTCAGAGAAGAATTTGTAAAAATCATCCTCATACAAATGTTGAAGAGTGACAACATGCGAAGATATAGCTTGATTGAATTCTTCATCTGATACCTCTGCGAGTTTCTTTAATTTAATTAAATATTCGCTTGGGGCTTTTCCTCCAATGATACGATTTGTTCGGGCAGAAAGAGGAGTTTTATTGATGATGCAGTCATAATCATAACGAGGAATATGATTATCTGATCTCTCGCACCACGCTACCGGAAAAATATGGTGAATATCTACCCATTCTTGAAAATAAGTACTCATGTTGATGCTTGTTGCTGATAACCAGTCTTTGGCATTTTCATTCATCAATAGAGCATAAACCCCTTTATAAGCTGCACTATTGCGAGTACGCAAAGTATTAAGACGACTTGGAGAAAAATTTGCGTCATAAATTGTTTTTGGCTCATCTCCTCCATTTTCAATCCAATCAACAACATGCACTACATCCAATGCGTAGCGCGTTTCGTTAGCAGAGCCATATAATTCTCCAAAGATACCACACCACAACCAACGAGTTAATTTATTTTTGTTGCCGGCATTATCAATTTTATTCCCCAGTTTAGCCAGTATAGCAGCCATTGGAATCAGTTGAGTATTATATGGCAAGTCCCTTGCCTGAAATATGTGGTTTTCCACAAAAATCTTAGAGGCTTTAATAAAACCGTCTTTGATTTCTTCCTTAAATTTTAGATAATCGTTTAATCGCAAATTTAACATTTCCTTTCTTTTAGCACTTACAGCAGGGAGATTGTCCTTTCTTAAGGATTCTGCCTCAAGACGCTTTTGATAAGTTGCATATAGGGTAACGGCTTGAATAAAATCAGTATTACTAACTTTATCTAATACCTTGTACTCCTTAAATTCTCCTTTGATTCTTATCCAATCAGACTTAAGGTCAAAATCTTCGGACGCAAAAGAAGCAGTCAGTAATTCAAAAACAGTAAGCGAAACGCCTCCTTGATTTACTTTTTCAAAAACTTGGCAAACAGCTTCTTTCGGATTATCTTTTTTCATTTCTATCACAGGGATGTAATACCCGAGAATTGCTTTGATTATTTTTTGCTCAAACCTATTCCAAAATAGAATTTTATCTCGATCATACCCCCAAAATTCTTCAAATTTCATGCGCCATGAAGAGGCTTCATCAGCCATACAAATTGGGAACATCAATTCCTCAAACTCCTTTTCTTCTTTTGATAAATCCAATTTGATATTTCGCCCAATATTTTCAGTTATTATTTTGTTTTCATTGACAGAGAATATAGCTTCTTCAACATCTGTTTCTTCATCTAAGGCTTTCTTCATGTCAATGTAATACCAACGTTTAACCTCGTAACCTTTAGCATTTTTTGTCGTTACAATTCGATTGGAGACTATCGATTGATAAAGAGAAGTGAGTCGTTGTTGACCATCTAAAATAAGCATATCAGGCTTGATATGCTTACCATTAGCTACTCCTTCTACCAGTTTTGTCTTGAATCGGATATTCTCATTGCCAGTCTCCAAGAGCATAACTGCACCTATCGGAAATGATTTAGCAACAGATGCAAGTAAGCCTATTATTCTACTGTCATCCCACACCCATCCTCTTTGAAAATCAGGTAGTTGAATCTTTCCAGAGTCAACATCCTTTAATAGTTCAAAAAGTCCCTTTTTTGTTGAATCGAATGCTTCCATATTAATTATTTGTGAATAATAGACAAAGATACAATAATGCAACTAAAAATCGGCAAATAGAGAGTATAGTCGTTAGCTCAGCATTTTGTTTGATTTGATAAAATCGGCAACAGTAAGTCGATGTACCCCCAGAATACGAGCTATTGCGCTTTTAGAAATTTTCTTATTAAGCAATGTTTTTATATCATCCTCTTTGCCTGTAAGTTTATAAACTTTAGACTTACTCCCTTTGGGACGACCGAGTATGACTCCTTCTGCTTTTTTGCGAGCAAGGGCTTCTTTGGTACGTTGAGATATTAGATTCCGCTCTATCTCTGCCGAAAGTCCGAAGGCAAAAGCTAAAACCTTAGAATTTATATTATTGCCGAGTTCATAACGCTCTTTGATACAAAAAACTTTGGCTTCCTTTTCCATACATGTGTGTAAGATACTCATAATCTGCATAAGATTACGTCCCATACGAGATAACTCAGTAACAATCAGCGTGTCATCTTTTTTTATTTTCTGAAGTAGCGCACCAAATTTCCTGTCATTCAGTTTTTTTGTCCCACTTATGGTTTCTTCAATCCATTCTTCTACCTCTAATTGTTTCTCTATTGCGAAATTATTGATTTCAAACCGTTGATTTTCTGTTGTTTGCTTGTCTGTACTTACTCTAATATATCCGTATATCATAATTGACTAATTAAAAAGTTAAATTTATTTTATGCAAAGTTCGGATAATTATATTTGACAACAAGTATAAAATAAGCAATTAATACCGAAAGCTATTGAGCGAATTTGCTCAACAAAATCTGATGCCAAATAAGTTTTCTTCTGAGAGTTGGGTCGTTCTCAACCCTATCGAGCAAAGCATCAAATCTAAGATTGAACGGGTTGGTAAGCCATTGAAAGATTGGGATATTAATATTAACTATGGAATCAAGACTGGATTTAACGAAGCTTTCATTATAGATAGAAAGACTAAAGATGAACTAATAGAAAAATCTCCTAAAAATGCTGAGATTATTCGACCCATTTTGAGAGGCAGGGATATTAAAAGGTACAAGGCGGAGTTTGCCGATTTGTGGCTGATTGCAACTTTTCCAAGCAAAAAGTATGATATTGAAGACTATCCTGATATCAAAGAGCATCTTTTATCATTTGGGTATAATAGATTAAAACAAACCGGAGAAATTGGATCGCGCAAAAAGACTAATAATCAGTGGTTTGAAACCCAAGATAGCATAAGTTATTGGGACGATTTTTCTAAACAAA
>JGI996J12353_1000230_pt1 | contig 15850 bp, 15 predicted proteins | sample IntmicLarv5ML5BL_FD_12353 | JGI IMG/M metagenome (IMG submission 12353) | reverse complement strand
CCGCGCCCGCCACCGCTCTGATCATCGGAGAGATGTAAGGGGGGACTCCAAGTGCGGCAGGGTCGTCGATGTATCCATCGATAATGGTGACCTTGATTTCTTTGGGCATATACGTCTTGGAAACATAACTTAGATATAAATATGAATAGTGTGTTCAAGGTGTTTGTAATTCGAAGATAAACTACGAAATTCGTAGTAATAAGGAGTTAGGAATATGACAAACGACAAGGATATGACGGTAGAAGAGCGTTTAGAGAAAGCGAAGAAGCCCGGACAAGACGCAATGGTTATGCATAAGTTCTACGGCGGTAAGATAGAAGTGGTACCCAAGGCGTGTGTACGTTCCTTTAGTGATTTTGCCATTTGGTACTCCCCCGGTGTGGCGGAGCCGTGTAAAGATATCGCAAAGAACCCGGACATGGTGTACGAACACACCTGTAAATGGAATACTGTAGCGGTCGTTTCCGACGGAACCCGTGTTCTCGGATTGGGGGACATCGGACCCGAGGCAGCTATGCCGGTCATGGAAGGCAAATCGATGCTTTTCAAGTATCTAGGAGGAGTGGACAGTGTCCCGATATGTTTGGACACAAAGGATCCGGAAAAGATCATAGAGACGGTCAGGCTCATAGCCCCATCGTTCGGAGGCATCAACCTTGAGGATATCTCTAACCCCAAATGTTTCGATATACTTGACGAGCTGAGAAGGGACTGTAAGATCCCAGTATGGCATGACGATCAGCAGGGTACCGCTACCGTAGAGGTTGCAGGAGCTATCAACGCCATGAAATTGGTTGGAAAGAAATTAGAGGATGCGAATATCGCCGTCATCGGAGCGGGCGCAGCATCCATTGCGATAGCAAGACTTCTGCTGGCAACTGGATTCAGTCCGAAACACCTGTGTATGTGTGATTCGAAGGGAATATTAAACCTCAGCAGGACGGATGTCGAGAAGGAATTCAGGCAGAAATGGGAAATATGCCAGAAGACGAACGGAGCCGGCAAGTCAGGAGGCATGAAAGAGGCGATGGAAGGTGCGGACATAGTCATAGCGGCATCTAAACCAGGTCCGGGAACAATACCCGCAGAATACTGCGATCGTATGGCAGATAACGCCATAGTGTTCGCAACGGCAAACCCGATCCCTGAGATATGGCCGTGGGAAGCTAAAGAACACGGCGTGAGAATATTCGCCACAGGTCGTTCCGATTTCCCCAACCAGGTCAACAACTCGATGGGATTCCCTGCGATATTCCGTGGTGTCCTTGATGTGAGAGCGAAATCCATTACTGACGAGATGTGTATCGCCGCCGCAACAGAACTCGCGAAGTGCGCCGAAGAGAAGGGAATAACCGAGGATTACATCATCCCAACGATGAGCGAAATGGAAGTATTCCCCAGAGAGGCTGTTGCTGTCGGAATGAAAGCACAGGAGCAGGGAGTGGCACGTCTGAAACTCAGTCGTCAGGAACTCTTCGACAGGGCCGACTACATGATCAGAAGATCCAGAGGCCTTACGGCGAAGATGATGGATGATGGTTACATCGCAGACTGCGCAGCAGCGTTCAAGTAAACAATTCGGGGGTAACACCCCAATTATTTTTTTTACAATGATAGTCTTGTGAAAGGAACAAGAACAATAGATTTTAAGAATAAAGGAAACCAAGAGTGTGCTTAACACCCTTATGTTTCAAAAGAACTTTAGAGAACCGTGTTGGAAACGCACTCGACGTTCTCGATTCCGGAGATGGATCTGAGGGCCTGTTCCAATTTGTCGCCGATGGAATCATCGGAATCATCGATAACGAATCCCGCATTGACCTTCTTCAATCCGAAAGCAACGGGTTCGATCCTTGTTTCCAACATCTTCACTCCTGCGGGGATTATGCCGGGTATCGATTTTACGACATTCTCGAGATCGATCTCGGTGCTTTCCGGCATGAGGTCGTATGTAGCAACGATCTGTCCCATGTTCTCACCTTAAGGTCCGACGAATCCGCACTCTGTGCATTCGTACGAAACGCTCTGGTCACGGCATTGGTCGCATCTTCCTATCGTAGACTTTCCGCATTTGGGGCATTTGAATGTGGTGTTACCGTGCCCGATAAGCCTCTTACCACATGAAGAGCAAATTTTGTCTTTTACCATGATTCGAGCGATGCTATTTCCTGTATATAAAGGAAAAGGTTATTGTTACAATATTTGATGAACATTCTTTTTCTTTTTTTGGATAGAAGGATATATTGTGCAAGATGATACCACTGCAATGAAATCTTTCAAAGATCTCGTGTTGAACAATAAAGAGAGACCTTATTTTGGTATGAATCCTGTTGATGACCAATGGGACGAGATAACAATAAAAGAAGGATATATGGTATATTTTGAAGGAAATACGATCAAAAAGACAATTTCATATTATGATGACCCATATGTCAGGTATCAAGAGTCTGACATAGAGATACACACACGTGATCGTCAATTCGTACTTCCTCAGACAGCCAAAGGTAAAGAAAAAAAATTAAATTTCACATCTGTGTCATCAATCAATCCTTCAGGATGCACATTCTCCATGAATCTTGCCTTTGAATGGGGTGAAAGAAAATATACCTCCGAAGTACGAGCGAGGAACAACAGGAATTGTCTGGAGTTGCCGATAACAGGTTACGAGAATTTGGAAAGTTTTGAACAGTATAAAGGATGGCTCAAAGATTACATTTCCACATGTCCTTCGGACTACTTTGAAAAAGTGGAGAAGATGAGAAATGAAAAGCATAAAACCGTGAAATATTTCAATGGAGATGTTTTCCGATTCGAATTAGATAGAGAGCATTATGGATTCGGATTGATAATCGGACAGATCCGAGAAATGAAAAAAGATGGGTTATTTCCTCCGGAACATGCGCTGGACAGTACAATGTGTGTACCATTGCTCATACGTTTGTATCTCGTTAAAACGAAAGATAAGAAAATGCTGTTGTCTGATATCTGTTCTCACCAATTGTCTCGAACATTCATAATGGCCGATGGCCTTGTGATCTGGGGTAGGTATGAGATAATAGGGAATAAAATGCTTGAAGAAAACGATGTAGATTTTCCGATACAGATAGGGGAATCTCTTGAACTCAAGAAAAGATATTTCAGATTTTGTTGGGGCCCGGGCATGATAGTCATTCATAATCACGGTAGGGTACCAGACGCAATTGATAACAACAGATTTCTCAGACATGCTGTGTACGGCGGTGTGGATGAAAGGTTACTGGAATGTCCAGGTCATGACACTCAGAAAGAAGACAAAACAATACCGAAAGAAGCATTCAAGTTTTTTAATTTGTCACCAGGCATAACCTATGATGATTTTAATTTAAAATACGGCGGCATGACGCGCGCTCAGTATGCAGATTACGCAAATAAACGATCAAGGACCAAAGGAAAATAATTCGAGGAGCACAATTGTTGATATCCAGATGTAAGTGACGAAACAGTTATCATATTGCAGGTGTTGGATAATGCATGAAGATACAGCCTGCCTGTGTTCCCTGCCTCATGAAAAGAGTGGTATTCCAATCGAGATTACCGAACAACGGAAGGGAATTCGAGGCGGTCGAAGCTGCACTCAAGGAATACGGAAAGAACATTTCCTGGGAAATGAACTCGGCAAAGATCGCCACGATGGTTCACAGAAAAGCTTATGATGCGTTGGGTGTCGCGGACCCGTATCTGGAACTTAAGATAAGGGCCGATGAGGTCATGTCGAAATATATGGAAATATCCGAAAGATATGTTGCTGATTCGAAAGACAAGATCTGTGCGGCGATAAAGATATCGATAATAGGCAATATCATGGATTTCGGATCAGGTATCGCGATCGATGATCCGAACGAATTCGAAGAGCTGTTCGAAACGCTTTTGGATCAGGATCTGGGTATTGATGATACAGAAGCGGTGAAAGAGATCCTTAATAGGGACGGAACGGTGGTTTACATTTTTGATAACTGCGGCGAATCCCAGCTGGACAAGGTACTGATCCGAGAGATAAAGAAATTGGGAAGGAAGGTCGTCGGGGTCGTCAGAGGGGAAGCGATATTGAACGATGTTACATACGATGATGCTGTTCGTACGGGTTTGGATAAGGAAGTGGATGAGATGCTTACGACAGGTGCTTTCGCCATAGGGGTAGATATGGATTGCATCGGCAGGGACCTGAAGAAAAATATGGAAGATGCATTGATCATCATAGCAAAGGGAATGGCAAACTACGAATCTTTGTCGGATGTATCGCTTAAAGCACCGGTTGCGTATCTGATGAAAGCCAAATGTGTGCCGGTCGCGGAATCGCTGGGGGTAACGCCCGGAACGAATGTGGTCAGGCTGACCTGATATTCGAGTGCGAAATGTTATTTTTGTATGGTCTGTCACGCCAAATCGATGAGTTTTTAAATATAAGGTAGCAATCCCACGTTCAGGGGGAAATCTATGGCGGCAGAAATAAGACAAGCAGTCATAATGGTCGGAGGCAAAGGCACAAGGCTGTTGCCCCTGACGAACAATAAACCAAAACCGATATTACCGGTCCTGAACAAACCGTGTCTGAGATATTTGATAGAATCTCTCGCGAGCGCAGGGATAAAAGAGATCATACTGGCATGCGGATATAAATCCGCTCAGATGGTGAACGCGATAGGGGACGGTTCGGATCTCGGCATAAGGATAGAATATTCCTACGAGGACGAACCGCTGGGTACCGGCGGGGCCATGAAACAGATCGAATATAAACTGGACGAGGTTTTCGTTGCCGCGAACGGCGATGTGTTCGCAGACATTTGTTTGAGAGATGAGATCGAGGCACACTTCTCATCCGAATCGAAAGTGACAATAGCATTGACCGAAGTGACCAACCCGTGTGAATTCGGGATCGCGAGATTGGATGAAAGCAACCGAATACTGGAGTTCAAAGAGAAGCCCAAACCGGAAGAGGTCTTTTCCAACCTGATAAACGCGGGAGTGTACATAATCAACAGAGAAGTGCTTGCAGACATACCTCCGGGTACATTCTTTGATTTTTCAAAGGACCTCATGCCGATACTCCTCACCAGAGGCGACAGGATACAGGGATTCTTGCTGAAAGGTACGTGGAGGGATGTCGGGCGTCCTGCCGATCTGTTGGGTGTAAATCTTCATATGGCATCCAAAATGTACGATGAGATAATCTGGGGTGGCAAATATTCCGAATCTTCCGTTGTAAAGAAACCGTTGTATTTCGGCGATGAAACATGGGTGAATGATTCCGAACTCACAGTGGTCGTTGCGTTGGACGGATGCACGATCGAAGACAGTAAAATAACAAATTCATTGATCATGAACGGCTGCGAGATAACATCTGCGAAAATAGAGAACAGCATCCTCGGGGAAGGCTGTGTTGTTCACGAGGGAGCTCACATAGAGAATTCGGTCCTGGGTGACGGTACGGTCGTCAAGGCCGGAGAGAAAGTGGTACGCAACAACGTATTTTGAGAAGAATCGACGGGTGCATAGAAAAGATATATCATTTTATTTGCAAATAGATTTATAAGGTGGAAGTAGTGGTGGAATCACAATTCACGGCATACGACCGATCTCGTGTTCGGGCCTGGATGTAAATTGCGGAGAAATAAAAATGAACGATCTCATTTCTGCAGAGCTGAAAAGAAGCTCAGAAGTAATTTCCAAGATAGACCATGCCTCCATCAGGAAGGCAGCAGACATGATACTTGCTTCCGTAAGGCAGGGAGGTCAGATAATATTTATGGGGAACGGAGGATCATCCGCCGATGCTCAGCATATTGCCGCAGAGTTCTCAGGGAAATATGCGTTCGACAGACCCGCAATGGCAGGAGTCTGCCTTTCCAATATCGCTCCGGTGACAGCCATCGGAAACGATTACACTTACGATATTGTATTCAAACGACAGGTTGAGGCTGTGTGCAGAAAAGGGGACATCGTCGTCGGTCTTTCCACTTCTGGAAATTCGAAGAATGTGATCTTAGCAATGGAGGCAGCCAAACTGAAGGGTGCGAAAACGATCTCTTTCACAGGAGATCAAGGTAAGATGAGAGAGATCGCAGACATCGCAGTGATAATCCCCACAAAAGAGACGCCGAGGGTCCAGGAAGGATATCTCGTCGCATGTCATACGATATGCGGAATAGTCGAACGTGAGATGTTCGGGGTCAAAGCGGTGTTGATAGACAGAGATGACACGATCGTTGTCAACGTTCCATATTGTGCAGACCCGGAAAAGATAAAACTTTTACCGGGAGCAGCAGCTTCCGTCAAGAAACTCAATGATGCAGGATACAAGGTGATCCTTGTGACGAATCAGTCGGGAATAGGCAGAGGACTGCTCACTCATGAAAAACTCGCAGAGATCCATGAAAGATTGTGCCAGCTGATAAAGGCTGAAGGCGGACATTTGGATGACATATTCTATTGTCCCCATCACCCGGATGAGAATTGTGGTTGCCGCAAACCCGCGATAGGAATGGGAGAGCAAGCGTTCATTAAACATCCGATAAATCCTCTGACATCCTTTATGATCGGAGATCAGGAACACGATGTTCAGTTGGGAAGTAAGCTGGGTCTTAAGACATTCATCGTGAACGAGAAGTTCACGTTTTCCGACGCTGTTAACAAGATCCTGGAGAATTAGATCGCAGCTTGACATACGATTTCTTTGCAGTAGTATAAAATAATCCTTTATTGTTCCTGCCCTTGGTACTCAATGGCAGGAACATGTACAGTGGTTATCCCGACTTACAATGAAGAGAAGAATATTGTCAATATGGCGAAATGCCTGAGAGAGCATTATCCTGATTTTCACATAACTTTCATGGACGATAATTCCACCGATAGTTCCAAGCGGCTGATCGAGGAATTGAACGATCCGAAGACAAGACTCGTGACACGGAAACCTGAAGAGAGAGGACTTGCCGCAAGCGTTTTACAAGGGATCGTCGAAGCAGGTACCGATTATTTTATGACGATAGATTGTGATTTTCAGCATCCTCCGAGTGCATTGGGCGACATGTACAAGAAAATGGAAGAGAAATGCGACCTTTGCATTGGAGTAAGAGAAGACAGATTTGCACTAGGGTTCGTCCGTTGGGCAGGTTCTTGGGCGTTCAACATTTTCGCTGACATGTATCTTTTTATGAAAGGGAAAAAAATATCCAAGGATGTCATGAGTGGTTTGATCGCAGGCAGAACAGATGTTTTTGTACCCGTGATAAAAGACAATTGGGGCGAACTGGAAATGCAGGGGTGGAAAGTATTGTTGGACCTTTTGAAATTCGGCCCCCGCGACATAACAATATCAAATGTTTATTACAAATTCGGGAAAAGAGCGGAAGGGGAATCGCACATAAGTTCGAGGGTTGTTGTAACCACCTTCCATCAGTGCGGGTCAGTCGGAAGGTTCCTCGCAAAATTCTACAGCAAGATCAAAAAGATAGATTGAAGACGTTACGTCTTATGATCGTTCGCTCTCCAATATCTGACACCTTCGGGGTCAAACATGAAATCCGTTATCTCGGCCCCTGCCTTCTTTAAGGCTTCGGCAACCTGAGGCTTTTTGTCATATCTGCAGATGAAATACATGAATCCGCCTCCGCCTGCACCGGAGACCTTTCCCCCGATCGCACCGCTGTTCTTGGCAACATTGTACAATTTATCTATATGTTTGTTCGAAATGTTGTTGGAGAATTGTTTTTTGTAAACCCAAGCCTCGTCAAGCAATTTGCCGGATTTTTCAATGTCTCCCAGTTTCAATGATTCGCCTATGTTCTGAGCCAGATCCTTGGAGCGATCCAAAGCTTCTATATTTGACCCCTTCTTGGACGATTCGATCTGTGTGCTGATGATGTCCGCAGAATCTCTGGAGATCTTTGTGTAGCAGAGAACGGAACGGCATTGAAGTTCGCTGATGATACGATCATCGATAGAGACAGGATCTACACTTACGCCGTTTTTGTCTATTTTAACAAAATTGAATCCTCCATAGGAGGCTGCATATTGATCCTGTCTTCCGCCTTTAAGTCCAATGACTTCTCTTTCTAAGTGGTAGGATAATGTGGCTATCTCATCCTTTGTCATGTCCCTCTCGATCCAATTCGCGATCGCGGATATCATCGCCACCATCATCGTGGAAGATCCACCGAGTCCGGAACCCGCAGGGACATCCGAATGGATCAGCATCCTGAAACCGTGATCCAATTCGAAATAATTGGTCACTGCTTTGATGAGATCCATGTTCCCATCGAGTTTTAGAGGGCCGTTCTTCAAGGATGCTTTGTACCTTCCGTAGTAGTGAGACTCTACGGTGATCTCTTTGCTGTTGACAGGTGTTAAGGTGCAATATGCATATTTGTTAATAGTAGTGTTAAAAACATACCCTCCTCTTTCCGAGGCGTATGGGTCGACATCTGTCCCTCCTCCTGCAAGCCCAATCCTGAGCGGCGCTTTAGACCTGATGTATTCCGTCATTCGATCCCAATCCCAAATACGGGGGCAGCGTTTGGACGCATTGCCTCCGCACATCTGATACACTGTGCATGTATGGTTACTGTTAATAAAGATTGTTGCTCGGGGTTTCCAATATTTTATCTTTTTTATTGTAAACAGGGCAGAAATCATATCATGCAGTGACGATTCGCAGTTTACTGTAAAGTCTCGTTCGGGCTGATATTTTTAAAATTTTCTTTTCAAAATTCGGTTGTTCACGAACATCAAATGAACGGATATATGCGTATGTTTTTCTTTATCAGCAATTGCGCAATGATCAAATCCTGAAACATTGACCGCTGATCACGGTCATAATTCCGATGAAGATGAATACGTCAGTTTCTCCTGCGGCACATTGCAGCATTCCGGCGGGATCCTTGCTGATCTGTCCATTGTGATTGTCGATAACTGTTGATACATACGTCAAGTTGGGCGCAATGATCTGTGCAACGGAATGAGCGGTATCGTGATTCAGCGTTCCTCCAAGGTTGCATATCATTCCGGTTCCGTCATGATATTTTACAAACGCGACAGATGAGTAATTTTCGTATGTGTAATCCAGCCCGAGGGAACCTGTGGTCAATTTGCCGAGGTCCATTCCATTGGTACATTCGTTGAAGTATATCTTGAGCACATCAGTGAGACTGTCATCGGTGAGATTCCTGGCGTAAACGTTGCCTGTGTCTTTTCTCACAACGTCGCTGGTGCCAAAGAATAATACGTCGGAATCCGACACATTCCGAAGCTCCGATGTTCCCTGTTCCGCATACGTGCTTCCGATCTTCCCATTCATCCAATACATGACTCCCCCTGCTTTCAACCATTCGAACAGCGGACTGCTTGGTGTTCCGTCATATATTTCTGCCGGAAGTGTTCCCGTGGCGAAGATCAAAGCGGTCTTTGTATCCAATTCAGTAATGATCTTCATTATCTCGGGGATCTTTTCGATATGAAGTGCCACACGGTACTTTTCCAGATCATGTCGTAGCCAATTCAAAGAATCCAAGGTCTTGTCTTTCCTGCCAGGCATGGGATATGAATCATCATAGAACGCAACATATCGGTCTAGCTGATACAGGTTACCGTTATCCAAAGATACAGCGGTGTAATCCAGGGATAAGTTGGAATCAATGTTGAACTGTGCATCATTACCATCACGTTCGACGTTGAAATTGCTGTAATACGGGCTGTTATAGGAAATGAACTGTCCGAGGAGTATAACAGCGATAAACACCACAAGTACGATCATACCAACTTTAACCGGGCCCTTATCCATGGGTACACCTCCTTTTTATTTGCCACATAATGGGCGGTTATGATCACGATCGACATTCCAGGAAGGAAAATGATCCAATTGACCAGATTATATATGAATCCGCTCGGGAATCTTTCCACGATGTTGTTGATGTCCAACATATCGGTGAACGCTGCAAGCGGATAGAACAAAGTTTCCCAATAATGGAGTATCCCATGGAGAGGGAACAAAAACACCAGTATCCATGGTATGTATGCTATCTTGCCTTTGAACGAGAACAGTATCAATATTGCCGGCAGAAGAGTGATCCCGTATGTGGGGGTGTATGCAACGAACGGTAATGCGAATATCGGTATGATGCTCAATATCACCAACCAAAAGAAGTTTTTTTCTCTTTCTTCTCTCCGAGTGAACATGTACCAAAAGATCGCTATATATGCCACTATCAGCAATGGGAAGTAGAAGAAAACGTTGTTGAATGTCGGACTGAACTGGAATCCGCCGGAATCGGCATATGTATCATTACGCATGGTAAAGAACGTTAGACTGTCCATGAACTCCCCGGTCAATAATGCAGGCAAATAGATCAGGATCCCCATCAAAGCGAACCCTAAAGAAGCATAAAGGAAGTTCTTGTACCGTTCTTTTACTTCGACATCGCGTTCGGATAAAATATATGCTACCATGACCGGGATCAAGAAAATGGCAAATATTTTCGTGAAGAACGCTATTGATATCAAGGTTCCCGTAAGGAAGTACTTCTTCCTCATGAATGTCAGTAGTGAAAGCATCATCAGGAATATCATTATGCTGTCGAACATACCCAGTATGGAACTGGACATGATGGCGACAGGAGCAAGGAACCACAAGGCGAATCCGATCACAGCTTTCTTTTGGCAACCTGTCAGTTTTTTGACAAGTTCATATGCCACAAAACCCGTCAGGACATCGAATATGAGTGCCGGCATCTTGACAAGGAAATTGAATCCGAGATTGGTCAGAAAACCATGTCCTATCGTAAGGATCTGACCGTCATAGATCGATGGGAAGACTGCCCCGAATGAACCCATTCCTATGAGGTCCGCAATGCCGGAGATTATCGAAAGGATATAGCCCCAAACAGGCGGATAGAAATACCATCCCGATTCGTAAATGGTATCTCCGCTGTATGTCCCGTCTATTATGGCGACCCATCCTGCCCCGATATCGAAGGGAGAGGAGGTGATGGGCATCAACACAAGCCTTATCACCAATCCTACAATGAGAATTGTAAAGAATGCTTTACATACATTCTTCCACGGGATGCACTCGCTTTCATCTCTGAAAATCATTGCTAACTCTGTTACAAATGAATATGGAATATTTGATAGCTTGTCTGTATATCAAGGTTCATTCGATGAATTTTCGCCTGTAACTATAGAGAAATCACGTTTTACGGTCAGATCTGCGGTTTTTATCGACTTCATGAAGAGGCGGATGATCCAAATTATCAACATTATGTGTATTATATTCCTCAGGGAGATGATCAATATGGAACCGTTACTTAAAAATTCAAGATCTCCGCATGTGAATAAGCCATTGATCGCTGAGAGAATTCCATATGCCACAGTCAGCAGAAGTATCTCAAATCTCATTTTACGGTCAAAGACAGAGAATTGAGTGAATGCCAGCAGCATAATTGCCCAGATCACAAATTGTGCGGAGAATACTTTGCTCAAGGCAAGGAAGATCATCACCGAGGTCACTCCTGCAAGTATGACCATTTTTTGGAGTAATTCATGATCCAGCGATTTTCTCCTTTCGTATAGTTTGAAGGTCACCCAACCCAACAATAATATGAAAGTCAGTATGAATCCGTAACTGAGCAAGGGGGCTATCGCATCGGGTAATGCACCAGCGAGATTATCGGATCCGTAATTGTGCACAACAGTGATCATGCCAGGATTGAAGAAATTCAAGATCATAATGAATGATGCTGCAACAGATTCTACCTGTAATCCCCGATCAAGGTGGTAAGTGAGATAATCGAACGCAGTGGAAGGATCCGCTATGATGAACGGCAACGATATCAGTACGCAGACTGCGGTACATGTCAAGATCCCCTTTACGGCACCGCACCAATCTTTTCTTAAAAGGAACGGGATCAGCAGGAAAGGCACTATGAATATTGGGAACAGTTTTGTCATCACTGCCAAGGAGATGATGAGCCACGACACGCAATACTTCTTCTGAAGATAGTAATAAAGTGCGATTATGCACATTGTGGTGGGAAAGATATCATACCGCGTTAACAGGAATATGTTCGTAAAGATCAGTGTGAATGCGACAAACGCCATCATGTTGGTTTTTGTCAGGTTATACATTTTCGATATCTTTGAGATGTATATCATTCCGATGATGAAGAATATGAATGCCAGGGCCGAATAGATGATATAATATATCTGCTCGTTAGAAGTGAACATTCTGGGTATTGCCATGAATACCATTGAGAACGGAGGATATTCGAACATAAAGTCGCTATACGGCATCCCCCCGGCAAAAAGAAGATTCATCTGGTCGAAGTAGTTGTGCACGTCGTACCATCGCCCGAAGGTATCTACGAAGTATACGAAGAACACCGAAAGGATCAGTGATATAATGAAAAATATCCTAATGTCCAATCTGGGTGTTGAAAAGGCCCGGACGGAAGTCAGAAAGTTGTTTATCTTTTCGTGCAACATATCGACCTTGAATGATTTTCGTTCACACCATAGGCCCATAATGAACGAATATGAATCTGTGTGATCGTTTCTTCTAAACGCATGTCAATCTTCAATGACAATGTACTGCCTCCAAATGTCTCGGTATATGCTGGTTAAATATACCAAACCATGCGACAATATATAAAATCATTAGAGGCGTGGTTAGTGGAAACTATAGCCTTAGATAGATTTTCTGCATCTAATGTTATTTTTACAGTTTGAGTGTAACATTCCTTTCCGCGGTCAATTCTGTGATCGTTACTTTGTTGAAAGATGATTGTTGAGAGGTTGATGATTTTGATTGAACCATTTGTTGTATGAATACACTCATTGAATCTGACGTTTGGTATAAAGCCGTCTTTTTGTTTGTTGGTCTTAGATGGGCCTTAACATGCGGTTTTCTTAGAAACCCAAACAACGATTATATAAAATATGGGCATCGACATTAGCATTTTTGAGGGTTTGAAAATGCATGTAATTTCCTTGATAGTCAAGAATGAGTTCGGCGTTATGCAGAGAGTGATGGGTGAGTTTACCCGCAACAAGATCAACGTTGAAACCATAGTAGTCGGGAAATGCGAACTTCCCGGTAAATCAAGAATGGTCCTGTCGGTCATAGGCAAAGAAGCGGCGGACACGGCCATGGGAAAGATCCAGAAACTGCAAGACGTATATTGGGCGGAAATGATACCGGAATCGGGGCAGTCAGCATATGCTCTGATGTCCACATCCAACGGTAATGTTGGAGTGGTCGGAGGGTCGGCGCAGGTCGAGGAGATAATCGACCGCAGTAAGCCGGAAAAATACGTTAAGGCGTTGAACGCACTCTGATCTTAATTGGTTAATCACAGAAGGAATAGTGATGGAAAAGAAGGAATTTATTTGGTTTGACGGAAAGCTCGTCAAATGGGAAGACGCAAAAGTTCATGTTCTGGCTCATGCTTTGAATTACGGAACCGGTGTTTTCGAGGGAATAAGAGTTTATCAGACGCCCAAGGGGCCTGCCGTGTTCAGACTTAAAGATCACGTCAGAAGGATCATGGACGGATGCAAGGTCATGGGATTCGATCTGGAGTTCGGAGGCAAGACCTACGGATTCGATGACATAATGAAAGCGATAAAGGATACAGTCAAGGCGAACAAGGATGTAGATTATGTTAAGCCGTGTATATTCCTTTGCGGTGAGGAGGTCGGATTAAACCCCGTCAATGTACCGACAAGCTTTTCGATAACGTGCATCAAAATGGGTTCGTATCTCGGTAAAGCAGGGACCGAAGGAGCAAAGCTCATTACATCATCGTGGCAAAGACCTGATAACCTGTGCGGTCCCGCGGGGGCGAAGGTCAACGGAACATATGTCACATCATGTTTGGCAAAAAGGGAAGCGGTTCGTCAGGGAGCCAATGAAGCGGTCATGTTGAACTCGGTCGGACATGTTGCAGAGTGTACAGGAGAGAACATCTTCATTTACAAAGACGGAAAAATATTAACCCCTTCTTCCGCAGAGTGCATACTGGAAGGAATAACCAGAAAGTCGACGATACAGATCGCACGCGACCTAGGATACGAGGTCTTGGAAACAGAGGTCACGAGAACGCAGCTCAATACGGCAGACGAGGTTTGGATGACTGGAACAGCAGCGGAGGTCGTACCTGTTACGGTCATTGACGGAAGGATCGTGGGTGACGGAAAGATCGGAAAGGTCGCCGAGAAGATCCACGGAAAATTCCATGATATCGCAACGGGAAAAGTGTCGGAATACGACGATTGGCTGGATTACGTCAACTGATGCAGATCAAAAACTTTTTAAAAATCCATTAATTTTTTACGATGCTGGATTGTCGGACCTTTGCTTGAACACGTAGTATTTGCTGAAAACCCAGTTGAGAGCTATTTCGATCAACATGACAACGATCTTTGCAAAGCCCCCTCCAATTCCGTAAAAGTCTCCGCCGAGGCCAAAAGCGACAAGTATCGGGAATAGGACGAAAGCTATTATTCCAGTGAAGATCCTTGACCCCAGGAATGAGGTGAACTCTTTTACCACAACAGTTCTTTCGAGAGACCTTTTGTTAAAAACTATCCATTTATTAACAACGAACGCAAAAAGGATACCGCATGTCCAAGACAAAATGTTGCTGATGTTGATATCGATGCCGAGCCAAACGAATCCCGCGTAGGACAGCCACGTCAACAGCGTGGTGAATCCTCCGCAGATCACGTAAAGGAGAGCCTCTCTGTGTTTTGTCATCAGACCCTTGATATCGACCATTCGGTAGCACCGCTCTATGCAGGGGATGCGATTAACTAATTAAAGATTCTGCTCAGAGGGAAGTGAAATGTTATTATCCATGTTTCTATATGGAAGGGGTTATATGGACGGAAGGGTCGGCTCGATAACGGCATTGGTGATGTTTATCATCGTGATAGTATACGGGGCATTGAACGAATTGCCTATATTCGCTACAATCTCCTTCATCGCGGCAGTGTGCCTGTGCATAGAGCTGTTTAACTCATACAGGAGAATTGTGAATCATAAGACGGCGCTCCTTGTCACATACAGAATAGTCGTGAATCCGAGGATAGCACTTCTTGCCGCAATAATGACCGTGGCAGGAGTTGTTGTGATGTCAGCGTTCCCCTATGTTCCAGGCACTGTGGATAGAGTGATATGGGGTCATGTTTCCGGTATACTGTACTGGGTGGCGGCATATCCTGTCTCCTTTTTGATATTGGAGACGCTGGCAGTGACCACGAGAGCAAAATATAATTATCCGTTACTTTTCGGGCTGCCGGTATTCATTACATGTGCACAAGAGGTCTTGGCATGGATAATGGTATCCATTTTTTACACCGTTCAGATTGATTCCGAACAAATTGCGACGGTCGAGGTAATAGCTTCAATGGTAACAGGCATAATATTGTCAATAGTCGCCGGAATAATCATCGGAAGGATCGCTAAACGCAAACGGTTCGTGTTGAACGAGGAAACGTGCGGGGTGAAAAGATGAGGGCATATTCGGAAGAAGAAGGTAAAAGGATATGTCTGATGGCTATTCTGATAGTCGCGTTGACGTACGGGTTCTTCCTGACCATGACCTTTCTGGAATTGGCTCCCGGGTTGGAGGCAGGACATCCTTCGGAATATCTCATATCCACTTTCTTCGCGGTCGGATCGGTCGTGATGATACTTTTGCTGTTATGGTATTTCAATATCGTCAGGATGCCTTTGTGGTTCACTGCGCTTTTAGCCTTCAATCTATATTATTATTCGATATCGATGTTCTTCGGAATGTATCTCAGGGTCTCGTGGTGGGGA
>JGI996J12353_1000229_pt1 | contig 15890 bp, 13 predicted proteins | sample IntmicLarv5ML5BL_FD_12353 | JGI IMG/M metagenome (IMG submission 12353) | reverse complement strand
CGCGACACACACACACACACTAATAAAATATTTTTAGCATCCAAATTTTGGGTGTTAAAAAATGAGGGGAACCGTGTGTTTATCCGTAATAGGGTCATAAGTCATTCAATTGCAGTTGCAAATATAGACAAAATTTGTAGAGACGCAATGCTTGCGTCTCATTTATTATCATTGCGTCTCATCCATCAATTGTCATCGCACCAATTTGCCATAATGCGCCATAATGTGCCACAAAAAACCGGGGATTAAAATCCCCGGCTATTAAGGAATTGTTTCTACGAAACAAGTTTTTATTTACCGCGCTTTGCGCCAATTTTTAATTCTTACTTCTTAATTTTTAATTCTCTTCATCTACCAAATCGCTACTCGCTTTTCTTTTGGAATATACAACGCATTTTCCGAAGTAATATCAAATGCTTCGTACCAAGCATCAATGTGAGGTAAAGCGCCATTCACTCTCCATTTAGGTAAAGAATGCGGACCCATTTTTGTTTGACGAAGAATTTCTGCATCACGGATATTTCCCGCCCAAATTGTAGCGTAACCAATGAAAAACCGTTGCGCATTTGTAAATCCGTCAATCAAATTTTCCGGTTTTCCTTTTAAGGAGTTTTGATAGGCGTGCCATGAAACTTGCAAACCACCTTGGTCCGCAATATTTTCTCCTAACGTAAGTCTTCCATTCACTGTAACAGTATCTAATACAACGATATTGTCAAAGTGGTCGATTAAAACTTGCGCTCTTTCGTCGAAACGTTTAGCATCTTCTTCAGCCCACCAATCTTTCAGATTTCCGTCTTTATCATATTGTCTACCTTGGTCATCAAATCCATGTGTCATTTCGTGACCAATCACAACACCGATTGCTCCGTAATTTACAGCATCATCCGCTTCCAAGTTGAAAAATGGAGGTTGAAGAATGGCCGCAGGAAAACAAATTTCGTTCGTTGCCGGATTATAATAAGCATTTACCGTTTGCGGATTCATCAACCATTCGTCTTTATCCAAAGCTTGATTGAATTTGCTTATCATAACATCGAAATCAAAATTGTTAGAATAAATAATATTTTGCCAATAAGATTCATCTTGATTAATCGCCAAAGCGGAATAATCTCTCCATTTATCCGGATAACCGATTTTAACATGGAAAGTCTCCAATTTTTCTTGAGCTTTTGCTTTTGTTTCTTCGCCCATCCATTCCAAATCGTTAATTCTTTCGCCTAAAGCTGTTTGAAGATTATGCACCAAATCTAACATCTTTTCTTTCGCTGCAGGAGGAAAATATCTTTCCACATAAATTTGTCCGACAGCTTCACCTAAACAACCGTCAATTACTCGAATAGCTCTTTTCCAACGCTCTTCTTGTATTTCTTTTCCGGAAAGTTCTTTGCCATAAAAATCGAAACTTGCATCAGAAAAAGAATCACTTAAAAAAGAAGAAGCTGTTAAAAGCACATTCCAAGATAAATAATATTTTATATCCTGAAGCGAGTGAGTTTGTATGATATTATTTACTTCTTTCATCGGTGCTATTTGAGATAAATTTAAATCTTTAATATCTTTAATTCCGATAGAAGTAAAATAAGTCGACCAATCAATACTCGGAGCCGTTTTAGATAATTCTTCGACTGTAATTTTGTTATAATTTGCGATTGGGTTGCGGAGTTCTTCGCGTGAAGATGCCACTTTTGCCAGTTTTGTTTCGATATTCATTATCACTTGACTCGCTGTTTTTGCTTCCGCAACTTCATAACCGGACATTGTGAACAGTTTTTCAATCAATTCGATGTATTTCGCCCGAAGATTTTTCGTCCGTTCGTCATTTTCGAAATAATAATCACGGTCGCCCATTGAATAACCTCCCTGATAAATATGATATATATTCATCGAGCTATTCATATCATCAGCATAAACATATTGCAAAAAGAAAGGAGATATTCCGTCACGAACCATTTGCGCTAAAACAGCCGTAATTTCAGATTTGTTGCTAATCGCATTTAATTTTTCAAGATAGGGAAGGAGAGGAGTTGCATTTTCGGCATTCAATCGCTCCTCGTCCATAGCCAAAGAATAAAGGTCGCCGATTTTTTGAGCAACACTTCCCGCTGTGTTTTCTTTGTGAGAAATTTCATCAATTAAATCTTTTACCTGTTCTTGGCTTTGCTCTCTTAATTTATCGAAAGTGCCATAACGAGCATATTCCGGTTTCAAAGGATTTGCTTCCATCCAACCACCGGATGCATACAGATAAAAATTGTCACCCGGAACAACGCTTGTGTCCAAGTTTCCCAAGTCAATTCCAGATTTTTTTTCTGCTTCATTACAGTTTGCAAAAATCATAAGGGCAATAAATGTTAAATAAATAAATTTTGTTTTCATTGTTACTTTATATGTAATTTTCAAGTTCAATAGTTGCATTCGTCCAATCATCCATTATTTGGGCAACCTTTTTTTGCAGCTCTGCATGTTTCCAAAGCAAATCTACATTGGACGCGCCTTCCGGAGTTATCAAAACCGCTTCCAATTCTTTTATTTCAGCTTCCAGTTTTTCGATTTTCTTTTCGCATTCGGCAATGTTTTTCTCCAAACGCTTCATTTGTTTTTGCTGCTCTTTACGTTCTTCGTAAGAAAGTTTATTCTCCGAAACCGGATTTTCTTCTTTTTTTGACGAAACAAGTGGCGTATTTTTCTTTTCTAATTCGTTTAGATTTTCGATTTTTTTCTTTTCCAAAAATTCATAAATACCACCTAAATGTTCTTTTACCTTTTGATTTCCAAATTCATAGACTTTATCAACTAATCCATCTAAAAATTCTCTATCGTGTGAAACCAAAATGACAGTACCATCAAATTCTTTTAGTGCTTCTTTCAAAACATCTTTTGAACGCATATCCAAATGATTCGTAGGTTCATCTAAAATCAATAAATTAACCGGTTCCAAAAGTAATTTAATCATCGCCAAACGCATTCTTTCTCCTCCCGAAAGAACGGCTACTTTTTTGTCGGAAGCTTCTCCTCCAAACATAAAAGCACCTAATATATCGCGGATTTTAGTTCGTATATCTCCTACGGCAACGTAATCGATGGTTTGGAAAACGGTTAATTTTTCATCCATCAAATTCGCTTGATTTTGAGCAAAATAACCAATTTTGACATTGTGTCCCAATTGCAATTTTCCTTCATAAGGAATTTCTTCCATGATACATTTAACCAAAGTTGATTTTCCTTCTCCGTTTTTTCCAACAAAGGCAACTTTGTCTCCTCGATTAATGGTTAATGTTGCATTTTGAAAAATCAAATGTTCTCCGTACGATTTTGCCACATTTTCCATGATGACCGGATAAGAGCCGGAACGAGGAGCCGGAGGGAATTTTAGTCGCAACGCCGAATTATCTTCATCATCAATTTCCAATCGGTCTAACTTTTCCAATTGTTTGATACGGCTTTGCACTTGCACCGCTTTGGTCGCTTTGTAACGGAATCGTTCAATAAAATCTTCGGTTTCTTCTATTTGTTTCCGCTGATTTTCATACGCCCGAATTTGTTGCTCACGACGTTCTTTTCTTAATTCAACATATTTGGAATAATTTACGCGATAATCGTAGATTTGTCCCAACGAAATTTCAATCGTTCGCTGTGTCACATTATCAATAAATGCCCGGTCGTGAGAAACCAAAATAACGGCATTCGCTTGAGTTGCAAGAAAATTTTCCAACCATTGAATCGATTCAATATCCAAATGGTTGGTTGGCTCATCCAGAAGAAGAATGTCCGGTTTTCGCAACAGAATTTTGGCTAATTCAATCCGCATTCTCCACCCACCGCTAAATTCTCCGGTTGGTCGCTCAAAATCGTTTCGCGTGAAGCCTAAACCGATTAATGTTTTTTCTACTTCAGCCTGAATATTGGAAGAGCCTTCCATCACAATCCGTTCGTTCAAATGCGTAATAGAATCAATGAGTTTGTGGTAGGATTCGGATTCATAATCTTCTCTTTCCGCCAATTCTAAATTCAATTTTTCCAATTCCGCTTCCATCTTCAGAATGTAATCAAACGCGAGAGACGCTTCTTCTTTAACTGTCCTTTGGTCAGTTAATTGCATTTGCTGAGGCAAATAACCAATGGTCGCTTCTTTGGGCATGGAAACCCGGCCTTTCGTTGGCTCATTAATTCCGGCAAAGATTTTTAATAACGTACTTTTTCCGGCACCGTTTTTACCAACTAGTGCGATTCTATCTTTTTTATCAACAACAAAACCGATGTCATCCAAAAGATTAAAGCTTCCGAATGAAACGGTTAGATTTTCAACTGAATACATATAATTATAATACTGCTATTAAATTAAGAATTAAGAATTAAGAATTAAAAATTATAACACTGCTTTTTGCCAGGCTTGCGCCATTAATTGTGCTCCTGCCATAGACGGATGAACTCCATCTGCGCCCCAATATTGTGCGGGTGCTTTTTTCAAGGCTTCATCAAATATGGATTGAAATGGAACAAATCTTAGTTCAAATTCACGAGCTAAAGATTTCGCCACTTTTTGATAAGGGGCAAATTCCTCTTTCCAAGTTTCGTCCAAAGCACTTCCTCCGTGTATAATAAACGGTTCGCAAATAATGATTTTTACTTCCGGTAATTCTTTTTTTGTGCGAGTTAAAAGATTTCGGTAGTCAGTTTCGTATTCGACTATTGTTCCGGCATATTTATCGGATTTCGCATGCCAAAAATCATTCACTCCGATAAGAATACTTAAAATATCCGGTCGTAAATGAATGCAATCTTTGTCCCATCTTTCGGCTAATTGAAATACTTTGTTTCCTGAAATTCCTCGATTGTAAATCTTTAAATCTTTTTCGGCATGACCCGCCAAAATATTTGCGGCAGCAAAAAGAGGATATCCCAAACCTAATTGAGATTGTTGATTTACTTCATTTTCTTTCTCGCGATTTCTTCCGCAATCAGTAATCGAATCTCCTTGAAATAAAATGGTTTCACCTTTAGACAAATAATGCCAATTAGACAGTTCGCTATTAGCCATTGCAGCATTTACGATTTCCGGAATAGAAATAGTAGCAGCTCCGACTAAAGCGGTTTTCTTGAAAAAATTTCTTCTGTCCATAAATAAAGAATTAGAATAATTTGTTCGGGTATTCTCCGGCATCAATCAATTCTTGAATTTTAGCAACCACAGACGCTCTGTCATCAGCATAAGTTACGCCAAACCATTTACATGGAGTATCCAACACTTTTACAGTGCTTTGTTCTTTTACAATTAAATAATCGACTGCCCAGGGAATGAAAAATTCCGCTTTCAGATTGTCGTGATTTTTAGAAAGAAAATCAACAAACAATTGCTCGGAATAATCAAAATATTCGGGAGTAAATCCCCACATATTCATGGAAACGGGAGTATTTTCTTCTATTTCAATCAAATTTTCGTTCTCATCTTTGTATTTGATTTTGCCATCGGTATCTCTGATAATGCAAGTTCGTTCAACAACTGAAGTCAAAAAATCTTCGTTGTCCGCCGAACAAACACCTCTTGCAACAGAGCCGCTTTCGGATAGCGTATTTCCAACGCGATAGCCAATCATACAATAATTGTTTGCTTTATTTTCAACCGATTTCAAGAAATCGCCCAAAATCTGAAAACTTTCTTTTCCGTAAAAATCATCCGCGTTAATAACCGCAAAAGGCTCTTTAATAACACCTTTTCCCATTAATACAGCGTGATTCGTTCCCCAAGGTTTCACACGTTCTTCATTTAACGAAAATCCTTCCGGTAATTTGTTTAGTTCTTGAAAAACGATTTCAACAGGGATGATATTTTCATATTTTTTTAGGATTTTGTCTCTGAAATCTTTTTCAAAAGATTCTCTGATGACAAAAACAACTTTTCCAAATCCGCCTCTTACTGCGTCAAAAATAGAATAGTCCATAATTGTTTCTCCATTAGGACCTAATCCGTCTAATTGTTTAAGACCTCCATAACGACTGCCCATTCCGGCCGCAAGTACAAATAACGTGGGTTTCATATTCTGATAATTATTTTAATAGTCTCCAAAGGTACGGTTTTTTGATAGAAAAGGGGAATTTTTGGCAGAGCAAACGCATTTAAATGTTTTATTATATGTGTAGAGACGCAATGCTTGCGTCTCAGCTTGAAATTATTCGAAAAAATCAAAAACATCGAAAAACGAAACGAAGGAAAATGAGACGCAAGCATTGCGTCTCTACAAGTACGTTTGCCTAACCCAAAAGCAACAGACCAAAAATTGGGGAAAATTATTAATTTTGTAGATATTTAAATGTCGCAAAGAAAATTGATGATATGGCAACAAATAAACATGCTCAAATCAGGTACCAAGCTTTAGACAAATGCTTTAGTAATTCCGGTCGAAGATATTATATCGAAGATTTAATTGAAGAATGTAATAAGGCTCTTTTAAATCAGACAGGTATTGTTGATGGCGTGAAAGAACGTCAGGTGCGTAAAGATATCAGTGATATGGAAAGTATCTGGAACATTTCTCTCTGTAAACTTCGCGATGGAAAAAAAGTTTATTACTGTTATGAAGATACTCGTTATTCTATCAATAATCAACCTCTGAATGAAACGGAAATCAATCAGTTAAAGGAAACAATTTATATGTTGAATCGTTTCAAAGGAATGCCACAATTTGGTTGGATGGAGGAAATTCTTGCTCGCTTTGAAAATACATTCAAACTAAAGGGAACTACCGTTAATGCAGTTGGCTTTGAGCAAAATCCATATTTAAAAGGATTAAATTTATTCTCGGATATTTTCAATGCAATTGTAAATAAACAAACGCTTTGCATTAGTTATAAAAAATTTGAAAAAGAATCTAAAGAGTATATTTTTCATCCTTATTTTCTGAAGCAATACAACAATCGTTGGTTTTTATTTGGTTTTTGTGAATATTTGAACGATAAGAGACCGGTTACAAATCTGGCATTAGATAGAATTGAACAAATCACTTATGCAAATATTCCTTATGTTGAAAATGATACAATTGAATTTAATGAATATTTTGAAGATGTAGTTGGCGTTACTGTTTATGAGAAAGAAATAGAACGAATTATATTGGAAATAGACAATGTTATTTTTCCATACGTAGAAACAAAACCATTGCACGGTTCACAAAAAATAAAGGAACGAAATCAGCGAACAACAACTATTGAATTGAATCTGATTGTCAATTACGAGTTGGAAAATCTCCTTTTGGGCTATATTGATAAGATAAGAATTATAGCTCCTGACTATTTAAGAGAAAAAATGGTGTTAAGAATAAAAGAGGCTATAACGAAAAATTCGTAATTATGCAGATACTTTGCATAGGTTGAAGTTATATTTGCAAAAAAAGATATAAAATAGAATATTTTTAAAAAGGAGGTTTTAATGAATAACAATCAGGAAAATATCATTATCTATCAAACCGAAGATGGAGATACCCGCATTGAGGTAAAGATGGAACAAGAAACAGTATGGCTTAACCAGTTACAATTAGTGGAGCTATATCAGACAAGCAAGTCTAATATAAGTGAACATATTAAACATATATTTGAAGAAGGCGAATTAGATGAAAATTCAGTTGTTCGGAAATTCCGAACAACTGCAAGTGATGGAAAAAACTACAATACGACTTACTACAATTTAGACATGATTATCTCGTTGGGTTATCGTATCAAATCTATTGTTGCCACTCGCTTCCGTCGCTGGGCGACCGAACGTTTGAAAGAATATATGATTAAAGGCTTCACGATGGATGACGAACGCTTGAAACAACTGGGCGGCGGAAACTATTGGAAAGAGTTACTCGATCGTATTCGCGATATTCGTTCTTCCGAAAAAGTCCTTTATCGTCAAGTTTTGGATCTTTACGCAACAAGTGCAGATTATGATCCGAGATCAGATGTCTCTATTCAATTTTTTAAGATTGTACAAAACAAACTGCATTTTGCGGCACACGGACATACGGCAGCCGAAGTTATTTATGAACGGGCTGATGCAGATAAACCATTTATGGGTTTAACGACTTTCTCCGGCGAATTGCCCACCAGCAAAGATATAGCGGTTGCTAAAAACTATCTCACAACCGATGAACTTAAAATATTGAACAACCTTGTTTCCGGGTATTTTGATTTCGCTGAAATTCAAGCCATGCGCCGAAATCCAATGTATATGTCGGACTACGTAAGTCATTTGGACAATATTCTATCTTCAACCGGTGAAAAACTTTTAACGGATGCCGGACGTATCAGCCACCAACAAGCAATGGAAAAAGCCAAAGTCGAATACAAGAAATATCAGGTAAAAACGATTTCGCCTGTAGAACAGGTGTATTTGGATACAATTAAATCGTTGCAAAAGAAAGCCAAGAAAAAAGACAGAGATAAATAAGGAAGATAGCGAAATTTGACGTTTTTTTTCCTCTGCAGATAGACTGCATAGTTGTATTTTACCTTTGTATCAAACTTTTAAAAATACAATCATGGTAAATCAACATTATGCTACATTTCACATTGCCGGATTCACTTATTGGGACGGTTTGGATGTTTTTGATGAATTGAAAGTCGGCACAAAACTAACAATAGAAGCCGAACCAACCAATGGTTATGACCCGAACGCCGTAAAAATCCTTTTCAACGAAACGCTACTCGGATATATTCCAAGAGGTGAAAACGACGAAATCTCTAAATTTCTTCAGTTAGGATATTCAGAGTTATTCTCTGTGAAAATCAGTCGAATTAATCCTGAAACTCACACAGAAAAACAAATCAGCGTTACAGTAAAAATCAATAAAAAATCGGAAAATTAATCATGGATTATTATTACGCAAACAAAAATGCTCAATCCTCAGGCGAACACGAAGTGCATAAAAGTTCATGCAGCTATTTGCCCGATGCTGACAATCAAATAGGTTTAGGCTATTTTTCAACCAGTGCAGAAGCAATTCAGAAAGCGAAAGAATATTATTCAAAAGTCGATGGATGCCACTATTGTTGTCCGGCTTGCCATAGAAGATAATTTCCGCCAATTCATAATTCATAATTTATAATTATTTCTCAATCTTTTTTTCTAAATTTGTATGCTAAAAAAATAAAAATAGATATGTCAAAAATTCTTATTATCGGTGCTGGTGGCGTAGGAACTGTAGTAGCTCATAAAGTAGCTCAAAATCATGAAGTTTTTGGAGATATTATGCTTGCCAGTCGCACAAAATCCAAGTGCGATATAATAGCTGATGCTATTGGCACTAAGTATGGAAACAAAAAAATACAAACGGCTCAAGTAGACGCAGATAATGTTGCTGAATTAGTTCAATTATTGAATGATTTCAAGCCGGAATTGCTTATTAATGTGGCTCTTCCTTATCAAGATTTAACGATTATGGATGCTTGCTTGGAAGCAAAAGTTAATTATCTGGATACGGCGAATTACGAACCGAAAGAAGAAGCTAAATTCGAATATAAATGGCAGTGGGCATATCAAGATAAATTCAAAAATGCCGGATTAACAGCGATTTTAGGTTGTGGATTTGACCCGGGAGTAACGAGCGTATTTACGGCTTATGCAGCTAAACATCATTTCAGCAAATTGGAATATTTGGATATTGTTGATTGCAATGCCGGTGACCACGGAAAAGCTTTTGCAACTAATTTCAATCCGGAAATCAACATTCGAGAGGTAACTCAAAAAGGAAAATATTGGGAAAATGGCGAATGGGTTATTACAGAACCGCATGAAATTCATCAAGCATTGACTTATCCAAATATAGGACCAAAAGAATCGTATGTAATTTATCACGAAGAATTAGAATCTTTAGTGAAAAATTTCCCAACTCTGAAGAGAGCGCGCTTTTGGATGACTTTTGGTCAGGAATACTTAACGCATTTAAGAGTTATTCAAAATATTGGTATGGCTCGAATTGACCCGGTTATTTACAATGGCGTAGAAATTGTTCCGATTCAATTCTTAAAAGCGGTTTTACCTGACCCGGGAGAATTAGGCGAAAATTATACGGGAGAAACCAGTATCGGTTGTCGCATCAAAGGTTTAGACAAAGAAGGAAAAGAGCTAACTTATTACGTTTACAACAATTGTCTTCATCAAGAAGCCTACAAAGAAACTGGAGCGCAAGGAGTTAGTTACACAACCGGAGTGCCGGCAATGATTGGAGCAATGATGTTTGTGAAAGGTCTGTGGAAAAAACCGGGCGTTTTTAACGTAGAAGAATTTGACCCGGACCCATTCATGGAGCAATTAAATAAACAGGGACTTCCTTGGCATGAAATTTTAAATGGAGATTTAGAAATCTAAATTAACCAGAAACCAATAAATAATTAAAAGTATGAATGAAATTGAAAAAAAAGCAGAAGTGAAAGAAAAAGCGGCTCCTAATGCAGAAAAACTAAAGGCATTGAAAGCGGCAATGGAAAAAATCGAAAAAAATTACGGCAAAGGCTCAATCATGAAAATGGGCGACAATGCTGTTGAGGAAATATCTGTCATTCCGACCGGTTCGGTTTCGCTAAATGCCGCGTTAGGTGTAGGCGGATATCCAAGAGGAAGAGTGATTGAAATATATGGTCCTGAATCGTCAGGTAAAACAACCTTAGCCATTCACGCAATTGCAGAAGCTCAAAAAGCGGGTGGAATAGCTGCATTTGTTGATGCCGAACACGCTTTTGACCGTTTTTATGCAGAAAAATTAGGCGTAGATATTGAAAATCTTTGGATTTCTCAACCGGATTCGGGAGAGCAAGCTTTGGAAATTACTGAACAATTGATTCGCTCTTCTGCAATTGACATTATTGTGATTGACTCGGTTGCCGCTTTGACTCCCAAAGCTGAATTAGAAGGTGAAATGGGCGATTCCAAAATGGGTTTGCAAGCACGATTAATGTCGCAAGCGTTAAGAAAATTAACTGCAGCGATTAACAAAACAAACACAACTTGTATTTTCATCAACCAATTACGCGACAAAATCGGTGTAATGTTTGGAAATCCTGAAACAACAACGGGTGGTAATGCGTTGAAATTTTACTCATCTGTTCGATTAGACATTCGTAGAGCAAGTCAAATAAAAGACGGCGATGAAGTCAAAGGAAACCAAACCAGAGTGAAAGTGGTGAAAAATAAAGTGGCTCCTCCTTTCCGCAAAGCCGAATTTGACATTATGTTCGGAGAAGGTATTTCTAAAGTTGGAGAATTAGTGGATTTGGGAGCGGAACTTAGTGTCATCAAAAAAAGTGGCAGTTGGTACAGTTACAATGAAACAAAATTAGGACAAGGTCGCGAAGCAGCAAAAGATTGTTTGAGAGATAATCCTGAATTAGCTGAAGAAATCGAAGCTAAAATCATGGAGGAATTATCTAAAAAATAAAGATATAAAAGCCAATAGAACGCAAATAAAGCGGATTAATCGGATTATCGCAGATTTACATTTTATCAGTTGCTGATTCTATTTAAATTTTTTATCTGCGAAATCCGTCCAATCCGCTTTATCCGCGTTCCATTGGCGCTTTTGAGACAGTCTCTTTTACACTAATTTTTTTTACTATGACAAAACTAGAAACAAAAAAATTCTTTGACAAAATAACCAAATCCTTGGAGGATAGAAAATTGAAAGATGCCTTTGATTTATTTAGAAGTCTCCAAAATTGTCAAATACAAGAACAGTTAGGAATATTAGAAGGCACTTATAAATTGATGCTTCAATACATAATTGAAGGCATTAATGACCCCGCGCAACAAAAAGTATACAATGACATTGTTCGCTCCCTGTATCAAATTCGAGATGAAGTCGAATTGCAAATGAAAACGTCAAATGACAATTCTCTATTTTATGAAAAAAGGCGAACGCGTCAGTTTTATGTACCTGAAACCTCCGAAGAGCTTATCTCAAGTATGGACGATACATTCGGGAAAATAGAGTTATTAAATCTACTTGACGAAAATGAAAAAAATCTCGAAGAACAAAAAGAAAGTATAGGCAGAAAAATTTTTCATACAATTTACCTGAGTTCACCTTGGTCGTCTGATGAAAAAGAAAAATGGGCGAAAGTGCTGGAAAATCAAATAGATACAGTTATTCTCCCCAACATTATTTTAACAGCTATTACGCTTAACTTAATGGAAACTTTCGATGAAAAGAAAGCCATTATGTTATTCGAAGCGGCACAAAATTCAAACGAAAACATAAAAGAACGAGCCTATACCGGAATTGTTTTATTTTTGCGAAAATATAACAATCGACTTTATCTTTATCCTGAAATAACGGGTCGTCTGGAAATGCTTGCTGAAAATCCAACATTCACAAAAGCGATTCGTCTCACGCTTCTTCAATTTATTCAAAGTAAGGAAACGGAGAAAATTACCAAAAAAATCAAGGACGAATTACTTCCCGAAATGATGAAAATGGGACCTAAAATGGGCGACCGAATGAAATGGGACGAATTAATGAGCGATTCCAATATGGGAGATAAAAATCCGGAATGGCAGAAATTAATCGAAAAATCCGGTTTGCAAGATAAATTGCAAGAACTGACGGAAATGCAATTGGAAGGAGCCGATGTGATGCATTCGTCTTTCATTCACTTGAAAAATTATCCTTATTTTAATGAATTGGCAAACTGGTTTATGCCATTCACAACTCCCAGTGAAGCAATTGGAAAGGAAGATTTGATGAAATTTGGAAAAATTTTAACCGCTTCCGCTTTATTATGTAATTCCGACAAATACTCATTTTTCTTCAGCGTTTCTCTCATGCCGGAAAGTTATAGAAAAATGATGATGGGACAATTTGCGACAGAAACGGATGCGATAAAAAATACAATGAAAGATGAACTCGAAAATCCGTTAAAAGATATTACTTTTAGAACAAGACAGTATATTCAGGATTTGTACCGTTTTTACAAACTTCATCCTAAAAGAAAAGATTTTGAAGATATTTTTGAAATTCCCTTAGAATTTTATAAAATTCCTTTAATCAATGAATTAATAAAGGATGAAGAAAGTTTGCAAATTATTGGTGAATATTATTTTAATAAGAATCACTTTCAAGAAGCAGCGGATGTTTTTACATTAATTCTTGCAACAAATCCGGAAAATGATATGCTTTTTCAAAAGAAGGGATATTGTCATCAAATGACCGGAGATTTGCAACAAGCTTTGGATTATTATCTGAAAGCAGAACTTGTAGATGCGAATAATCCTTGGATTATCAAGAAATTGGCTCATTGTTATCGAATATTGAAAAAGTCGGAAGAAGCTTTGTTTTATTACAAAAAAGCAGAACAATTAAATCCGGATAATCTTTTTCTTCAACTAAATATTGGTCATTGTTATTTGGATTTGAAAAATTACGATGAGGCTCTAAAATATTATTTCAAAGTAGAATACTTGGATAAAAACAAAGAAAAAGCATGGCGAGCAATTGCTTGGTGTTCTTTTCTTATGGAAAAATACGAACAGGCAACAAGTTATTTTGGTAAAATCATAGAGAGTAATCCGAATGCAACGGATTATTTGAATGCCGGGCACACTCAATTAGTTTTGGGCGAATTGAAACAAGCAATTATATGGTATGATTTTGCGATAAGAATGCCGGGCAATTCGATTGAAAATTTCATAAAAACATATAATGCCGACATTCCTGATTTGCAAAACGCAGGAGTAAAAGACGATGATATTCGTTTTATTCTAGAAACTCTGAGTTATGAAATATTCTAATTGGCACTTACTCTTTATTATATTAACAATCTTATCCATAACAGCTTGTAAACCGAAAGGAAAAACAACTGTTATGGAAAAAGATTTTTTTGAAATAGTAAAAAAAGGTGAGATTGATGTATTAACATTATCAGGCTCAATGTCTTATTTTATTTACAAAGGAGAGCCGAGAGGTTATGAATATGAATTACTGAAAAGTTTTGCGGATAGTTACAATCTCAAACTAAATATCAAGTTAGCGGAAAATGAAACGAAGCTTACAGAAATGCTTCTCAATGGAGAAGGCGATTTAATAGCTTACAATATTCCGGTTACCAATGAAGGAAAAGAACTGCTATCCTATTGCGGTCGCGAAGTGATTAATGAACAAGTTCTAATTCAACGCTCAAATAGAGGAGATACTCTATTGAAAGATGTTTTGGATTTAATCGGAAAAGATATATGGGTTATTCATGACAGCAAATATTACAAACGTTTAGAGAACTTGAATGACGAGTTAGGTGGAGGAATCAATATTCAAACCATTGACAAAGACACGGTATCCGTAGAAGATTTGATTGAAATGGTTTCGAAAGGTAAAATTCCTTATACTGTGAGCGATAAAGACATGGCAAGTCTAAATAAAACTTATTTTTACAACATCAATAATTCATTGACAATCAGCCACCCGCAACGTTCTTCTTGGGCAGTAAGAAAAAATACGCCTGTATTAGCTTCGGTTATCGATGAATGGTTCAGTGAAAATGAAAACAATCCAAAATATCGGGCGATTATAAAGCGTTATTTTGAAATGAGTAAGATGCCTGGAGACGAACCTGCTCCGATTATCGGGCCGAATCAAATTTCTATTTTTGACCATTTTTTCAAAGAATACGCAAAACAAATTAATTGGGATTGGCGATTATTAGCATCTATTGCATTTCAGGAATCCAAATTTTACACCGATCGTGTTTCGTGGGCTGGGGCAACCGGCTTAATGGGCTTGATGCCCAAAACTGCAGAAGCATTTGGACTTCCCAGAGACCAAATGGAAGACCCAGAAGGGAGTGTTATGGCTGCTACCGGATTGATCAAACGATTGAATCGCTCCTTTTCTTTTATTGAAGATGAAAATGAACGAATCAAATTTATTCTTGCCGCATATAACGCGGGTTCCGGACACGTTTATGATGCTCAAGCTTTGACGGAAAAATATGGACGAAACCCCAATGTTTGGAACGGAAATGTAGAAGAGTTTCTGAAATTAAAAAGTTTACCTGAATATTATAATGATCCGGTTTGTAAACAAGGATATTGTAGAAGTAGCGAAACAATTAATTATGTTCGCAGTGTCATCGAACGCTGGCATTATTATCAGCAAGTGATAAATTAATTATGGATACTAGCTATTACCAATCGCCCATCGGTCTTTTAGAGATCAAAGTTCATGAAAATGCAGTTGTTGGCCTTCAATTTTGCGAAAAAAAGGAAATAATTGCGGAGTCTAATCATCCCATTATTCAAAAAACGCAAAATCAATTAGCCGAATATTTTGAAGGTAAACGCGATTTGTTTGATCTTCCCCTTTCTCCTAAAGGAACGGATTTTCAAAGAAAAGTATGGAATGCTTTGCTGCAAATTCAATACGGAGAAACGATTAGCTATGCACAATTAGCAAAAAATGTGAACAATCCCAAAGCTTGTCGAGCTGTCGGTTCTGCGAATGGAAAAAATCCGATAGCGATTATCATTCCTTGTCATCGGGTCATTGCATCTGATAAAGGTCTAGGCGGCTATGCTTATGGTTTGGAAATAAAAAAATGGTTGCTTGATTTGGAAATAAATAAGGGATAATCCGTTTCCGAATTATCCCTCGTTTTGAAATTCTACACAATGCAAAGCTCTCGATCAATGTATCGTAGAATTTCGGGGGGGAGTTGCCTCACGGCAACTCAGTGACAGCGAGCAAAGCTCGCAGTGACAAGTGACACTAGTGACTAGTGACTAGTGACACAAGTGACAAGTGAGCGCAAAGCGATGATAAGGGATTTCGCTGGCGCGGATTTGTAATCCGTGCCGAATCATCCGCGGAAATCCGCCCAATCCGCTTTATCTGCGTTCTATTAATCATCGAATAACAATTTTATCCGTT
>JGI996J12353_1000228_pt1 | contig 15984 bp, 15 predicted proteins | sample IntmicLarv5ML5BL_FD_12353 | JGI IMG/M metagenome (IMG submission 12353) | reverse complement strand
CGAGATTATACATCGCCTTCTTGTCCCGACACTTTTAGACGCTGGATTTTATCACCCTCTCGTCCCATAGTGTTGGGACAGTTGTCCCAATACTATGAAACTTTCGTCCCAACACTATGGGACAAACTCCCTATCACTTTTTCAAAATAGTGAACATAGAATCCTTAACTTAATGACATTGCCCATGGCGGGTTGCACAGGAGTCAACAATCAAAATACATGTGTATCCTCATAAGAGATGCCATGCTCCCTTAAAAGGATCAGATATTCATCTTCAAAAGACAATATGGAGCTTATGCGTATTCTTCTTTAAGCATGGAATAGTATAGTCGACTAACATATTTACCATCCATAAAAAAGAAGTCACGTAAAGTTCCCTCATAAGTGAAGCCGCTTTTACGAATTACACCTTGCGAAGCAAGATTACCTTCTTTATGACAGACTTGCACTTTATGAAAATTCACTTCATTGAAACAAAAGCCTAAAATAGACTTTACCACTTCTGTTGCATAGCCTTTTCTGTGGAATTTGCTTCCTAGACAATATTCTATTTCACAAAAATGATTCACATCATTCACAAGAAATATCGCAATCTGTCCGATGCAAATATTTGATTCCTTTTCTATTATTGCCCAACGGTAATAATCAAGCCTTTCATACGAGTCGATGTATTTATCTAACAAACCCTTAACTTCTTCTTTGGTTGTATATATCGGCTCCGAATACATTGACTGTATCTTCGGATCACTAACCCAGTAGGTCAACATATCATCGTCGTCGGAATAAAGAAATGGTCTGAGTGTAAGTCGTTCGGTTTCGAGTATTTGAGTTCCACAATGTTTAAGCATAGACATCCTCTTGAATTTCACATAAGGTTAAAATCAGACTGCAATTTTCTGCAATTGAGTCAATCGTATAATATTCCTTACAATTCTTATCGGCAGCATTACCAAACCTATCCAAAATGCTAAGAATAATTTTATGGCAAAATATATCAACCAACCTATAATTGGTAATACTAAAAACACACTTGGGGTTATACTTGTCAACGTTTGCCAGCCTGATAACGTCCCTGCACAAATATAGAATAACATTATATATGTGAATGTATCAAAACGGACAGTATGCCCAGATTCTCCTACCGGTGTGCTGAATAAAGTTGAAAGGAAATAAGTCAAAATTAAACCTCCAATAAAAATGACTAATAATTCTTTTATAATCCTACTTCTTTCGCCTTTTATCCTAGACTTATTACAGGAATTACAGATTGGCATAGAGTATATTACTGCACATTGAGAACATAGCCCTTTCCCACAATCTTGACATTGTGCAACAGCTGTTTGCGGAGGATGGTTATAACAATTCATTTTATCATTCTATTAAATACATAAACAAATTCAGTGCAAATTACGAAAAACATCAACAACATTACAACATAGCAGATGATAAAAACAAATTAGAGGTTCATCCCTAAATCTAATTGTGAGAAACATGGTAATTTTCTATCTTTACTAAAAAAACAAGATTTATGAAGAATGAAGATGCAGCCAAGTTTGCTAATGACGACGTTCTACGTCCTTCTATTTTAACAGCTGAAGAGCAGGCGGCGTTGACTCCGAACATGGTTTTGGAGATTCTTAAACAAGGCAATCAGGAATTTATTAATGGGGAACTGACAATCCGTAATAACCCACAACGAATCAAGGACTCTTCGATTGGTCAATATCCGAAGGCTGCAATAATTTCTTGCTTAGACTCTCGCGTTCCTGTTGAAGACGTTTTTCATAGAGGTATTGGTGACGTTTTCGTAGGACGTGTTGCCGGTAATTTTGTGAATGAAGATTTATTAGGAAGCCTGGAGTTTGCGTGTAAATTAGCCGGAGCAAAACTAATCGTTGTATTAGGACACGAGAATTGTGGTGCTATAAATTCAGCGATAGATAATGTAAAGCTCGGCAATCTGACCTCTATGTTATCTAAAATTCGTCCGGCTGTAAAAATTGCAGAGAAGGATTTTTCAGGAGATAAAACATCTAAGAACCTAACCTTTGTACATAAGGTCTGTGTTGAGAATGTACGACTGGCGATTAATTTCATTCGTACTAATAGTCCGATTCTAAAAGAAATGGAAGATAAGAGTGAAATTAAAATTGTAGGAGGTATTTATCAATTGTCATCCGGTCGTGTTGATTTCATTGACTAAGGATGTAGTGATGATTCAAAATAATAAGTCCCACCTTTTCTTTCGAGAGGGTGGGACTTATTGTTTTATTTGATTCGTAATTATCCAATAAATGTTTCCATGAATTTTGCTTCCGGAGACGGAGTTATTGTTACGCCTTGTGTTTCGGCAGGGATTAGGATACTTTGTCCTTGTGCCACTTCTATTTTGTTGCCTTTATTATCTTCTATGGTAGCTTTGCCTTCCATACAGATATAGATTACGAACGAATCCAATGTTGCAAAATCTCTCGCTATCTGTTTGTTCAGTTCCAAAAGATTTGTTGTGAAGTATGGGCAATTTGCTAATTCCACCTCTTCGTTTGGAGTTGAAACATAGTTTGTGCGATAGTCAGGCAACAAAGTATAATCGATTGCATCTTTTGCCAATTCTGTGTGCAATTCGCGACCATTACCGTTTGCATCCTTGCGATCATAATCGTAGATACGGTATGTTATATTACTTGTCTGTTGGATTTCTGCAACGAAACAGCCTGAGCCGATAGCATGAACACGTCCGGCAGGAAGGAAGAATACATCACCTGCCTTAACTGAATATTGCTTCAAAGCATCTGTGATTGTATTGTTTTCAACACGCTTTACATATTCATCAGCATCTATTTGTTTAGAAAAGCCGGAGTAAAGAGTTGCGTCTTCCTTAGCCTTTACAACGTACCACATTTCAGTTTTGCCAAATGAATTGTGACGCTTCATGCCTAATTCGTCGTCCGGATGAACCTGAACAGAAAGGTCGTCGCAGGCATCGATAAACTTAATAAGCAACGGGAATTTATTACCGAAGCGTTTGATTACTTTCTCGCCCATTAATTGAGCACCGTAAAGGTTGATTAATTCGTCAAGGTTTTTACCTTCCAGTTCGCCGTTTGCCACAACCGAGAAATTATCTTCGACGTGGGATATTTCCCAGCTTTCACCAATACCTTCCTGAGCAGGAGTTATTCCTTTGAAAGGACAGATGTCCGATCCACCCCAGATAATGCTTTTTAGGATTGGCTTAAATGTAATTGGATATAACATAAATCTAATTTGTTAATAATTTATTTAATGAAGGCTACCTGTTTTACGGGTAGCCTTTATGTCAATTTACTCTTTTCAATACTACTGCACTTCTTGCAGGGATGTATAGCTTCAGCCATTCTTTCCTCTCCTTCTTATACAGTTCGTCGGAGATTGTAAGATGTTCGACAGTATCATCGGCAAGACCGTTTCCTCCAAAGATTACAGCATCGGAGTTGAGTGCGACCTCATACTTTCCGGCAGGAACGAGGAAGCCATAATCAGCAAACGATTTAGCGGGGTTAAAATTAAACACAAAAAGTAAATCATCACGCATATAAGCAAGGATTTGGTCACCTTCGTCGTCCCAAACCTTTTGTATGACAGTCTGCGGAAAGTTCTTTATACTTTTGATAACCGACAGCATCCTACGGTCGAAATCGCCGAGATAATGATACTTCAAGTGCATATTATCCACCAAATCCCACTGACGGCGAGCATATTTATGCGACCAGTCATTGCCCTCGCGAGGGAAGTCAATCCACTCAGGATGCCCGAACTCATTACCCATAAAGTTGAGATAGCCACCATTGATAGTTGACGCTGTAGCCAAACGAATCATCTTATGCAATGAAAGTCCACGCTCGACCACCAGATTGCGGTCGTCCTTGTGCATGTGCCAATACATCTCAGCATCTATCAGGCGGAAGATAATTGTTTTGTCGCCCACCAAAGCCTGATCGTGGCTTTCGGCATAGCTGATAGTCTTTTCGTCGGCACGGCGGTTTGTCAGTTCCCACCATATCGACGCCGGTTGCCAATCTTCGTCCTTTTTCTCCTTGATAGTTTTTATCCAATAATCAGGGATATTCATTGCCATACGATAATCAAAACCGTAACCACCATCTTCCACCTTAGCCGCAAGTCCGGGCATACCGCTGACTTCCTCCGCTATGGTGATAGCATTAGGATTGACCTCGTGGATAAGTTTGTTAGCAAGTGTGAGGTAGGCAATAGCATCACCGTCCTGATGTCCGTTAAAGTAATCATCATAATTACAGAACGCCTCACCAAGTCCGTGACTATAATAAAGCATAGACGTTACGCCATCGAAACGGAAACCGTCGAAGCGATATTCGTCAAGCCAGAATTTACAATTAGAAAGGAGAAAATGCAAGACTTCGTTCTTTGCATAATCAAAACAAAGCGAATCCCAAGCAGGATGTTCGCGGCGTTCTCCGGCATGAAAATATTGGCTAAGCGAGCCATCAAAGCGACCAAGTCCCTCTGTTTCGTTCTTTACCGCATGACTATGTACAATATCCATTATAACAGCAACCCCCATTGAGTGAGCCTCGTCGATAAGCAGTTTGAGTTCTTCAGGCGTTCCAAAGCGCGAAGACGCAGCAAAGAAGCTGCTCACATGATAACCAAAAGATCCATAATAAGGATGCTCCTGTATAGCCATTATCTGTATTGCATTGTAGCCGTCATTCACGACACGAGGTAGTACGTTACGACGAAATTCGTCATACGAACAAACCTTCTCCTCGTTTGAGCCCATACCGATATGACATTCATATATAAGAAGAGGGTTTACATCAGGTTTGAAATTAGTATGCTTGAATTGGTATGGCTTTTCAGGCATCCACACCTGAGCGCTAAATATCTTTGTTACATCATCCTGCACAACACGACGCGCCCAAGCCGGAATACGTTCTCCACAACCTCCGTCCCACTTCACCAATAGCTTGAATAAGTCACCGTGATGTAACTTATCTTCAGGCAGCTTTATTTCCCACACGCCATGCTCTGTTTTTACAAGGCTATAGGATTCATCTTCTTTCCAATCATTAAAAGAACCGATTATGTAAATAGCTATTGCATTAGGAGCCCATTCACGAAACATCCAGCCTTCGGTAGTACGATGTAGTCCGAAATAAAGATATCCGGATGCAAATCCCGACAAGGTTTGCTTCCCTTCATCGGTAAGAGATTTCTCTCTCTCAATAGCATAGTCATAACGCCCTACGATTGCTTCTTCATAAGGAGCAAGCCAAGGGTCATTTTTTATCAATCCGAGTTCCTTCATAATCTATTTATTTTTAGAATCGTTGTTGAACAAAGATAACAGAAAAAAATAATCCATAAGAATCAGGTATATAAAATCGCCCATATCCGCAATAAGAGGGGTGCTGGCATTCTTTTTTTTTGTACTTTTGTCTTATAAAAGCTAATACAATATTATGGGAAAGGTGTCAAGAAGTGCAATATTTTATGTATTGATAATGCTAGCCTTTGGCTCGCTAATTTATCTTATCATTAAAGCGGGAGAACATTTAGAATCAAATGCTTTCGTTTCTTCTTTCGCACAACAACCTTCCACTCTTTCAGACGGATTTAGAGTATTCAAAGAAACCGTTTCCCATCATGCAAACACGCCTTTAGGAGTGTTGCTCATGCAAATAATCGTAATACTTATTACCTGCCGTATCTTTAGTTGGTTATTCCTAAAACTAGGACAACCTACTGTTATCGGTGAGATTATTGCCGGTATTGTGTTAGGACCATCTATATTCGGATATTTCTTTCCTGAAACGTCAGGCATACTATTCCCTATTGAGTCGTTAGACAATATAGCCTTATTAAGTCAGTTTGGCTTAGTACTGTTTATGTTTGCAATAGGAATGGAGCTCGACCTAAAGGAGGTGCGTCGAACGATGAAACAAACTGTTCTCATCAGTCATACAAACACTATTGTTCCCTTTGCTTTAGGTATGATTACTGCCTACTTCGTATACGAGAAATATGCTTACGAAGATACTCCCTTCCTTTCATTCGCCTTATTTATAGGAATCGCAATGAGTATTACTGCCTTCCCCGTGTTGGCACGAATTATACAGGAGAGAGGACTTACAAAGACACACCTTGGCACGCTGACACTATCAAGTGCAGCAAATGGAGATATAACAGCTTGGTGCTTGCTGGCAGTGGTAGTTTCTATTGCAAATGCCGGTAATGTACTTAGTGCATCGTTCAATATACTGTTCGCCGTACTTTATGTGCTGTTTATGTTTTACATCATTCGTCCATTCTTGCGTATGATTGGCAATGTATATCATAATGACGAGGTTCTTGATAAGGCAATGGTTGCCCTTATCTTCCTGCTTGTCATCATCTCAGTATATATGGCTGAATTGCTTGGACTTCATGCTTTGTTTGGTGCATTCATTGCCGGTTTGGTGATGCCTCCTAATATGCGCTTCCGCAAGATTATGACCGAAAAGGTAGAGGATGTCGGACTGTCACTATTCCTTCCTCTATTCTTCGTCTCTACTGGTTTGCGCACTCATATAGGATTACTTGACACTACTGAGCTATGGCTTATGTGTGGAGTGTTTATCGCTGTTGCTATCATAGGGAAATTTGGTAGTGCGTTTGCTGCAGCACGTGTATTGGGAGAGAACATGAAGAATAGCCTTTACATCGGTGCATTGATGAATACGCGTGGGTTGATGGAACTTATTGTTCTCGTTATAGGTTATGAAATGAGGATATTGCCGCCTACTATATTCGTGATGTTGGTATTAATGACGCTGGTTACTACATTTATGACCACTCCACTACTATCACTCATTCAGTATTTTTATCACAGGAAGAACAAGGCAAACGGACAAAATAAAGAAGTGCAAAGTGGCAAACTGAACTTGCTGCTCCCATTCGGTAGAGCCGGCAGCGGACAAACGATGCTTAATCTGGTTCATCAGCTTTTCTCTGAAGATAAACGCAAATTAGACGTAACGGCACTACACCTTACAGTTGGTGCAAATATCAACCCTATGCAACTCGACAATTTTGAGGAGGTTAGCTTTGCTCCTATCATGTCTGGTGCTACAAAGCTGGGGATACCAATAAGACCACGCTATAAACTATCGTCCAATGCGGGACAGGATATAGTGGACTTTGCAAATGATGAGAATTTTGACTTTATGCTTGTTGGTGCAGGTATTTCAATGAGTAATTTACCTAATGATATAGAAGCAAACCAATTCCTCAAAACGTTCAATCGTTTCTTCAGAAGATTCAGAGCACCTGAGTCATGGTTCTCTCCAGGTACATTGTTGAAGGATAAAACAAAATTATTCATCGAGCAGGTTAACTGTACCGTAGGCATCTTTATCAACCGCAACTTCGTTAAAGCTCAAAATGTTGTGCTGATTATAAACAGTAAAGAAGATTTGTCACTACTTAACTACATAAATCCTTTGGTAAAAAGTACTGCACGTAATGTGAACGTAATCATAAAAATGAGCAAATCAGACCCATCTTACGAGGTAATCAGACTCACTCTATATGATTTTACAGTAAAAGAGAGCAATGTCACTTTCACTTCCAGCAAGAAACTGAATCCATCACATTTTTATGGAAATAACCTGATGTTGATTAGTTATGATGCGTGGAACGAGCTATCGGAAGAATATAACGAGACTTTACAGCGTATGCCATCCACACTGATTATCCGAGAACATAAAAAGGCTGAATCATAAACGAAATTCCCCTTTGTAATTTTTTTGTCAAATAACTTGGTTGTTTGTCCTTTCGTAGTAGTACGAAAGCTTAAAAACAACGCCTTTTGTCCTTTCGTCCTATGTATGGACAGAAAAAATGCGTGCTGTGAAACTTTTATGTATTCACAACACGCAATCTATTTGTTGTTTATAGGGACTCTTCTCTAATTATCCCTATGTGGATTGTAAGAAACGACTTAGCTTGCCGGATTCACTCCAGGACAAACCGTTGTAATAACTGCCTTAGGAGCAGGGTCGGACATTCCTTCTATTTCTTTGAAATATTCCTTTATATGATCAGTTTGCATGTGAAATTGATGCCCTGCCTTGTTCGTCCACAGCTCGTAAAGGTGAAACTCAGTACTGTCTGTATAAGATTGGAAAAGATCGTATGCCTTGCAAGCCTCTTCCTTCAAAGTTTCAGCACGACATTTATCAAATGCAGCCTTGTATGCCGACACAAACTCCGGCTTAATCTTGATAGGAATATTCATCACGATTTCCAGAGCGTCCTTATTTTCTGCATAGCAGCACTTTGTACATTCTTCTTTTGCTGTATTACACGACACCATAGCGAAAAGAGCAAGACCGAATAAAAAGATAGATTTTTTCATAAATAATTGTTTTTAAGATTTACATAATATGTATTGATTATACGCTCTGCATATCGTAGAGCTTTTTGTAATATCCGTTAAGAGCAATCAGTTCGTCGTGGCATCCGCGTTCAACAATTTCTCCTTCGTGTAAAACACAAATCAAATCAGCATTGCGAATTGTCGAAAGACGATGGGCAATAACTAACGTAGTACGATTGCGCATAAGGTTCTCAAGAGCATCCTGAACTAAGCGTTCCGATTCGGTGTCGAGCGCCGATGTTGCTTCGTCGAGAATTAGTATCGGCGGATTCTTCAGAATAGCTCTGGCAATACTGATACGCTGACGCTGTCCGCCGGAGAGTTTCCCGCCACGGTCGCCAATCTGCGTTTGATATCCATCTTCACTTGCAATAATAAATTCGTGAGCATTCGCAATTCTTGCAGCTTCTTCGACTTGCTGTTGCGTAGCCGATTCAACACCGAAAGCGATATTATTATAGAATGTATCGTTGAAAAGAATTGCTTCCTGATTTACATTACCCATCAACGAACGTAAGTCGTAAAGCGTAGCCTCACGTACATCCGTTCCATCAATAGTAATGCTACCCTCTAATACATCATAGAAACGTGGGAGCAGGTCTATCATAGTACTCTTTCCGGAACCCGACTGACCAACTAATGCAACCGTTTGTCCGACTTTCACGTCAAGGTTTATATCTTTCAGTACCCAATCATTTTGATACTTAAACCAAACGCCATTGTAGGAAATTTTCTCCTTCAATGCTATCGGTTTTGGTTCAGCAGGATTGTTAATGGTACTTTCCGCAAGTAGTATTTTATCAATACGCTCCATCGAAGCCAAACCCTTTTGGATAGAATAAACAGATTTGCTCAAATCCTTAGCAGGATTGATGATACTGTAAAAGATTACCAGATAAAAGATAAAAGTAGAAGCATCAATCGGACTATTATTTGAAAGGATAAGCGAACCACCATACCAGAGAACGATAGCGATGGTAGCCGTACCAAGAAATTCACTCATAGGATGCGCCATCTGCTGGCGACGGTAGACACGGGTAGTGATATTGCGAAAAACGTCGTTGCTTGCCTCAAAGCGAGCCTGTATCTTCTTCTCCGCATTGAATGCCTTGATGATACGAAGTCCGCTGAGGGTCTCCTCTATCTGACTCATAAGAAGTCCCCATTGCTGCTGTCCTTCGAACGATTTACGTTTAAGCTTTTTACCAACAAGTCCCATCAAATAACCAGCAAGCGGTAATAGAATCAAAACGAAAATGGTTAGCTGCCAACTGATAACAATCATCCCAATAAGGTAAATCAATATTAGGATAGGATTCTTAAATAGCATATCAAGAGAGCTCATGACAGACGTCTCAACCTCGTTAACATCACCGGATATTCGTGCAATGATATCACCCTTGCGTTCTTCCGAGAAGAAGCCAAGTGATAGTTGAGTTATCTTATGATTAATTTGATTACGGATATCACGAACGACTCCGGTACGTATTGGAATCATAGTGAAGAATGCCATATACATCGTAAATACCTTTAGGAAAGTCATTACGACGAGGAAGACACCGAGTATAATCAAGGTATATGATGCACCTTCCGTCTCAATCAGATTGCTTACATACCAAGAAAAATTATTAGTCAATGCTCCAGCCGATGCCTTCAATGATTCTACATTAGAGAAGTCAACACTCCACTCCATGTATTCAAAGGCAGTCTCGTCTATCCTGAAAAGGATTCTAAGGATAGGGATAATCAATGCGAAAGCAAACAAATTAAGGATTGCCGACAGGAAGTTAAAAACAATATTCAGTATGATATATTTCTTGTATGGAGGGACAAATCGCCTGAGGATTTGTATAAAGTCTTTCATTCTTACAGATTATTTATTTCAATAGCGCAAGTTACTCAATATCCCGCTTATAGCAATCCCTCCATACAAAAAAATGGCTATCCGATACCGGACAGCCATTTCCTATTTTTCCTAAAAGCATTAAATGCTTTTGTTTATTTTTCTCTCACGAATATATTTATCGGAGTTCCTGAGAAATCCCAATTTTCACGAATCTTATTCTCTAAAAATCTCTTGTAAGGCTCTTTTATCCACTGAGGCAGATTACAGAAGAAGACAAAAGAAGGAACACTTCCCGCAGGCAATTGTGTAACATACTTTATCTTGATATACTTACCTTTCCACGCAGGAGGCGGATAGTTTTCGATTAATGGCAAAAGAAGCTCATTAAGTTTAGCTGTAGGAACTCTCTTCTTGCGATTTTCATCAACCTCTTTAGCAACTTCAAGAACCTTAAGGATACGTTGCTTAGTAAGTGCAGAAATAAAGAGTATAGGGAAGTCCTTAAAAGGAGCTAATCTTTCACGAATAGCATCGGTGTATGAGTTTATCACCTTCTGACTCTTATCCTCTATTAAATCCCACTTATTAACACAAACGACCAAGCCTTTGTTGTTCCTTTGCACTAATGAGAAGATATTCAAATCCTGACTTTCAATCCCTCTCGTTGCATCCAACATAAGCACACAAACGTCAGAACCTTCAATCGCACGGATAGAACGAATTACCGAATAGTATTCCAAATCTTCAGATACTTTATTCTTCCTTCGTATCCCTGCTGTATCTACTAAATAAAAGTCGAGTCCGAACTTATTATATTTAGTGTAGATAGAATCACGTGTTGTTCCGGCAATATCGGTAACAATGTGTCTTTCTTCCCCAATAAAAGAATTAATCAATGATGATTTTCCGGCGTTAGGTCTACCCACGATAGCAATACGAGGAAGTTCCTCTAAAACTTCTTCCGCAACATCCTTAGGCAATAACTCGACGATTCTATCTAATAAATCGCCTGTGTAAGAACCATTTATTGAAGAAACACAACAAGGGTCTCCAAGTCCGAATGAATAGAATTCCGCAGCAGAAAAATGTTGATCATAATTATCCGCCTTATTCGCAACAAGAACCATCTCTTTTTTACTTCTACGCAAGATTTTAGCCACTTCCAAATCCAAGTCTGTAATACCTGTAAGAACATCTACTACAAACAAAATTATATCGGCTTCTTCAATAGCAACATGTACCTGTTTGTTGATCTCCTCTTCAAAGATATCATCTGAATTCACAACCCAACCACCTGTATCAATCAAAGAGAATTCACGTCCGGTCCATTCGACCTTACCATATTGCCGGTCACGAGTAGTTCCGGCCTCTTCATTTACAATCGCCTGACGAGATTGCGTCAAACGATTGAACAATGTGGATTTACCCACATTTGGTCTTCCTACAATCGCAACAATATTTCCCATATATATATTATAATATTTTCAATCTAACCTATAACCATAATTCTTCAAAAGATTATCGCGGTTACGCCAGTCTTTTTCAACTTTCACGAAAATCTCCAAAAACACTTTCTTGCCGAAAAAGCGTTCGATATCTTTACGAGCCATTGCTCCCACTTTCTTCAATGCTTGCCCTTGATGACCAATAATAATTCCCTTTTGCGAATCTCTTTCAACAACGATAAGCACCTTTATATGAATTATCTTTTCTTCCTCATTGAAAAGCTCGACTACCACTTCTACCGAATATGGCACTTCTTTTTGATAATACAAAAGAATCTTTTCACGAACTATTTCAGTAACAAAGAATCTTGCAGGTTTATCCGTCAAGGCATCTTTCTCAAAATAAGGAGGAGAATCAGGAATCAATGATTCAACCCTTTGCTTCACATAAGATATATTGAAGTTGGAAAGAGCCGAGATAGGAAGAATCTCTGCTTTAGGAAGAAGTTCACTCCATTTAGCAACTAAATTCTCTAAGTCAGTTTGATTTGTTTGGTCTATCTTATTTATCAATAGTAAAACCGGACATTCTACATTCTGCACTTTTCTAAGAAAGTCCTCATTCTTACCAACAGTTTCAACAACGTCTGTTACATACAACAACACATCAGCATCTCCTAAAGCAGATTCGGAGAAGTTTAACATATTCTCCTGCAACTTATAATTTGGACGTAGCACACCAGGAGTATCAGAGTAGACAATCTGCATCTCCGGAGTATTAACAATTCCAAGAATACGATGTCGTGTGGTTTGTGCTTTAGATGTAATTATAGAGATACGCTCTCCAACCAATTTATTCATCAGTGTAGACTTTCCTACATTAGGATTACCTACAATATTTACGAAACCTGATTTATGCTTTTGTTCCATCATAACCCCATTTAAGATAAATAGAGCCCCAGGTAAAACCTGCACCAAAAGCAGCAAGAATAAGATTGTCTCCCTTCTTTAATTTATCTTCCCATTCCCACAAACAAAGAGGAATAGTTCCGGCACTTGTATTTCCGTATTTCTGAATATTTATCATTACTTTTTCCTCAGGCACACCTAAGCGTTTAGCTGTAGCATCAATAATACGTAAATTAGCCTGATGAGTAACAACCCAGTCGACATCTTCATTCGTTAAGCCATTTTTTTCAACGATTTCTGCAGCAGCATCAGCCATATATGAAACGGCATATTTGAAGACATGTTTACCATCCTGATAAACAGAATGCTCATGAGCATCAACACTCTCATGGCTTGCAGGCCTAGCAGAACCTCCGGACTTCATCAGAAGATGGTTTAAGCCCGAACCGTCAGTACGTAAAATAGTATCCATTACACCAATATTCTCCGTTGTAGGTTCAATTAGAACAGCTCCACAACCATCACCGAACAAAGGACATGTAGTACGATCTGTATAATTAGTTATTGCAGTCATCTTATCGCCTGCAACAACAATAATCTTCGAGTATTTTCCTGAAGCAATATAATTTGACGCAGTTTCCAATCCATAAAGGAATCCTGCACAAGCTCCCTGTAGATCAAATGCAAAAGCATTTTTGCATCCTGTATTATGAGCAATCATAGACGCTGCTGTAGGGAATTGATAGTCTGGTGTGGTTGTTGCACACATAATAACATCAATATCTTCAGGATTAGTATGCGTTTTCTCCAACAGTTGTTTCACCGCCTGAATACCCATATATGATGTACCTAATCCATCCTTAAGAACTCTTCGCTCCTTTATTCCTACACGGGTCATAATCCATTCATCAGTAGTATCCACCATCTTAGAGATATCTTCATTTGTCAATATATCCTCAGGTACATACCCACCAATCCCCGTGATTACAGCTTGTATTTTACTCATTATATAAAGATTTACAGAAATAGAATTTAATAAAATAGAAAATGCCCTAAAAAGACCGAAAGTCCTTAGGGCTTTATTCTATAGCAGTTTATCTACTAATTAAGCTTGTTCCCCTACTTTATCAATTACAACTTTACCTCTGTAATATAATTTACCTTCAAACCAATGTGCTCTGTGAGACAAATGATATTCTCCGGTAGTAGGACATATTGCCAATGTTGGTAAAACAGCCTTATCATGAGTTCTTCTCTTAGCTGTTCTTGATTTCCCTTGTCTTCTTTTAGGATGTGCCATTTTTCGTTATTTCTTATTTATTAATTATTATCATCGTTTTCGACTAATCCTTTTAATGCATCCCAGCGAGAATCTGTTATATTAGGAGCGTCATCTTCTTCTGTAGAGAAATCGTCTACATCATCATCATCCATTCCTTCATCATCAGTACTGCGGGTTACATGTTTTTTAAGCTTAGAGGTCATTGTTTTATTGCACTTACCTGGAGCATGTATATGCTTCATTGGTATTGCTAATGCGATAAATTCATAAATAAACCAAGCTAGGTTTATAGCACCTTCATCCTCTGGTATAATTACAACTTCATCATTTTCCTCTGCATATTCCCGTCCCAATTTGACAATTAAACGATTCTGTGTTTCTATTGGACACTCGATATCGTCTAAACATCTGTCACATGGAACAAAAACAACACCATTAAGGCGGAAGTTCATTTCAAACATCATAGATGAACTCTTCACAGAAAGTTCCACTTTAACTTTTCCTTTCTGTACTTCTGTCCCATCTATATCTATAAAAAATTGATTTTCCAATGAGTATTCAAACTCATGAACTCCGTATGAGAGATTCCTCAAATCAATATTATATAGTTTAAACTTTCCCAAGACCTAATTAGTGTAAAAACTTCGCAAAGGTAGTATTTTTTAATATAAATACAACAACTTCCTTGTTATTTTTAGAGCATTATGTACCTCTGTATTTTCTAAGTTGCAAACAGAATATAGTGCCCTTGCCTAATTCCGAATCTTTCACAAAGATAAGTCCTCCATGATATGATTCAACAATACGCTTCACCAAAGAAAGCCCTAATCCCCAACCTCTTTTCTTGGTTGTATATCCGGGATTAAAAATTGTCTTGAACTTCGATTTTGGAATACCTTTTCCCGTATCCGCTATTTCTATTCGAATATTATTACCTCGCTCTTCTATATTGAAAGTTATTTCTCCTTGCCCTCCCATGGCATCTACCGCATTTTTAACAAGATTCTCAATAACCCATGCAAATAAAGAATCGTTCATTGATGAATATAGCGGTTTTTCCGAGAGATGAGTGTAAATATTAACCTTTGATGAAATCCTTGTCTCCATATAGGACAATGCCAAACGAAGAGATTCGTTAACATCTACAGGCTCCAGTTCCGGCTTCGATCCTATTTTTGAGAATCTTTCAGCTATAGTCTCCAGACGCCTAACATCCTTATCCATTTCTACTAATAAAGACGGATCCACATCCTTTGTTTTCAGATACTCCATCCAAGCAATCAGGGATGATATAGGTGTCCCCAATTGATGAGCAGTCTCTTTTGACAGTCCAACCCACACTTTATTTTGTTCAGCTTTCTTTGTACTTGCCAATGCGAGAAAGGCAATCAAGATGAATATAAAAACTACTGTTAACTGCACATAGGGATAAATAAGAAGGCGCTTTAGTATTATTGAGTCATCATAATAAACGTAATGAAAAGATCCATCGCCTAAGTCAGCAACTATTGGCGGATTTTTAGACTTCAACTCTTTAAGTTTCTCTGCCCAAAAAGCATCTACATTCCTTTCCGGGACATCTATATTTTTATCATTGAGCACATTATCATCACCATCGCAGAGGACAACAGGGATAGAGGTATTTCCCATTATTATTTTTAAAATAAGGCTCATATTAAGACTTGGATTCTCATCAGTCATAACACGAGTTGCTTCTGCCCAAACTTCAATCTTTTGTCGTTCCTCCTGTGCTAAATTCTTAATCAACAAATCAGAAACTACTACTGACGCTATCGCAATCAAGACAGCAGAGACTATAAATATAAATTTAAATCGCTGTCTGGAATCATATATATTATCCATATTCAAAATAAGATTATCAATCTATATTCTAACGGAAAGGAAAATAATTTATTATAGGTGGGAAGAGTCAAAATTGCCCAAGTATGAGAGATTATTTAAAAAGCAAAGAGACCACTTTCAGACAATCTCTCAGTCTAAAAGCAGTCTCTCACAAATAAAACGGCGACTACCTACTCTCCCACTTTTACGCAGTACCATC
>JGI996J12353_1000227_pt1 | contig 16269 bp, 10 predicted proteins | sample IntmicLarv5ML5BL_FD_12353 | JGI IMG/M metagenome (IMG submission 12353) | reverse complement strand
CGCTCTCCAAGCCAGCCACCAGGCCGGCGCTCTTGGTGGCGTCCCTCTCATTCTGTCCGAAATATGCGGGGCAGGTGATGACTGCCTTTTTGACGTCGACCATGTGATTCTCATTGAAATCGTTGATCATCTTCTTCAATATCGCCCCAGAAAGGTCCACAGGGGTAAGGTTGTAACCGTCTATCGAAACCGTATAGTCTGTTCCAATCTGCCTCTTTATTGCGGTTATCACCCTCTCTGGAGGATACATTATGGCCATGTCCTTCGCAGGAGACCCGACGATTATCTCGCCATTCTCGTTGAAGAGTATGACGGAAGGCGTCGTCTCCTCTTGTTCAAAGTTCTTTTCGACCACAGGGCTCCCATCCTCGTCAATGTATGCAAGGCAGGAGTAAGTCGTTCCCAAGTCTATTCCAATTATATATTCTTCGCTCATTTTCATTCCTCTTTCTCAATTATGGTTTCCTTTATCTTTTCAGTGCTAGGCCTTGATTTGGCACCAGAGGCCGCCTTCTTGGCCCTTGGTGCCGAACTCTTCGCCCTTGCCTTCTTTACTGGAGCCTCAACAGGCTGGTCCGGGACTGCGGCTTCCGGCATCGATGCCTCCACCTTCTCCTCGGGTGCACTCACAGGCTGATCCAGAGCGATGGTTTCTGGCACAGTTGCCTTCACCCTCTCCTCGGATATGCCCGTAGGCTGGTCTGGGACTGTGGCTTCCGGCATCGCTGCCTCCACCTTCTCCTCAGGTGCCTTCAGAGGCTGGTCCGTATAGCGATATACGTTGATCTTCTCCTTCACAAGCACACGGCCTGCATACTTGTATCCCTCGGTAAGCCTCTGGGCAATGGTGCCGTTCAACTCCATGTCCCCCGTGAGGACTATGTCCGAGATCCTCTGATGGATCGTGTTCAACCTATCGTATTCGAAATGCCCTATGAACACACCGCTGTCAAGCAGCATGTTCTCCATGTCCACCGAATATGCTTGAAAGGAGTTGAATACCTCCTCCACGGTGAACTTTCCCAGTTGCGACTCCATTCCCTTGGAGAGCTTCAAGAAGTCCTCCCTCATGGCAGACAGCTGTTCCAATAGGCTCATAAGCTTCTTGTTGGCCAGCTCCGCCTCCCTTTTGTTGATGTTTTCCGTGTGTGCCCTCAACTGCTCCCTTGTAAGCATGTATCCTGGCAGGCTAGAGTCGATCCTATCCAGGACCTCCCTCAAGCCGCACACGTCATAGGCCAGGCCTTCGATGGCATTGATCGCCTCCGTCCCTAGGATGGCATCTCCTGCCCAGACGGCCTCGTTGGTTCGCTCGATTGTCTCTGCGGCCTTGCCCTTAGGCTCCTCCTGCATCGTTTCCGGCTCGTTGTACAACGGGTCGTACTCATCGGTCAGTGGTTCAAAGTCCTCCTTCCTATAGGTCCCCTGCTTCGGGTTACCCTCAGACAGGTTTCCTCCAATAAGGAAGTTCCTCATCTTGTTCGTTGTCGACTTCTGCTTCTCCGTCATCTGCCTGCACCTCCCTCATGGTCGTTGTTCAACAGCCATATGAATGGATCCTCCACCCTCATCGGGGATATGCCCCTTGTCAAGGTCTCACCGATTGGGTTGCTTCCAAGCGAGGATACGGCGAAGTACTGATGGCTGTCGAACTGCTTCACCAGTTGGACGAAGTCGTTGGACACCGCCCTTCTCATGTACTCCTCCACCTCCACGCCTATCTGCTCAAGGTTCTCCATGTCATATGTCCCATGCTCCCTCTCTATATGCAACGATGAGTTGTTTCCAAAAAGGACCCCGCTCTCCTCGTCGTTCTCCGGTGCCTTCATAAGCACATCCGTCTTTGTGAGCACCACGGCCAATGGGATGGGTATCCTGTGCTTCAGCTTGAGGGAATGGTTGGTCCGTATTATCGTTGCTATGTCGGATAGCATCGTGGTCACGTCCTGCCCTGGGCGTGGCTTGTTCTCCATCCTTATCCTGGTGTTTATGTAAGGGATCTGCAATGGGTCCACCAGGAACACTATGCCTGACGCCCTGGATATGAACGAGTCCATGCTCAGGCCCATCATCTTGGTGGTCGATCCGAAGTCCTCCCCTGCGGTGTCGAACAATGCAAGGGTGTACACCTTAGGGGAGTTCCCCTCAAGGAACCTTAGATAGAATATCATGGGATCCCTCGACTCCCTGTCTGCACCGAAGGATGGTGTGGGGTTGAGCTTCCTACCCTCCTCGTACAGCCTCTTGTAGTAGACCTCGTTGTATTTGAGTATCGTCTTGTCGGTGGCAGGGCTCATCGTGGCCCCGAACTCCGTGGAGAAGAAGTTCCTCAGCTGGTTTATCAGCACCGCGATGTAATGGCTCTTTCCCACGCCCTTTGGGCCCAGGATCACGAACACCGTGCTGCCCTCCTCCTCTGCACCCTGCGGTATCGGGTTGTGGCACACGGGGCACAGTCTCTTGTACGCTGGCCTTTTGCACACATCGCACGCTCCAGAGGAGTTCCTGATTATGTGATGCTTGGTGGTGACAGGTGCGGAGCCGTCGGGGTCCTTTCCTAGAAACAGGGAGTTCTCCCTGTCTATCTCCTCGCTGGAGCTCTTCGACCTGTATTTCGCCTTGTCAGCCTCGCTTGCATCCCTCAGGAATATCTGGGTGCATGCAGGGTTTGTGCACTGGTGGTGTATGTCCTTCAGGTTTATGGAGCTGAAGCAGAATGGGCATGTGTATCTTGCATCGTTCCTGACGTCTTCCTTCTTTGCCATCTCATATCACTCCTTGTAAACCGGGTGTATCAACCTGAACTGGTTGTAGTCCTCGTTGTTGGTGAAGAACAGCCTCACCTTCCTCAGATCCACCTTCGACTCCGTCTGAATGGACATCGTGGCCACTCCATTGGTCAGGGGGGTTCCCCTCTTCGACTCCCAGATGTTCTCCCCGTCCCATATCTTCAACGGTATCCCCTCCTTGACGTGAACGGCGGCCATGGGAGGTATGACCTTGACATCTGGATTCGCCTCGAACCTCATATCGATGTTACGGCCTGTCCCCTTGACCATTGTGTACTTCACCTTGGTGTATATGCCTGCGAAGACGTCCAGGCTCATTCCCCTGGAGCAGTACTTCTCGCCGAGATACTCATATGAGGCGAATATGGTGACGACCCTTTTCTTTGAGTCCCCCATGGATATCCTGATCATCCTATCCTTCTCATAGGCCTCCCTGGAAACGGTTATCTTCTCCCCATCCAGGTCGTTGGGGCTGCTGGCGGGCTCCGATGACTTCACTATGACAACAGCGGACTCGGCCGTCTTGGGCCATGTCATCGTTATATCGCAGTTCCCTCCGCTCACCCTCCTCTCAACATCCCTGAACGGCCTTAGGTTCTCCACGGTGCATGGCTTCCCCACCAGCGCGGACTTCCCGACCATTATCGCAGGGTATATGAACTGCACCGCACCGTCTGGAAGGAAGAACCTTGCACCGTCAGGGTAGGACTCTGCGACCTCCAGCTTGGACATCCAAGTGTTCAGGTCCTCTATCTTCGTCATGCTGCCAAGACGGTTGATCCTCTTGGTGGTGGCATACAGGACGACCTTCTCCTTCGAGCTCCATCTCATTGAGAACGACCCGTCCGACTTGTTCCTCCTGACCTCTACGCTGGACACCATCTCTGGAAGCTTCGGTGTGACATAGGAGCATTGCGTGCCTGTGGTCCTCTCGGTCCTGTTCTTGAACTTGTACTCGGCCACGAACAGGTAATGGTACCTCACACCTCCCTTCAACCCATAGTCGAAGATGACGGTCTCGCCGTTATGGAGGATCTCGACCTCGTCACCGACCCCAGCGACCGTGGTTCCCTCCTTCCTCCATATTCGAACCCTATCGCATCCCTTTGGCCTCTCGTACATGAGCTTCAGCCCATCCTCGATGGCCTCTATGCTGATGTTCTCCACCTCAAGGAACACTGTCGCCGGGCCACAGAACGCGGCCTCCTTGGACAGGACGCCCCATCTCTTTGAGTATATTGCATAGTAGCAATCCACCCCAGGGTCGATGGATTTGTCCTGATATATGTTCCCTGGTATCTCTGCGAGGGCGATCGTGTCCTCGGTCACAACAGGAAGCGACCCCCTGCTCCTGTATATGCAATAGGTTATGCCCTCATAGTCCGCAGGCCTTGCAAACTTTATCAGGACCGACTTGTCCCTCACCTGCATCATCGCATCGGCGGGCGACCCTGGTGGGTACTCCCTTAGCTTGGATTTTGCGATGTCATGGTCTGGGCATGCCTCCGCCGCCTGCATGTAAAGCTTCATGGAATCGCTTAGCTTCGTGCTCCTTGCGGCTTCCGCACAGAACTGGTCGGCCCTTTGCGTCCTCCTTACGGCATCGTCGTACTTCCTTTTGAGGTCTGTGTTGGACAGTATGTTTGGAATCTCGATCTGAGCATCCTCCACCACGTTCTTCAAATTGATGTACCTTCCAAGCTTCTGAGACTGGTTCACCTCCTCCACTATGGAATTGTACTTTGAGCGCATCGGCTTCAGCTCGTTCCTGAGCGACTGTATGGTGGGATACGTCGCATATGTCGCCTCGATCTCCCTTAGCGCATTTGCGGCCTCGTCCACCATTCCCTTCTTCAATGCCAACCTGAACCTCGTCTCCAAGGCCTTGGCCCTGTCGAATCCCATTTGGAAGTTGAATCCGCACTTCGTGCATGCCTTATTCCCGAATGCCTGCATGGTTTCGCACTTGGGGCACTTCGTCTTCAATGTCGATCCGCAAAACGAACAACATAGGACGCTGGGGGAATCCTCCACGTATGCCTTGCACTTGGGGCACAGGGTAAGGTTGCTCTCCTTCCTTGAGAAGTTCGCCTTGTATTTCTTCTTGAAGCAATACTCCTCCAGTATGGATATCGCCAAGGTCCGATCTATCAATGGGTTCTGAAGGTATGTTCGGACGATCTCATCGATGTACTCCCCGGTGAACCCGTGGTTATAGTCATCGTCCATCTTGGTCTTCACCGGGCCAAGGGCCTTCATGCACAGGCCATACTTCATCAAGTCGACAAGGTCCTTGTCCGACCCTATGGCCAGCTTCAATGCCCTTAATGACTGGATGTATGCATCCTGGTTGGAGAAGTCCTTGCTCTGAACGTTGTTGGCCCTCCTCTCGCACACATCGAATGCCTGCCTTATCTGTGCAGGGTTGCTGTCGTCGCTAAGTCGATTGACCTTTATGTCCAATATGGGATTGCCTATCAGGTCGTTCAAAATGTCCACAGGGGTGAAGCAGTTCACCTCGATCAATCCTTTATATGCGGAAGCGACGGTCTGTCCGATTATAGGGGGAACGGCCGTCAGTCGTATTCCCGACTCCGAGATCAGGTCCTCCTTTTTGACGTCATCCCACTGGACCCTCTTTGCCAAACCCTCGGCGGCACCTTGCAAAAGCACCTTGGACCCATCATGAAGGACTATGCAGTCCTTGGAGAGCTTCGATGCCAACGTCCTTAGGAGCTTCCTTCCATCCTCGAACTCCTTTGCCCTTCTGAATGCATCGCCCATCGTTGCATTCATGTCCTCGATCATGCCCAGCCAGATTCCGAATTGATACCTTCTGAAACTGTCGTTCTGAGTATCCTTCTGCTCTCTGATCCACTTGGTTTCCTTTATGCCTATCCGCCTTTTTATCTCCTCGGCGGTGTATTTGCTCTCGTTCAACGGGTTGAGTCCAATCAAACGACAGTAGTTCTCCCTGTCATCTCCCATCAGACGCACCCTCAGAATCGCTTAACCGTACTCTTCCTGTCTTCCTTGAGCCTGCCATCGGGTCCTTTCTTACTTTGAGAGAGCCCTGAATTCCCCTCCCTAAGCCTGGAATCTGACCTTCCGCCTCCGTTGGGGGATCCCTCCCTAAGCCTGGAGTCAGGCCGTCTTCCACCTCCGGGTGGACCTTCCCGCAACCCCATGGATCCGCTGTTTATCGCCTTGGCGATTGTGCTGAACGTCTCGCCCAACCTGTCCAAGGTCGTGAACATTGCGCCTTCCTCCACGGTTGCGATCTGCTTTAAAAATGCGGTGTCTGCCGAACCGAACCCGACTCCTACTATGGCGATGTGGGAGTTCTTGCAGCTCATCGCCTCGGAGACCGCGAAGTCCCTCTTGCCCCATATCCCGTCCGTCAGGACTACGATCATCTTGCCTCCGGGCATCCCAGACAGCATCGATGCGGCGGTGCCCAACGGGCTTGCATCCGTTCCACGGCCATACACATTGACCTTGAGGTCGGTCAAGGCGTGGGATATCTCATTTGGGTCTGAGGTCATGCTCTTCATGATGCCGACCTTGTCCCCAAATCCAATTAGGCCGAACTTTGTGTACTCGTCGGCGACGCTGTGTATGAAGTCCTCGACGGCGTTCCTTACGTCAAGCAACGAGTTCCTCATGCTTCTGGACAGGTCCACACATAGAACAATGTTCTTTGCGATTGGCCCATTGGACTGTGCCGTTGGGGCCTCGCTCATCCACATTATGTCCTCTGGAACCGGTTCCGACATTACCTCCAGCTCATGGCCCTCCTGGAATGCAAGGACGCCCACTATGCCGTTCTCGTTGTAATTGTACTGTACCTCTATGTCGGCACCATTGCCATTGTTGTATATCCCCAGGATCTGAACCTTTGCGAGCACACAACAGTCCAATGGCATCCTGCTCTCACCTTGAAGGGTATAGACCTCGAGACGGTCGGTCATGTTGCCAGGATCGATCCTGAACGACTTCTTCACAGATATGGGGACCTTTGAGTTCCTCTTTATCATTATCTCATTGATGTATCTCTCACCATCTATGCTCACTGCGAGCGCACCGAGGCTGTGAGCCGTGACATCGGATATCTGAATCTCCTTGATCCCGCTGTTCTTGCTTGAATACTCCGCAGTCAATGCGGCACCCTTTGCGACCGCTAAGTCGGTGTCCGTATGGGACACCACGTTCTTTCCTGAGGCGGCCTTTAGGAACTCTGTCACCTGTGGCATCCTCGTAGACCCTCCTATCAACAGGATCTCATCGATGTCGTTCCACGCTATGCCTATATCCGAAAGGACCTTTTGGCATATCTCCTTGGTGGCGTTCAAAAGGAACTCGGTCTTTGAATCGAACTCCTCCCTGGAGAGTATGTACTTGCCGCTATTGCCCTCGTACTTCACCTGTATGCTGACGCTGTCGGTCTTGGTGAGCACCTTCTTATAGTTCTCTGCGGCGACTATCAGCTCGTTCTTTGCAGAAAGGTCGTCCCTTGGATCCAGACCGAACTCCTCCATGAACAGGTCACATACATGCTTCACTATGACAGAGTCCCAATCCTTTCCCCCAAGGATGTGGTTGCCATCCGTTCCAAGGACGCGTATGTTGCCCCTCTCGGCCCTTACAACTGTGACATCGAACGTCCCGCCGCCCAGGTCATAGACCAGTATCGTCTTGTCAGCAGACCTGTTATAGCCATACGATATCGCCGCTGCGGTTGGCTCATTTATGATTTTTATGACCTCTATGCCACATGCCCTTCCTGCACGTACCGTCGCATTCCTCTGGTGGTCCCTAAAATATGCAGGGACGGTTATGACGGCGGCATCTATCTTCTGCCCTGACTTCTCCTCAGCATCGGATATGAGCTTCTTCAAAAGCATCGCCGAGAGGTCCTCGGCAGAATAGCTTTTACCATTGGCCTCTATGGAGTAGTCCGAGTCGCCCATGCTTCTTTTGAACGCTGCAGCGATGGTTCCAACACCACCGGCCTGCATGTCCTTTGCATCCTCCCCTATGAGGATGTCCCCATTATCCAGAAAGCAAATGACAGAGGGCGTCAATTCTTTTTCAAACAAGTTATTGATAACTTCAGGCCTCGATAAGGCCTTATCGTATCGTGCTACTGCAGAGTACGTGGTACCTAGATCTATACCTACTTTCATTCCCATCAGAAGTGCATTGTTGTCACAATATAAAATATGTTTGCAAATCATTTTCGAATTTCGTATTAACAAAATAGTGAACAGAGGAACTATGCATTATAAAACTACTTTTTACGAATTTCGTAGACCTATAGGTTTATATGCTGTACATGCAAGGGGACCATCTTTTTTACAATATGATGTTTAAATAGTCCCACTAAGCTGGACTTGATGGCCCAACCATGCCTGGACATATTTTTGGATGACCTGAATACTATCCGCATCAATTGGGGTTGGTGATGGGGACCATTGTTGTGACAAAAACGGCCCCATTGGGATCCTGCAAGGGCCCTCTGGCATTGGATTGCATGATTAACCTTCCTGGGCCCTTGACCCTAAAAAAGCTCATCGTATGGGACAGGTACTTCCCAACCCTCGCCTTCTCAATGACGGATTCAATTGACACGGTGGATTCGAATGCCAGGATGTTGTCCCTGTTAATCTTGATCTCCTCGCCATGCCTCAGCTCAATCTCCCTTATGCTTCCCCAACCTCCCAACAGGCAGGGGCCAGGCCCATGCATGATGTATGTTTTGAAATGGGATGGGGCTTTGATGCCCTTCACTGGATATGGCTTGATATCCATCTTATCGAAGCATCCGACGAAAACCGCTGGCTTCACGACCCATCTGCCCTTGGAGATGTCCAGTTCGACTATGCCCCCATTTGGATTTCCCTTCAATGTGATCGATCCCGACCTTCCATCTACTGAGCATTCGATGGGGAGCGCTGTAAGCACCTTGACGTTGACATCGACATGTGAGAATACGATTGAGTCAGATGCCATGACCACATCCTGTAAATTGCAAATGAAGGTATGCTTCCTGTCCAATTGCACATCTACGAAATGACTGCCTTCAGAGATGGAGTATTCCATGCGGAGACATGCAATTCAGAGTATTTATCTGTTTGATATCGATGCTTTAGCCTAGCGGCAGTTGCGTGTGGTGGGGACGGGCCTTGGTGACACACCCCCTCCAATGCCACATTGCTTGATGACGAAGGTGGAACATGTTGCCCAAACCTTCCCCGCTGCCCTCCCTCAATGGCTCCCTGAAGGAAACGGGCCATACCACATTTTTACCTATAGCGTCATTTTCGCCTTTTCTGCAGTCGCGATGCCCCCTTTCACCATGGAACCATGCCAACTGGATGGATGACCAAATCATTATATCCCGCCCACCCATTACGTCAAAGCATGGAAGGTGCGATCTCCGTACATCAACTGAACGAGAGGGCAAAGTCCGTCATTGGACAGGAACCCAGCCTGAATGACATTTGGGTCACAGGCGAGATATCCAACCTAAAAAAATATGGAAGTGGGCACTACTACTTCACACTGAAGGACAGCAGGAGCGAGATACGTGCCGCTATGTTCAAGAACTCCAGGGCAAGGATAGACTTCGAGCCTGAGGATAACATGAAGGTCACCGCCTTTGGGAGCATTGACATATATGTGGAAAGGGGGAGCTACCAGTTCATTGTTGAAGCAATGAGGAAATCTGGGATTGGCGACCTATATTTGGAATATGAGAAGCTGAAGAGAAGGCTTGAAACCGAAGGGCTTTTCGACCAGGCACGAAAAAGGCCATTGCCTAGGTTCCCGAAGACGATAGGCGTCGTCACATCCCCTAGCGGGGCTGTGATCCACGATATAATAACGACCACAGCGAGAAGGTTCCCTGTTGACATCTTGCTCTACCCTGCACAGGTTCAAGGAGAAGGCTCAGGCGATTCCATAGCCAAGGGGATAAGGCTTCTAAACCAAATGGATGTGGATGTCCTGATCGTTGGGAGGGGAGGGGGGTCCATGGAGGACCTATGGTCGTTTAACGAGGAGAAGGTCGCAAGGGCGATATATGAGTCTAAGGTTCCGATCATATCCGCGGTTGGGCACGAGACGGATGTGACCATCGCAGACTTTGTGGCGGATGTCAGGGCCCCGACTCCAACCGCTGCAGCGGAGATGGCGGTCAGGGACAGGGGAGAGCTTGCAAAATCCCTCGATCTCAGCAGCCATAGGTTGCAAAGGGCGATTGCCAGGCAACTGGACATCATGAGGCACAGATATGAGAGGTGTGACTCCAAGATATCGTTGAAAAGGGCAGAGGAAAGGGTGGCGATGAGCCTCATGAGGGTCGATGACGTCACATTCAGGGTGAGGTCCATCCTTGGCAGGGGGATCGAATCCATCAAAGGCAGGTATGACCTCATTGAACAGAGAATGTCACCGTATCTGAGGACTGCAATGAATGGCAGGGAGAATGAGCTGTTGAGGTTCACTGAACGTTTGGAGGGGTTGAGCCCCAACAAAGTCCTTGAAAGAGGGTACAGCTTCATAGCAGATGGCGATGGGAGGCCGATTGTGTCCATTTCCGCCCTTTCCATCGGATCGATAGTGGATGTAAGGATGAGGGATGGAAGGGCAAGGGCCAACATCACAAGGGTAATCAAAGAAGGTACGAACTATGAATGAGATTGAGAATATGAGCTATGAGGAGGCGATGACCGAGTTGGAAAGGCTTGTGAACGAGCTGGAGGGCGGCAACCTCGACCTAGACAAAAGCCTGGAGATATATGAAAGGGCCATTGCCCTCAGGAACCGTTGCAAATCCATACTGGAGAGCTATGAGAGGAAGGTCCAACAGCTTATCGAAACCTCGGAAGGGACGGATAAGAAGGACTTCACTGCGTGATCCAAAGGACGATGCTCTTACTCATGGCCCATCTCCCGCTGTCCCTGTAAAGGTTCGTGGACTTGAAATGCTCAAACCCGTATGCAAGCCTCAATGCGCCGCTCAGCTGCCCTTCCTTGAGGCTCCTTGAGTTGTAGCCTCCAAAGGTGTGCATCAATCCGACGAGCAGCATCGACACCACATCATGGCCCCTGGCGACCTCCCATTCGTCATCAATGTTCCGTAACTCAAATATGACCCTCTCCTTCAACTCCCCTTTACCGATCTTTGGACTGAACGAATTCAGGAATATCTCATCTATAAGCTCGCTCATTCCAATGGCAAGGGACCTCCTGTCCAAGACGGTGAAATAATTTATATCCTTGAAGCTCAAGCCCAACCCATCCCGCTTTGACACGAACATCATGGCTCCAACGATCGACCCTGCATGGGCCAAGACATCCCTAATGCTCCCAAAGGACCTTTCAAACTCCTCTATGAGGCTCTCGTCACCATATTCGACGAGGACGTCCTCCAGCGCATTGCTTGAGAGTATCATCGCCTCCAGGTCCCTCTTGTCCGTGAGGAACAAGGGAGGCCTGCATTGCTTGTTGCAGAGCCGGTCCAGATCAGGGTCCATGATCCCTATGACCCTGTGGTCCCCCCTTCTGCCCCACACCTCAGTGATGGACTTCCTCACATTGTCCTTGGAATGCGCGACGACGATCTCCACCTGCCCCTTGTCGATGAACTTCCTGTAGAACCTGTAATCCGTGTTCCCCTCGACGACGATCACCATTCCATCATGGGTCGACCTCATCATGGAGATCTGATTGGATATGTCAAAATGGGAGAGGTTACCTTTCATGCCTTACCTTCATTTCCGTGGCCAGGTCCCATTTGTCGTGAATTATCTGAGGGGAATGGGTTGCAATCACTATCTGCAGTCCCCTAAGCCTTGCAACGTCCATCAATATGCCACCTAACTGCTGCTGCCATGTCACATGCAATGACATCTCCGGCTCATCTATCATGACAAGGGAGTTCCTCTTGGTGTTGAAGAGCACCCTGTAGAACATCACCAGTATCTGGTTCTCCCCAGAAGATAGCTTGTTCATTGGCAAGGCCGTGCCATTCATTGCTCTGAAGTTCATCTGGCCCCTTTCATTGAGGTAGACCTCCTTGTTTATGAACATGCCATTGACTATGTCCATGTACACGACAATGGACTCAGCGAGGTCGAAATGCAGGTCTATGTATCCCTGTAGGAGCTTGACGATCTCCTCATAGTCCTTTCTGTACTCTATGATCTCCATCCTTGAAGGCGGGAACCTATAGCCTGATGGCATGCTTGGATCGAGGCCGGATTGCCTCATGAAGTCCATCTTAGCCTTCAAATCCTTGCAATATGATTCGAACTCATGGTCGTTCAGCCCGCTCTTCCCCCCTGTTCCTGACAAGGATATCTCCGAATGCTCCTTTGCATCCTTTATACGCTCCGCAAGGTTCAACGCATAGCTTCCCATGGACGGCATCATGCCATCCTCAGTGTACGTCCACAGCCTTCCGGATGGAATGAAGGACACAGGGATCACGGACCTAAGGTCATTGGGGTCCAACTCCTCCTCCACCTCGTTCTTCTGCATTTGGACGGAGATCCCCTCCGTTCCATTCTCCACGATCAAGCATTCGCCACCGTCGAAGAATATGTCCATCCTATTGAAGGGCACCTCCTCCAGCCTTTTAAGGCTACCAGACAAGGAAAGGTTGACCATCTCAAGGATCGTGGTCTTGCCCAATCCGTTCGGTGAATGGATGAATGTCATCCGACCGTCCACCAATGCCAGTTCGAAATCGTACTCTCCAAAAAGGCCGTAGACGGAAATGGCTGTGAGCTTCATAGGTCATGATAATGGGTTGAAAGTATATATGAGGTTCTGAATTGGACATTCAAGGGGGATTTATTTTCATTTTGACACATCGCCCTTGGACTTTCCGATGCGCAACACTTTGAACAGGATGCAAAGGGCCCCATCGTCTAAAATGATTTCCAATGGATTTGAAAATACCATTGAAGGGGTTTTGATGTCGTTTGGTGTGCCTTACTCCCAAGGCAGGATGTTCAACTGCTCCCTGGCAAAGTCGTCCCCTTGCTCAGCGGCCCTCTCGAGAAGCCATCTGGCCGCTGGAAGGTCCCTTACCACGCCTCTGCCACCATAGTGGCTCAGGCCTAGGCAGCATTGCGCACGGGCATACCCTTGGTCTGCGGCTCTTCTGTATAGGTCTGCCGCAATCACATGGTTCTCATCCACACCCAGGCCATTGTCGTACATGAACCCGAGGTTGCACTGGGCACGGGCATACCCCTGGTCCGCGGACATCCTGTACAGTTCTGCCGCGGCCCTAAGGTCCTTCTCCTGGCCTATTCCAACCTCATACGTGAACCCAAGGTTGCACTGGGCACGCTTGTCGCCCTGCTCTGCCGCCTTCTTATACCATTCTATCGCAGAGGACATATCCCTTCCCTGACCTATTCCCAACTCGCATGTGATCCCCATGTTGCACTGGGCACGGGCATACCCTTGATCTGCCGCCTTCCTGTACCATTCAAGGGCGACCTCCTGATTGTATGGGATTCCCTGCCCCTTGCAGTGCATGCACCCTATGACGTTCTGAGACCTTGCGTGGTCCTTCTCTGCAGCATCCGAGAACAATTGGAACGCCTTGGGGAAATCCTGGTTCAAACCAATTCCCTTGTAGTACATGATTCCAAGCCTCCACATTCCCTCAGGGTCTCCCTTTTCAACGGCCTTCTTATACAATATCGCAGCCTCGAGGTAGTCCCTTTCCACATCCTTCCCCTCCTCATATATCCTGCCAAGCTCTATCTGTGCAGGAGTGCTGTTGCGGTTGCATGCCTTCTTCAACCATTTCATTGATTCGGAGATGTCCTTGTCGACCCCTAGGCCAAGCCTGTACACTATCCCCATCCTGTACTGGGATTGCAGGTCTCCCTTGTCTGCAGACTTTTTCAAACTATCGCTGAATATGAATTCATCTGCCTCGTCATCGACTGACTTTTGAATCGCCATGAACGAAAATGATAGTCCTATATTAAGTACTTTGAGGTTGGATGGGTTCATCGGCTTCAGTATACGACCCATATCCTTGCCATCATGCCTGAATATCGTAAATTGCACAATGGCCAACCGGAGGACATCGGATGGCCTGAAAAGCCATAGTTGACAGCATGGTCGTGGACTGGATGCAAGGTTACACAAACACTTATAACGATTATCCGCTTTACCTTCTAAATATAGGTGTAAGTTACTACGGAGGCACACCATGAGTTCGGAAGTTAAAAGTGCAAGTACAGGGATTTTATCCGATTTGAAAAAGATCGTAGGGGAGGCCAACGTGGCCAAATGCGACGGTGGATGCGGATCTGCAGAGGTTTGCGTGAAACCAGGCACAGCAAAGGAGGTCTGTGACATCGTAACCCTTGCGAACAGGCATAATGTCAGGGTAACGTCCAGCAACCGTCCCGAGGTGTCCTTGGATGGAAAGAAGGGAAATGGCGGCATCCTTGTTCAGATGGACAGGTTCAACTCCATATCCGACATAGACACAAATAACCTGTCATTGAAGGTAGGAGTGGGTTGCGATTGGGCCCAATTGATAAAATCCTGCTCTGGGAAGGGGTACACGCTTGGATCCTATCCCTTCGACCGCTCTGCCAGTGTGGGTTCATGGGCGGTCTCCAACGAGGTTGGATTCGGAACTTACAAGTATGGAACCTCCAAGGACAACGTCCTCAACCTAGAGGTCGTATCGTACACGGGGGAGATCCTTGAGACGGGGTATGACAAGATCGGGCACTACATGTCCGGATACAACCTGACACAGATGTTCTCTGACTCACAGGGGTCCATGGGAATCATCACATCGGTAACCTTCAAGGTGTTTCCAACCGAAAGGAACAAGGTTGTCGCATATTCGTTTGAAAGCTCGTCCAACATGCATGCGATGGTCACTAAGATCGTCCAACACAGCAGCTTGAGGCCCAGGGACATGGCATGGTGCTCCAAGATAAAATCCATTACGTTGACCCTTGACGGCAAGTATGGATTCATAGGGTTGGAGGAGTCCGCATTGGATGCGATCGCTGAGGAGACCGGCGGGGCCAAATTGGATAAGGAGAGGGCCTGCACCGTGTGCAGGACCATATGCAAGAAAGGCTCGAACATGTTCAAGGCCATCATTCCGCTCATCAACTGGACCGCCTACATGGAGGAGAACCCAGGCTCGTACGGGACGATCGCAGACAAGAGCACCGTCATGATAGCCTCCAAGGACCCATTGGGGGACAAGGTGTGCAAATTCGATGGGAAGGCCATCGAATATGGCAACTTCAAATGGGCTCCGTTCCAATACTCCGACGAGACAAGGAAATATGCCGACAAAAGGATGACCCCTGAGGCGTTGAAGGAGCTCAAGGATGCGATATGCGAGTGCAACGTGACCACAGAGGGCCTTGACCTTCTGCTCTATAGCAAAGACATGGCGCCATTGCCAAAGGAGGCTGGAATCGCGTTCAACAACATACCTGATGCGGTCGCCAGGCCGTCCACGGTGAAGGATGTGTCTGAGATAGTCAAAATCGGAAGGAAGTACGGCATACCCCTTGTTCCAAGAGGCAACTCCTCGTGGGGACTCGGAGGGTGCATGCCCACAAGTGGCGGCATAGTCGTGGACTTCTCATCGAAGATGAAGAACGTCCATGAGATCAACACGGAGGAGCTTTACGTCAAGGTTGACGTTGGATGCACCTGGAAGGAGCTGCTGGAGAGGTGCATGAAGAAGGGATACATAATCGGATCGTACCCCTCAAGCTTCCCATCCGCAACCCTTGGGGCATGGATCGCCACCAATGGAATGGGGATCGGCTCATACAAGTATGGGGCCGCGAAGGACAACATACTGAACCTGGAGGTCATCCTTTCAGATGGCACCATCCTGGAGACAGGGAACAACCACATGGGAACCTATTGCGAGGGGTTCAACCTCAACCAGCTGTTCTCAGGCTCCGAGGGGACGTTGTGCCTGTTCGGAACCGTCACGTTCAGGATATACCCCATGGGAGACATGATATATCGCGCATATTCCTACAACAAGCTGAAGGACATGCATGGGACGTTCCAGAAGCTGGTCCAGAACCCCAACGTCAGGCCTTTGCACCTTGCATTCGAGGATGAGATGCACTTCGCAAACCAGAGGAGGGCGGGAGGGCATGCGCCTGACTGTAAGAGCCTGTTGCTTGCAACCATGCAAGGTGACAAGGCGTTCATCGAGCTTGAGACGGCCGAGATGGACGAGATGGCAAGCGAATTCTGCGGAACCGTGGTCGAGGGAGGGGTCGGCGAGCATGAATGGCAGGAGAGATGCTATGAGTTCAGGGCAAGAAGGGTGGGTGTTGGCGAGATTCCAGCGGAGATAATCGTTCCCATGTCCCAATGGGGCCCATTCACAGATGAATGCTACAAGGGATTCGATGCGATGAAGATGGAGCCTGGAGGCGTG
>JGI996J12353_1000225_pt1 | contig 16321 bp, 19 predicted proteins | sample IntmicLarv5ML5BL_FD_12353 | JGI IMG/M metagenome (IMG submission 12353) | reverse complement strand
GTCCCTGCATTCAAGCCGCAGGATGTTGGCTTGGACAGATCGATGATCGGCGCATACGGGCAGGATGACAGCGTCTGCGCCTACACCAGCCTCATGGCAGAAGTTGAGTGCAAATCCCCAGAGTTCACCACGGTGACCGTATTCGCCGACAAGGAGGAGACTGGATCCGATGGCACCACTGGGATGAGGTCATTCTTCTTCAGGGACTTCCTTGAGGACTTCACATCCGCATACGGATTGGAGGTCAGACATGTCCTGAAGAGGTCCATATGCCTCTCCTGCGATGTGAATGCAGCAATCGACCCTGCATTCGGAGAGGTGTTCGAAAGAAGCAACTGCTCATTCCTCAACCGTGGACCAGTTGTATCAAAATACACTGGCAGCAGAGGAAAGTACTCCACAAACGATGCATCTGCTGAGACCATGGGCCTTCTCAGGAGAATACTTGAAGAGAATGACATACCATGGCAGGTCGGAGAGCTTGGAAAGGTGGACATCGGGGGTGGAGGCACCATAGCCTCGGAGATTTCGCTCCACAACCTCGACACCGTCGACATTGGCGTTCCAGTGCTTTCGATGCATGCTCCGTTCGAGATAACCTCCAAGGCCGACACATACCTGCTGTACCGTGCGATATCCGCATTCTATGGAAGCAAGTTGGCCAAGGATTGAAATCCTTTAAAAAAACCTCTTATGGCTTTTCTCCATAGTATATATGAACTGCACCGAATGTCTTGGAATAATACCTTACATTCACAAATCCGGACCTTTTGAACTTCTCGGCCATATCCTTTCCGAAGGGGAAACCTTCAACGGATGACGTCAGCCAATCATATGCAGGATATTTTCCATCTATGCTCTGACCCTTATCATACTTCCGTCCAAGACTTGTTACCCTATGTTTCATATGCATATCATAGAAGAATCTGACAATCCTGTTCTTTGGTTTCGATAGCTCTGCAACAATAACCTTGCCACCCGGTGTCAAAACCCTATGCATCTCATCAATTGATGTCTGAATGTCCGTCAGGTTCCTAAGCATGTATCCTGAAGTGACCACATCAAACGAATTGTCGTCATATTGCAAATCCAAGGCATTTCCAATCTCGAAATTCACCTTTATCGGAAGTTCCAAGGAGCCCATCTTCATCTCGGCAAGCTCGATCATCTTAGGGGTGAGGTCCACTCCCGTCACCAATCCATCGGAGCCGACCCTTTCTGCCAGCATGAACGCTATCTCCCCGGTACCGGTTCCCACATCCAAGCATCTCATACCATCAAGAGGGGCAGCCCTCCTCATCATGAACCTATGCCATCCCTTGATCATGCCCATGGACATCAGATCGTTCATCTCATCGTAATATGTGGCAATCTCTGTGAAAACATCCTTGACATATTCCTCCTTGCCCTCAAACTGTGTGCCATTCTCCTTCAATTCCACATTTTCACGCCCCTATGTACAACTCCCCAATAAGATATCCAATCACCAGCAACAACCCAAACTGCCAGTTCAACTTGAATGACAGGGGGACCAACAATATGTTGCTCTCCTTGTCATCCGGCACCATTTTTGTATTCTGAATGAGCCCCCATAGTCCATAAAGTGTCAAAAAGGCCATCCCAGTGGCCCATGACACGGTGTCCAACAGCAATAGAGCCAATAATATTGGAAAAGCGGCTATGTTCAAAAAGAGATATAGCCTAACGCTGCCTTTATATGAAAATCGACTGGACAGGGTCTTCACGTTAGATTTCTTGTCCTCATAATAGTCACGGGTCTCATTTCCACTTAGAACCGCGGTTATAAGGAACGCATTGGGGATGGACATCATCAGAACTATCCAGGATATCTCCCCTGCCATCACATAATAGGTTCCCAGGGGCATCAGAATCCCCATCAGCATGAAAACCGACACCAACCCTAGGGAATGATACTTGTAGGATGCACCAACCGTGTACATTCCAGCGCCAAGTATCCCGAATATTCCAAATATCAATATTCCCCATCCTATGTACCATATGAACACCATGCCGCACAATGCGGTTATCAGAAGGCAGGCAAGTCCCACCTTCAATATGGATTTGGGCTTTAACACGCCAGTCACCAGTTCAGGTGATCTGACCTCGTTCTCAATGGTATCCGTGCCTTTGACGAAATCCCCATAGGTGTTCAAAAGGTTGGCTGCGGATTGCAATAGGCATCCGCACATCATCACCATCAGGAATATCCACCACTGGAAGAGCCCATCCACATATGCGACCGCACCTCCGATCAACACAGGTATGACCGCCCCATGCAACGACCAAGGCCTGAATGCATTATACCATCCAGACTTCACTGGTTTGACCTTTCCCATGCGACTGCAAAGTGCTACAACTATTATAATTTTAACATCTAATGCGAAAAATAATATGAATATCTCTGAAATGTTACTTGAATAGATATAAATATGCTGTTTAAATCAACAGCCTATGCAGATAAAGAAGATTCTGTCTAGCAGTGCCATTGTGATGGCGGCTGCACTGATCATTTCTCTGATAACAAATCAACTGGGTGTGTTTCCTGATGAGGCCCTTACCACTGAATTACGCCCTAATCTGACGATTCTCCTACTAGCGATAATGATGACCCTGTCATTGTCCCGCATACCAAGCAGGAACCTAAGCCCATTCAACAACCCAAAGTCCATCCTGAGAGGGATCCTCATGGGATTGATCATATCTGCGGTGATTCCGATCGTCGGATTCCTTCTTTTAAAGGACACTCAGTACGCCAGCTATGCTGAGGGGCTTGTATTCATTGCCGCAACCCCATTTGCAGCATCCGTGGCGCCATTGTCCATGATACTCAGGGGGGATGCGGAGCACGCAGTGAGATCGACGATGTACGTATACGTCGCATCCTTGCTATGGATCCCCCTTGTCGTCTTCATGTTGCTTGGTGAGAAGGTGGACATCTTAGACCTTGCAAAGACGACGATATACATCATCGGGGCCCCACTGGTGGTGTCAAGGTTCATAACATGGGTCAAATTTGACAGGGACATGTTGGCAATCGTGCTGAATCTGATAATAGCGTTCCTTGTCTGGCTGTCCGTAAGCCCAACATCGTTCAACTGTGGCCCATGGCTACTCATAGCGTTTGGGATCATAGCCGCTGTTAGATCATTCGGGCTTGGGCTCGTGGTGGAGGTTGCAGAGAGGAGGGGCAACCTTGAATGGTCTCAAAGGGTCACAGACATATTGATGGTCTCCTACAAGAACAAGGGAATTGCGATAGCACTGTGTGTTGCGACTGCAGGGGTCATCGTACCACATGCGATGGTCGCAATAGCCACATCCATAGTAGTTGAGATATGCTGGGTCATATTCATGGACTCGGTGTTGTTCTCAAAGAGGAGGATGGAGAGGGAGCTTTCAAAAGTCAGTGATCCTGGCGACGCTTCTAGAACCTAATTTCCTTACAATGTCCGATTCCCCCAACGCCCCAAGGAGCATGGGGGACTTAGGGTCATAAACCCTTTCCTTTCTTTTTGAACTTCCCCTTCTGTTCGCATAGCAATAGACGCAATCGTGATTGCAGGTGTCATATTCTCCTATATCGATGTTCTTGACGCACTTGCATCCTGCCCTAAGCGGTTGAGATGGCAACTCATATGGAATCCCTAGTCCGTTAAGAAGGCTTGGATCGATGCACCCCCTGTCCTTGATCCCGTATTTTGAGAGATCGTATTTTGAACAGCAATTGACCAATTCAAGATCGAAACCATTCGCAATCTCACTAAACCGTCTGCCTATCTCATCCTTCTCCTCGGGACATATGTCCCTAAGTCCTAAGTTTGCATCGCCAATCTTCTCATACATGTCCACGAAGCTGAATATGCATTGGGAGGTGTGGCCATTCAGATCCTTGCAAAACGTATTGAACTTACGAACATGATAGTCCATAGAGATGCTCCCGTTCAGTATTATTGGGTCGTACCTCCAAACCATCCTTTCCTTGCCGATCCTTTGCGATATTTCCTTGAACGAATCGGCAACATCCCCTGCGAACGGGACATTCGGCTCAACATCCGACGAATAGGGGTTTATTGTAACTTGGAATATGTAATTGAATCCCATCTCGTCGATCTCATCCAGATACTGAATCATTGGCTTTGGATTCTTTGAGATGAACACTATGCAATCCACGTTTCTTGACGTCAACTCGATATCATGGACCACATTCTTGACTATCGGATTCCTAACCAGCACATATTTTTCCCTCAACCTATTGATCATCCATTCTGAATGAAATGCGGGGACATCCGTTCTCCTGCTGGCGCAAACTATCACGTTTTTGCAATCGTTGGAAACGAATAAATACCTTTTGAGCGATTGAAGAAGCATGTCGAATGGTTACGTCTTTTCATATGACACCGTTATCGGACCAATACGTATCGCGGAGAACGGCAGAGGGGAGATCGACTGGATTGGGTTCCCCTTAAGCAAGGTTCCAGAGAAGGAGGTCAAGGAGACTGAGGCCATAAGGGAAATGGCAAACCAACTTGACGAGTACCTGTCTGGGAAAAGAAGGGCATTCAATGTCAAACTGGACCTCAAAGGGACGGAGTTCCAAATGAAGGTTTGGAACGCATTGTCGGAGGTTCCCTATGGGGAGTTGGTCTCCTATTCCGACATAGCCAAGAGAATTGGCAATGAGAATGCCTCCAGGGCCGTTGGGTCCGCATGCAAGGCGAATCCATTGCCCCCTATAGTACCTTGCCATAGGATAGTGAGATCATCTGGCATCATTGGGGAATACCTTGGTGGGAAATCCGTAAAGGAGCATCTCATTGATTTGGAGAAACGCAAGTGATTGACGTCAAATCCCGATTGATGGAGAATGCCGACCTGAAAAATGCGGAATTCTCAAAAAAACTTGCAGCGACCAATGGTTTCACATATGGCGTAAGGATGCCCATCATTCGATCCATTGCAAAGGAGGTCTGTAAGGACGATTGGAGAGGATTCCTTAAGACCACACCTGAAAGCTACGATGAGCTACTTGTCATGGGGATCGTCATCGCATCCGCAAGGATGGACATCGAGGAGAGGCTTGCATTGACCAAGGAGTTCCTACCACACATAGACAGCTGGGGAGTTTGCGACATATTCTGCAGTACCTGGAAAGAGAAGGATGAAAGGTCTAGAGGACTGCTTTGGAACTATTGCATGGAACTCATCAAGTCAGGGGATGAGTTTCCAATGAGGGTGGGCTCCATACTGATGCTGGCCAACTTCATTGATGAGGAATACATCGAAAGGGTCCTTAATGTGCATTCGACCGCATACCATGATGGATACTACTTTAAGATGGGCTCTGCATGGACACTGTCCATGTGTTATGTAAAGTTCCCCGAGAAGACGGAGAAAACGCTCTTTTGTGATACGTTGGACGTCTGGATCAGGAACAAGACAATCCAGAAGATAAGGGAGTCATATCGTGTCGATCAAGAGTCGAAGGATAGACTTAAAGAAAAAAAGGATAGAATGTGAATTCATCACCTTGCCTCAATCCATCCCATCCCTTTTGGCCTTTAACGGAGAAAGCAGTTCTTTCAAATCAATTGTGATACAATCTGTCCTCTCATGGAGCCTCTCATCAAATCCTGCTGTGGAGAATAGCATATACTTTCGATTATTGAGTCCCTTGACATGCTCTGAACGTTCCTTTAAGGCGTTATACACTCCCATTCCAACAGGATTCTTAGAGAATTTACATTCACAGAATAGCGATACCTCATGCCCATCCTCGAGTACGGTTGCTATTAGGCCTATATCAGCATCCGTTCCATTCACCCTGCCCCACCACCTTCCCGTCTCCTTGCATACGTAATGCGATCTTATGTACTCCTCACAGACGTATTCAAATGATCGTCCTAGGAATGTGTTGACCTCGGATTCGACATTTGCATACGAAGCCTTCACATCCAATGATTTGAACACCCCTAGATTGTGTTGCACCACCGTATAATAAAATCTTAACATGCTGTCCTTGACCCGATATATGGGATGCCTTGGGGAATTTGCCATTGGGGTCACCCTTTCAACCATATCCAAAAACATTAGATTTTCCAAGTATCTGCTGCAGGCTACGGATGATATGTTCATCTTATCTGCAATATGCTTCAAACGTGTTGCCCCTTGTGCCATGTAGTAAAGCAAGTCTGAGTACGTCTTTGAAGGCGTCAATTCCCTGTGAACTATGGCCTGAGCCTCCTCAAAAAGCTCTGGGAATGGCCCCATGAAATTTTTGATTATGCACTTGGAATACGTACTCCCATCCATCTTAATCTGATACAATGGTATTCCGCCGACTGTCATGTATGCCTTTAAAAAATCCAAATCGGACTTGCTTGGGTGAAACTCCCTGCAACTTTGATATGGGATAGGCCTTATCTCCATCTTCCTATCGAATCTTCCATACAACGGGCGATCGTAGCTATATATCTCATTTTTCATGCTGCTTATCGATGATCCGCAAATTATCAACATGGCATTCATCCTAGGAAGGTTCCGATCGATGAACGATTGAAGGATGGATGGCACTGACTTTGAAGACTCCACGAGATTTGGAAACTCATCGAATACGATGACGGTCTTCTTATCGGAGCAGATAGAATCCAATGCGTTGACAACATCTAAGAATGATTCAAACTTGGGTAGTTTTTCATCAAGTGTACGCATAGAGTTCCAGATTATCTCGAGATTCACCCTCTCAGCCCCCTCTACCGAGGTTATATATATCGTTCTTTTATCCTTGCAGAACTCCTCTATGAGATACGTCTTCCCAACTCTTCTACGACCATATATTGCACATACCCCACTCTTCTCATTAGAATGCAATGATTCAAGATACGAAAGTTCATTCTCCCTTCCGATTATGGCTCCCATAATGTGATATGGGTCTTATTGATTATATAAGTTTCTTAACTAAATGGTTAAGAAATATAATTTATTAACTAAACTGTTAAGAAAAATTAGTTCTTAACTGATAAGTTAATAAAACAAATCATGGAAACAGCATTTTCACAATTTCCTCAGCATTGGATCTTCCCACCCTTGCACCGCTTCTCGCCATATGGGTCCAACCTCTCCTCTCACACTCGCCCTTGAAATCGGGATGTGTCACAGCGATAACGGTCCCATCTCCAAAGACCTCACTCTCCAACATCATCGAGAACATGTCCTTGGGAACGCATACCACCACCTTCTCATAGAACGTGCTTGCACCTTTCAGCATCTCCAGGTACTGCTTCTCCCTTTCGACGCGTTCATAGTCCTCCCTGCATGACATGACGTCGCCATACTCCATTATGCAATAGTTCCCTGGGACGAAACCGTACTTTGTTGATATGATTCCGAATGACACCACGGTCTCCCTAGGGTGCCCTTTGGACTTCTCCAAAAGCTCCAAGTAAAGGTTCCTGACCTCCGTGAGCCTTCCACCGAAGATGTTCATGGCCTCCACGATTCCCTTCTTTGAGAATACCGTGGAATCATTGGTCACAACCAATATCGCGTATTTCTTTTTCAATTTCTCACCTTTTTTGGTGACATCCTGAACGCGATGTTGCAATTTCCCTCATCTGAGACCATGCAAGGCCCCTTCGGGGTCATTGGCTTGCAGGCCGTCCCGAACATGGGGCATTCCTCTGATCTCAATATGCCCCTGAGCACCTCTCCACAACGACATCCCTTCGACTCCTCCTCTACCACTGGGGCCTTTGAAAGTATGTCCTCATGGACGATGTTGGCATCAAAGTCAGAATATTTTGATTTCAAGGACAATGCGCTCTTCGGTATGACGGGGAATCCCCTCCAGGACCTGTCGACCTTGTCAAATGTCTCATCCATCAGCCTCCTTGCAATCGGGTTTCCATCAGGCTTCACCAACCTGGTGTACTCGTTCTCGACCTCGGCGCGGCCTTCCTGGATCTGCTTGCACAGCATATACGTTGCCATTAGGACGTCAAGCGGCTCGAATCCTGCCACCACCTGTGGCATGCCATGGTCATCGGAGAATGGTTTGAAGACATTGGTTCCAGTTATCACAGCCACATGACCAGGCATTATGAATCCATTCACATGAACCTCTCCCATGTTGAATATCGCCTCCAACGCCGGTGGACATATCCTATGGCAGCTGTATATGCTGAAGTTGTTTGGAAGCTCCTTTTGCAATGGTACGCACGTCGAAGGCGCAGTGGTCTCGAATCCAACTGAAACGAATGTCAACGGCCCTTTTTGCTCTGATGCCATCTTGACGGCATCCTCTATGGAGTAGACTATCCTTACATCCGCACCGTCTGCCTTTGCATCGAACAACGATCCGATCGTTGTTGGGACCCTCATCATGTCACCGAATGCCGTTACTGTGACACCATTTCTGGCCAATGTTATAGCATCGGCCACCTCCTTGCTCGTCGTGACGCATACAGGACATCCAGGGCCTTGGAGGATCTCCACGCCTGCATCCAACAGCATCTCCTCCAGTCCAAATCGAACTATCGTGTCCTGATGCGTCCCACATACATGCATGAACTTGAAATGCCCATTCATCCTCTTGATCGAGGACAGTATCTTCCTTGCGGTCCCCTCATCCCTATACTTGAACATCTCATTCCTCCACATCGATGCTTTCAATCCTACAGGATTCGCCCTTTATGATGGTTACCTTGGAATTGCATTCAGGGCATGCCAGGATAGGTACGCTATGGCCATAGTCCTCATCAAATTTTATTGTCTTGACCAGTCCAACGTACTTGCATTCCACACATTCTACCTCGATTGGCTCGTTCATGACGATTATCTCAGATCCTTCGAGTATCGTATCCCTTGTGACGACCTCGTATGCGAACTCCATCTGATCCTTTCCCAGATTGGTCATATCCCCGATCACGACGGTTACGCTATTCACCTTTGAGAAATTATGGTTCTCCAACTCGGATATTATTGACTTGACAAGATTGGATACAATTGAGACCTCATGCATCGGATGCAGTATGGCTGGAGGAGTTATAACTTTATTCATATGGCCTATGGGCAATATGAATTGAATCCCTATGCAAATTCAAAATGAATGACAATTTCAAATCCTTTTGTCGATTTCTATCATGGTGAGAAGTAATTGTTAAATCGTTTTGTTTTTGAACTGATCGATTTCACTTGATTATGCGGACCATCTGGTTCAGGTTCCTCTCATCGTTCCTGCCGACCTTCATGAAGCCGTTCCTCTCGTAGTATCCAATCAACGCGTCCCTGCAATCCAGCCTGACGACCCTACATCCTACACGAGAGTTTACCTCCCCTAGAAGCTCCAATGCAGACCTATGGCAAACGTTCCAAGCCCCTTTGGCGCACCATCGCACTTTCCAATCTGACCGATAAGACACGATTGTACCATGCCGTTATGGATATTCATCCTATCACGCATCTTCCTACTGCAATCCACACCATCCATCCTCAAGCATCTGATTGCAAGGGTATGGTATGCAACAAGCCGGGAATGGTCAAGCATATCAAAGATTAGGTATGTTCGAGACACATGCCTCAACTCATGTTGAACCGATTTGCTCTTCAAATATACCTCGACATCCAAATCCCTCCTACATGAGAATCCAGATAGTACTGCAGTGAGTTCTTCGTTGGAATAGTCGGATATCAGCTTACTTAGGGACGTCATCCAATAAGTGATCAAGGAATCCCTCATCGACCAATCTCTCCCCTTCCGCTAGCCTTTCTAGTATGTCGGATTTCTTCTTGGTCGGAGGCCGGCGGTCAGCTTCCTCAATAAGCCTAAGGAGCAGCTCCGCCTTCTCAGGCGTGTCAATGATGAGGTCCTCATAGAATGATTGCATCGCCATTTTTTCACCTATGTGTCCAAACAGATGGGAAATATTTAAATTTTGTTGGAAATGGATTAAAATCATAGAAAAACATCATTATTTTTTGTTAGGTAATATAAAATAAATGCAACCTGATGTGAGATTGCATTTTTTAAATCGAGGTCCTTTGCCCATCGGTGCATTTGATTCACATTCCATTATGGATGATTGAATTGCATATCGCTTTCTAATCACGGCTAGTTTCACTGGACCAGCTTGTTTTTCAAGATTCCTAAGGCCAATTATTGTCACAGACGGAAAACAGGATATTGTCTCAAACCTTGGAATGCTCATTCAAAAAATAATCGCAGAGACCAGAGACGGAGCACCTCTCGCATCTTTGCCTGTTTGGAAGGCAGACCACCTGCCCATGCCTCACAAGATACCTGTTGATGTCGTTCCATCTTTCCACTGGTGTGATGTCCATCAAGGCAAATTCGGTTTTAATAGGATCCTTCGTATCCACCAGGCCCATGAGGTTGGATATCCTGTGGACGTGCGTGTCCACACAGACCGAAGGCATGTCCATTGCATACGCCCTTACACATGCGGCCGTCTTCCTCCCAACCATCGGCAAGGATGTGAGGATGTCCGTGTCGGAGGGGACGATGCAATCATACTCGTCCCTTAGGATCCTACAGCAATCGACTATCCCCCTCGCCTTTTGCTGTGGGAACCCTGCGGAATGCACAAGCCTCGCGACCTCGTCGACATCCGCATCTGCAATCTCCTCGATCGTGTTGTACTTGTTGAACAGGTTGTCCGAGGCCTTCCTTGTGTTATCGTCCTTGGTCCTTTGCGATAGGATCGTGGCGACGAGGACATGGAATGGGTCGCATTCCCATTCCGGGTTCAATCCTTCGGACGACCTTCCGGGGTATGCCCCCCTGTTGTACTCCTTGGACAGTATGTCTAGAATCTCGCAGATGTGCCCAGCCATCTCAACGCCTCCTCTGCCATGTGGAACGACCCTGTGACCAGGATAGTACCATCCCTATTCTCAAATGCGTACCTCATGCCATCCGAGAACGCATCGAATCTATTGACCTCATCGAAGCATTCCCGTGCCACTTTCTCCATTTCATCCAGGTTTGCCGCCCTTTCCAAGTTTGGCCTGACCAGTGTGATGTCCTTGGAGCAATCCGATAACATCCTTAGAACCTCCCTCCAGTCCTTGTCCTCCATCATCCCAAAGACCAATTGGACATTGCCATACAGCTCAATGACCTCATCCACCAGTGCCTTGATGCCCTCGACCGTATGAGACACATCGACTATCATATCATATTCAACGTAGTACTCCAACCTGCAAGGCCATCTCACCGCCTTAAGCCCCTCTTGTATGGAATCGTTCACATATGGCATGCCTAGCAACCGCAAGGCCTCTATTGCCAAGGCGGCATTCCTTGCCTGGAACCGTCCTGGAAGGGTGACCTTGAACTCATTCCCATTGTAGTTGAAGATGGTTCCATCACGGCCCCTTGACACGATCCCCACATCCTCGGACACCACTCGTGACAGCCTTGATCCACGCCCATCGGAGATTCCCTTGAGGATCCCATATATCTTGTCATCGTTCATGGTCACGCATGGAACCCCCGCCTTGATGATCCCCCCTTTCTCCATGGCTATGGATTCCAGGGAATCGCCGAGGAACTCGATATGGTCCATGCTTATGTTCGTTATGACGCAGACATCTGGGGATATCAGGTTCGTCGCATCCAGCCTTCCGCCCATCCCGACCTCGACCACTGCATAATCAATGCCTTGGTCCTTGAAATGCTGGAAGGCCATTGCAGTCGTTATCTCAAAGAACGTGCATGATTGACCTTCGGCCATCATGTCCTTCACGATGGGGACTATCATGTCCGCCAGCCCTTCGAGGTCGCCATCGGATATGCTCTCCCCATTCACCCTTATCCTCTCGTTGAACTCCAGTATGTGTGGTGAGGTGTAAAGGCCCACCTTCAAACCAGATTCGATTAGCACGGAGCTAAGGCATGCCGATACGGATCCCTTGCCATCGGTGCCGGCGACATGCATGGATCTGAACGACATATGGGGGTTTCCAAGCCTTTCCAGAAGGGCCCCTACGTTCTCAAGGCCAGGCCTTATGTCCCCCTGCCTAAGGGAGTATATCCAATCCAACATGGACTGCTTGTCGTATCCCATGGTCAAACGTCCCTCGGGAAAAGAAACGGCAAATGCTCCAATGCGGTTGCAGATGCCACTATCTCCTCGACCAACCTAGAGGTGCCAGACCCATATTGAGCTGCCTTCTTCCTCATCTTTGCAACCTCCTCGAACCCCATGCCAGTTGCGATCTCCCTGAGCACCATCTTACGGGACTCCATGTCCATCGGTGCCATCATCTCTATTGGAAGCGACTTGGTCCTCATGACCACCGTAGCATCTAGGTATGGGTAGCATATCCTCTTTCCAAAATGGCGTGCCACCTTGGCCTCATGGGCAAGGTTGACGGTCATCAGCTTCTCGAAGTCCAAATCCAACCTGTCCCTCAGCTCCTGATGCCCCAATCCGACATACTTCGCATATCCTGCAAACAGTTCATCTGCGCCCTGGCCTACCAGTATCATGTCCTCCTTGCACTTCTTGCAGACATTGAACAGGGGGGTTTCGAACGACAACATCAACCTATCCCTTGTCCCTGCTATGTTGAACATCTGAATAAGGTCGTCTATCACCGTCTCCTTGTCCAGACGTATCTCATTCAATGGCAATCCCAAATCCTTGGCCATTGCCCTGGACATCCTAAGGTCATAGGAGTCCTCCGTCCCCACAGTGTACAGGGACACCCCATCGGCATACTTCATTGCAATCGATGCGATCAGCCCGGAGTCCAGGCCTCCGGAGAATGCAATTGCCACGGACTTGCCTTCAACATACATTCGAACGGACTCCTCCAATGCCAAGCCTATGGCCCTTACTTCAGGCAACATTGGCCATGCAATGCAAGTGGATGTAGTTAAACTTCATGCCTAACGAATGCAAATGCATCAGTGTTACAAAACCCTTGATTGTCGCAATGTCAAGGAATACGATTGGGTCTACCACTATGCACTAACATCCCATCTATGATAGATATATTAAGTGGTAGTTGCATTGACCACCATGGATGGCGTAACAAGGATAGGGGTCTCCCTTGAACCTGAGCTTTTAAAGGAGTTCGACAAGATCATAAGCAAGAAGGGGTACATCAGCAGGTCAGAGGCCATAAGGGACCTCGTCAGGGATTCTCTTGCAGAGAACGAATGGAAGAACGACAAGGACAACGTATGCGGAGTCATAGCCATGGTATATGCACATGGGACCACCGGGTTGAACGACAAGCTTACAGAGATCCAACATGAGAAGATCGACTCCATACGAACGACCATCCACATGCACCTTGACCATGACAGATGCATGGAGATAATAGCGGTGGAGGGGGAACTTGGGGAGTTGAAGGCGCTCACCAACGACCTCAGCTCGATCAAGGGCGTCCACAGATGCAGGCTCACGATGGCTGCCAGGGCATCGGGCAACATGCATCATGTCGGCATGAGGAACTGATACCATCTTCTTCATATGGCCCCAAAGAGGGATGTGCAAATATTATCGATGATTTTCAATGATCCTACAGCCATGGGAATGTATTTAACCGCTGAATGATTATGCCAAACAAAGGTAATCCAATGTATTGTTCAAAATGTGGCATTGAAATCGATGATTCATCCTCGTTCTGTAGCCATTGTGGAACCTCGACCAATGCAGGCTCGAACCATGGGTACAGCACATACCAGGAGCCTGGGGGTGACTATCGATTCCAAGGCTATCCTCACCCCTACACCGAAAAGAGCGCAGGATTGGCTGCGGTGCTCTCGTTCCTCATAATAGGCGGAGGGCACATATATGTCGGACTCGTGTCCAAAGGGGTGATGTTCCTGGTCATTGCCGTGGTGCTCACAGTGTTGACCTTTCTCACACTGTTCTTCGGATTGGCCTTGCTTGGTCTTTGGATATGGGGGATGTACGACTCGTACAACTCGGCGGTCGAGTACAACAGGTGCGTCATGCAAAGAGGCAACCCTCCTTGGTGATAGGATGTTTAGAAATCTATTTGGATAAAAATGGGGAATTAAGATGTATTGTATAAAATGTGGAGCGCATATGAGCGAAAGGGACTCATTCTGTAACTCGTGCGGAACCCCTGCGGGGGGTGGTTCGAACAGTAACCAGTATCAATACCAAGGCCAAGGGAGGCCCACATACTATCATAAGGAAAAGGACATAGGCATTGCATTGATCCTAGGGTTCCTCATCAATGGGCTTGGACACATATACCTTGGAAAGGTTGCAAAGGGGCTAGGCATAATGGTCATATGTTTTTCCATTGGCATGATTAATGCGACGATCATATTCAACTCATTTTCATTGACCAATGGATATTATGAATTCTCAAATTTGATTGTTCCAATGCTCATTATGTCCTTTGTGTCGTTCATCATCTGGATTTGGCAACTATATGACGCATATAGTCTAGGAAAGGAGTACAACGAACATCTAAGACGTACCGGCCAACCTCTTTGGTGATTAGGTCAAACCATTAAACCACTTTCAAAAACATCTCCCTCTTTTCAACGGATGCATTGCGACATTTCATGAAGTACAATCACGATAAATACTTTAAATGCGTTCATATGGTGATGAGGACCCTCATATTCAGCGGAAAGGGAGGGGTAGGTAAGACCTCCGTGTCCGCTGCCACCGCAAGGCGATGCGCACAGCTAGGGTACAAGACCATAATCATGAGCGTGGACACGGCGCACTCCCTGGCCGACTCGTTGGAGGTCGAGCTCTCATCGGAGATCGTCAACGTATCGGAGAACCTCGATGCCCTTGAGTTGAACATAATACATGAGATGAGGACAAAATGGTCCAGCGTGAACGAGTACATCTCATCATTCCTGATATCACAGGGGATGGAGGACATATCCGCGGAGGAGATGGCCATACTCCCTGGGATGGAGATGGTTGCCGCCCTTTTGTACGTGCTGCAGTTCAAAGAGGAGGGAAAGTACGACGTCGTTGTTATCGACACCGCACCATCTGGGGAGACGGTCAGGCTGCTAAGCTTCCCGGACATGTCCGACTGGTACCTCAACAAGATGTTCAACCTCGCCAAAAGGGTCATGTCCTTAGCAAGGCTGACGGTCGGAAAGGTGGTTGACATGCCAATACCCTCCAAAGACGTGATGAACACCATCTCGGACATCAGAGGCAAGATGGCTCGTGTAAAGACCATCCTGGAGGACTCCGAGAACACATCCATAAGGCTTGTCCTGAACCCTGAGAGGATGCCCATAAACGAGACGATGAGGTCTTACACCTACCTGTGCCTGTACAACTACACCGTGGAGGCCCTCATCGTCAACAAGATGCTCCCTCATGAGGCTGGCGTGTTCTTCGAGGAGAAGCTGAGGGAGCAGGAGGTTCACATGGAGGAGATCCACAGGGCATTCGACCCATTGACGATACAGATGGCGTACCAATTCCCAACGGAGGTCTCCGGATCAAGCAAGCTGGACATGCTGGCCGACCAGATATTCGGAAAGGATGACCCGACCAGGGTCTATTCCACGGAGAGCCCGATGAGGTTCTATACGGAGAAGGACGCCGATGTGATCGAGATAAGGATGCCGTTCCTCGACAAGGGAAAGCTGGACCTGTATCTTACAAAGGACAGCTCCCTCATTGTGAACATAGGGCCTCAGAAAAGAAAGATAGCATTGCCCATGACCTTGATGGGTGCAGAGATATTGCGCGCGAAGTTCGATGATAAGGATGAGAAGCTAAGGGTATATTTCAGGAGGTATGGAGATGAGTGAGGAAAAGGATTTCAAAGACCCCGAATTGAAAAGGTTCTTCGAAGAGAACAAAGAGATGATCGAAAAGCTCTTGAGTGAGGAGAAGGAGTTCATAAGCGAGTTCCACAGTTCAAAAAGGGAAAAGGTGAGAAGCCATGCGAAGGACATATTGGAGTCCTTCAATGACCCTAAAGTCCAAAGGCATATGAGAAGATGCGGCGCAGAGTTCCTAATGGGAATGGCCGCACTGCTGAACGCAATGCCGATATGTGGATGCAATGGGAATTCTACAGGGGACGAGGATGACGAAGAGAAGGATGGCAGGGGAATCTGCTCTCTCGTAAAGGTAGAGGTATCGTCAGGCGATTCGGATGAGTCCTGAGGACGGCGTCAAGGCCGTTATGCTTGCAAGGTGCACCATCTGCAAGCATCTTGGGATGGATGCAGAGGATGTCGCAGTCACAGGCTCGTTTGAGGAGATGTGTGGGGCCTTCGTCACCCTGAAAAGACATCCCACAGGGATGT